>Ga0207689_10001701_pt1 | contig 20874 bp, 16 predicted proteins | sample KBSMisM52_FD_184312 | JGI IMG/M metagenome (GOLD analysis project Ga0207689, IMG submission 184312) | Miscanthus rhizosphere microbial communities from Kellogg Biological Station, Michigan, USA - KBS Miscanthus M5-2 (SPAdes) (version 2) | ecosystem: Host-associated > Plants > Roots >... | reverse complement strand
TCCCCGCCCCGCACCTCCCCGCCCCGCACGTTGACAACCATCGCCGCTGGCCCGCCGCCAGCCGGCACAGAGCAGGAGCCCGCATGACCACCCCGGCCACCCGGAGCGCTCCGTCGGAGCAGACCGACGGCGGCTTCAGCCACCGGCAGACGGTGATGATCCTCATCGGCCTGATGATGGGGATGTTCCTCGCTGCCCTGGACCAAACCGTGGTCTCGACCGCGATCAGGACGATCGCCGACGACCTGAACGGCTTCTCGCTGCAGGCATGGGCGACGACCGCGTTCCTCATCACGTCGACGATCTCCACCCCGCTGTACGGCAAGCTGTCGGACATCTACGGCCGCAAGCCGTTCTTCCTGTTCGCGATCTCGATCTTCATCGCCGGATCCGCGCTGTGCGGCCTGTCCCGGTCGATGTACGAGCTGGCGGCGTTCCGGGCGATCCAGGGCATCGGGGCCGGCGGCCTGTTCTCGATGGCGCTGGCGATCATCGGCGACATCGTGCCGCCGCGGCAGCGGGCCCGCTACCAGGGTTACTTCCTGGCCGTGTTCGGCACGTCCAGCGTGCTCGGGCCGGTACTCGGCGGCCTGTTCGCCGGCGCGAACAGCATCCTCGGCATCTCCGGCTGGCGGTGGATCTTCTACATCAACGTGCCGATCGGGCTGGCCGCGCTCGTCGTGGTCAACCGGGTGCTGCACATCCCGCATACCCGCCGCGACCACCGCATCGACTGGCAGGGTGCGGTCGCGCTGATCATCGGCCTGGTGCCGTTGCTGATCGTGGCGGAACAGGGCCGCATCTGGGGCTGGTCGTCCGGCCGCAGCATGCTCTGCTACGGCCTCGGCATCGTCGGGCTGGTGCTGTTCTACCTGGCCGAGCGGATGTGCAAGGACGACGCGCTGATCCCGCTGCGGCTCTTCCGCGGCCGCACGTTCACGGTGGCGACCATGTCCAGCGTGATCATCGGTATGGGCATGTTCGGCGCGATCCTCGTGCTGCCGCTCTACCTGCAGATCGTCAAGGGCTACTCGCCGACCGGTGCTGGCCTGGCCACCCTGCCGCTGGTGCTCGGCATCATGGCCGGCTCGGTGATCTCCGGCCAGACGATCTCCCGGACCGGGCGCTACAAGATCTTCCCGATCGTGGGCACCGGGCTCATGGTCGTGGGGCTCTACCTGTTCTCACTGATCGGGGCGGACACCCCGCTGTGGAAGACCGCGTTGATCATGCCGATCGTCGGGCTCGGCCTCGGCGGGAACATGCAGCCGATCATCCTGGCCATCCAGAACGCGGTCTCGCCGCGCGAGATCGGCGTCGCGACCTCGTCGGTGACGTTCTTCCGGCAGATGGGCGGCACGCTCGGCACCGCCGTTTTCCTGTCGGTGCTGCTGAGCACGTTGCCGGGCAGGATCGCCGACGCGTTCAACTCGGTGCGGGGCACGCCCGGGTTCCAGGCGGCGCTGGCCGCCCACCCGGATCAGGCGGCGACCCTGCAGGCCGCCGGATCGGGCAACGCCGACCTGAACGACACGTCGTTCATCTCCCGGCTCGCCCCGGTCATCGCGCACCCGTTCAAGGTCGGGTTCTCCGACTCGATGTCGACCGTCTTCCTGATGGGCGCGGCGATCATGGTGGTCGGGTTCGTCATCGTGCTGCTGCTGCCGGAGATCCCGCTGGCCGACCGGTCGGCCAGCCAGGCCCGCGCGGCCGAGGCACAGGCGGAGGCCGGCGCCGCCGCCGAGGCGGCTGCGGTGCCCGGTGCGGCGTTCGCCGAGGCGGTCGCGGAACGGACCGAGGTGGCGCTGGCCGAGCGGAACGAGTCGGAGCCGCCGGACCCGGACGCCGACGAGCGCGGCCGGCATACCGCCCACGGGCACGACGGCGAGGTCAGGGTGCCCGTCGACGGCCACGCCGGCGAGGGTCGGCACGAGGCGAACAGGCCCGACGGCGAGGTCCGCGTCCCCACCGCCGAGGCCGACGGCGAACGCCGCCCCGGTCCGGCCGGCGGCGGGGGCCGGGCGACCGGGGCCGACCCGACCGCGGAGCCGGTCCGCGGTCGCCCGTCCGCAGGTACCTGACACCCGGCCCACCCCGCGCCGCCCCGGAGTCCCCACCTCCGGGGCGGCGCTCTGTCGCCGGTACGACCGCGGCAGCACGGCCGGCCGGGCCGGGGCGCCGGGGCACGCGGTAGAAAGAGGGCATGAGCGAGCCGCTGTGGGTGCCGACACCGGAGAGCCTCGAGCGGGCGGAGATCACCCGCTACCTGCGCCGGCTCGAGGAGCGCACCGGCCGCCGCTTCGACTCGTACGACGAGCTGTGGCAGTGGAGCGTCGCCGACCTCGACGGCTTCTGGGCCAGCGTCTGGGACCACTTCGGCCTCGACGCGGTCTCCTCGTACGAGGCGGTGCTGGCCGACGACCGGATGCCGGGCGCGGTCTGGTTCCCCGGCGCGCGGCTCAACTTCGCCGAGCGCTGCCTGGCCCCGGGCGCCGACGACGACACGGCGCTGGTGCTGGTCGGCGAGGGCGAGATCGGGCTCAACGAGCCGGTCGAGGTGACCTACGGCGAGCTGCGCCGGCAGGTCGCCGCGGTGGCCGCGACGCTGCGCCGGCTCGGCGTGCAGCCCGGCGACAAGGTCGCCGGCTACCTGCCCAACGTGGCCGAGGCCACCGTCGCACTGCTCGCCACCGCCGCCGCCGGGGCGGTGTGGACGGTCGCGTCGCCCGACTTCGGCACCCCCAGCGTGCTGGCCCGCTTCGAGCAGGCCGAGCCGGTCGTGCTCATCGCGGCCGACGGCTACCGGTTCGGCGGCAAGCCGTACGACCGGCGGGCGACCGTGGCCGAGCTGGTCGCCGGGCTGCCCTCGGTGCGGACCGTGCTCACCGTGGACAATCTGACCGTGCCGGCCGGCTGGGACCTGCCCGTGCCGACCGTCGGCTGGGCCGAGGCGGTCGGCACCGACGCGCCGCTGGAGTTCGCCGACACCGCGTTCGAGCACCCGCTGTGGGTGCTCTGGTCGTCCGGCACCACCGGCGCGCCCAAGGGCATCGTGCACTCGCACGGCGGCATCGTGCTGGAGCTGCTCAAGGCGGTGAGCCTGCACGGCGACGTGCAGCGCGGCGACCGGTTCTTCTTCGTCACCTCGACCAGCTGGATGATCTGGAACTTCATGGTGGCCGGGCTGATGGTCGGGGCCGCGCCGGTGATCCACGACGGCAGTCCCACCTGGCCGGACGTGGACGGCGCCTGGCGGGTGGCGGAGCTGACCCGGGCCGACGTGGTCGGCTGCGGTGCCGGCTACCTCATGGCCGGCAGCAACGCCGGGTCCTCCCCCCAGGACCGCTTCGACCTGTCCCGGATCCGCGGCATCATGCAGACCGGCTCCACGCTGCCCGACCACGCCTGGATCTGGACCAGCGAGCAGGTGAGCGCGACCGCGCAGCTCAACTCGATCTCCGGCGGCACCGACGTCTGCTCGGCGCTGGTCGGGGCCAACCCGCTGCAGCCGGTGTACGTGGGGCGGATCCCGGCCGCCGAGCTCGGCGTCGCGCTGGAGGCGTGGGACCCGGACGGCAAGCCGGTGATCGAGCAGGAGGGCGAGCTGGTCGTCACCAGGCCGCTGCCGTCGATGCCGCTCTACCTCCTCAACGACCCGGACGGCCGGCGTTACCACGACAGCTACTTCGACGTGTTTCCCGGCGTCTGGCGGCACGGGGACTGGATCACCGTGCACAGCGACCGGTCGATCTCGATCTCCGGCCGGTCCGACTCCACGCTGAACCGGATGGGCGTGCGGATGGGCTCGGCCGAGATCTACGCGGTCGTCGAGCAGCTCCCCGAGGTGGCCGACAGCCTGGTGATCGGCGTCGAGCGGCCGGACGGGTCGTACCTGATGCCGCTGTTCGTGGTGGCGGCCGAGGGGCACCAGGTCGACGACGCGCTGCGGGACCGGATCCGCACGGCGCTGCGCTCCCAGCTCTCGCCGCGGCACGTGCCGGACGAGATCGTCGGCGTGCGGGCGGTGCCGCGGACGCTGACCGGCAAGAAGCTCGAGGTGCCGGTCAAGCGGGTGCTGCAGGGCGCCGACCCCGGCAAGGTCGCCTCCCCGGGCGCGGTGTCAGACCACGAGATGCTCGACTGGCTGGCCGCCTGGGGCGCGGCCCACTAGACCACGACCGCCGCCCGGCAGTCGGCCTATCCGCGTTGCCCGATCGGGCAGACCTGGCAGAAAGTAGCGGCAGGATTGCCGCGGAGAACCGCCTCTCGTCTCACTTTCGGGACAGAAGTTCGCAAATCTCCCGCAGCGATCCGGTCACGGTCTGAACGGGATCGGGGTACTCCCCGTGCAACGTCATGCGCGTGGGCGCGACCGGACGTGAGCGCTCACGTCCGGAAGGGGGAGCACGATCGAAAGAGGTGCCGGGGACCCATGACGACGACGCAGTTCCGCCCTGCCCGCCGAGCGGGCGAGGCCGTCGCCGTGCCGGAGCCGGGCCGGGACGATGGGCTGGTGGACTCGCTCGCCGACCTCGAGTCGGCCGGCGAGGTGCCGCTGCACCTGCAGCTGCGCGGCGTCCTCGACCGCGCCGTGGACGATTCCGACCTGGCGCACGGCGAGCGGATCTGGTCGGAGAGCCAGCTCATGCGCCGCTACGACGTGAGCCGGCACGTCGTCCGGCAGGCGCTCAACCAGCTCGTCCTGGAAGGGCGGCTGTCGGTGCGCAAGGGCGCGGGCTACTTCGTCAACCGGCGCCGGATGGTGGAGGACCTGAGCTCCGCCGCGGCCGCCACCGGGACCTCGATCGGGGCGACGGAGTTCGAGACCGAGCTGCTCGAGATCGGGATCGGTCCGACCGTCGACGCCGAGGAGGCCGACCTGGTGCCGCGCCGGCACCGTCCCCGGGTGCACCGGGTGCGGATGGTCGGGCGGGTGGAGGGCGAGCCGGTCGCGCTGCTGTCGGCCGCGTTCCCGGTCGCGCTGTCGAGGGTGCTCAGCCGGCGGGCGGTGACCGCCGGCGGCGTGCTGCCGACGCTGGTCGGGCACGGCCACCGGCCGCGGCACGCCGACCTGCGGCTGGAGGTGACCTTCGCGTCCGGCGTCGAGGGCGGGCTCCTCGAGGTGGCCGAGGGGGCGCCGCTGGTGATGATCCGGTCCCGGGTGTGCAGCGAGGCCGGCGGGCTGCTCGCGGTGACCCGGCAGCTCTACCGCACCGACCGGTTCCGGTTCGCGTACGGGGCGGACGTCGAGACGCGGGCGTGGCCGGGCGGGGGTCACTGAGAGTCCGCTGTGGGCAGGGAACCTCGGCGGTGGGCCAGGGCGTCTACAGAGTGTGCGTTCCTCGTCTCCAGCCGAGTCCGCCGCCCAGCCCGGTCCTGGTCAGGACCTGAACCGGCACCTTCCCGCTCTCCGGTCCGCGCTGCTGCAGCAGCGCCGGTTCCGGATCGAGCAGCTGGCCGACCTGCGGACGGCGTCGCCGGACGACCCCGCCCAGGAAGAGGTCGTCGAGACGCTGCGCCGGGGTGCGCGGGTCGCGCTGCGGGGGATCGAGGCCGCGCTGGCACGGATCGACCGCGGGGCCTACGGGACCTGCGTGCAGTGCGGCGCGCCCATCCCGGTCGAGCGCCTGGAGATCCTCCCGGCCGTAGACCTCTGCATGACCTGCCAACGCCCCACTCCCTGAGTCCACCCACCGCGGCACCGCGGGCCCCTCTGACCGTCCCCGGACCAACTCAGGCCGGCAGGACCGCCACGCCACGACCACACCCGCGCCACGACCTCAGGCGAGAGTGCCGGCCGGCCGCCCGCCGGATGCGGCGGCGGTGCGCCCGGGTCGGCGGGCGGGCCGTGCTGCCGCCGCGGGGCGAGGCCGGCGGTCGGGCGTGGGTCAGGGGCGGCGGCGGTGCCACCACCGGCGGCGGCGTGGGGTCGGCGTCGGGGCGATGCGAGGCGGAGTGGACGCGGGGCGACGGGCCTCGGCCCAGCCGGCGACGATCTCGTCGACGTCGACCGGGGCGAGCGGCACCTGCGGACCCAGCGGGATCTGGATCCACCGCCGGATCCGGTGGTTGAGGTCCTCGACGTGCTCGCGGACCTCCCGCTCGCTCCGCAGCGTCCGGACCGTCTCCGGCAGCCGCTCGACCTCCCGCCGCATGGCCAGCGACGGCGGCAGCAGCATCTCGGTCGGCACGTTCTCCCGCTCGATGAACCCCTTGATCCACCAGGCCGGGTCGTCCGGCTCCATCAGGCCCGGGATCGGCTTCCCGGCCCCGGGCAGGTTGTCGAACGCACCCCTGGCCTCGGCGGCGCGGATCTGCGCATCGACCACCGACTGGAACTGGGATGGCATCGTCATCCACTCCATTGTCGCAAACCGTCCGGTCCGGGCCACCCCAGGTCGAGGCCATGATGAGAGCGGCGGCAGCGACAGGGAGGGCAGGCATGGCGGTGGTGTGGGTCGAGCGCGGCGGCACGGAGCCGGCCGGACCGGACGACGGCGACCTCGGCGACGTGGCCGCCGCGGCTCGGGCGGTGCTGCCGCCGGACGTCTGGGGCTTCGTCCAGGGCGGCTCCGGCGCCGAACGCACCCTGCGCGCCAACCGGGCCGCGTACGACAAGGTCGCGCTCCGGCCGCGGGTGCTGGTCGACGTCGGCGCGATCTCGCTGCGCACCTCGGTGCTCGGCGTCGAGTGGGCGGTGCCGTTCGGCGTGGCGCCGATGGCGTACCACCGGCTGGCGCACCCGGACGGCGAGCTCGCCTCGGCCGGTGCCGCCGGCGAGCTGGGCACCATGTTCTGCGCCAGCATCTTCGCCAGCCGGACGTTCGCCGAGATGGCGGGGGCCACCGCCGGCCCGCGCTGGCTGCAGGTCTACTACCTGCGCGACCGGGACACGCTCGCGGACGTGCTGGCCCGGGCGGAGCAGGCCGGCTTCGGCGCGATCGTGCTGACGGTCGACACGCCTCACGTCGCGACCCGCCCGCGCGATCTCGGCTCGTCGTTCACGCTGCCCGACGACGTGCGGGCGGTGAACCTGCCGCAATCGCTGATGGGCACCGCCCACACCGTGACCACCGGCCGCTCGGCGATCCAGCAGCACTCCCGGGAGCGCCACGACCAGGCGATCACCTGGGCCGACCTGGCCTGGCTGCGGACCAGGACCAGCCTGCCGCTGCTGCTCAAGGGCGTGCTCACCGGGGAGGACGCGCGGCTCGCGGCCGAGCACGGCGTCGACGGCCTGGTCGTGTCCAACCACGGCGGCCGGCAGTTGGACGCCGCGGTGCCGAGCCTGGCCGCGCTGCCCGAGGTCGTCGCCGCCGTGCCGGAGTCGGTGGCGGTGCTGGTCGACGGCGGCGCCCGCCGCGGCTCCGACGTGTTCGCGGCGCTCGCGCTCGGCGCCCGGGCGGTGCTGATCGGCCGTCCGGTGCTGTGGGGCTTGGCCGCCGCCGGCCGGCGGGGCGCGTACGAGGTGCTCCGGACGCTGCGCGACCAGCTGGAGGAGTGCATGCTGCTGTCCGGCCGCCCGCGGATCGCCGACATCGGCCGGGACGCGGTCGCGATCGAACCGACCGGCTGGCGCTGACCCGGCAGGGGCGCCGGCCCGGTGTCCACAGTGTCCATAGTGTCCGCAGTGGACACTGTGGACACTGTGGACCGGCGCCCCTCCGGTCAGCTCAGCCGGCGTTCAGCGCCGTGTCGTCGATGACGAACGACGTCTGCAGGCTGGCGTCCTCGGTGCCGGTGAACCGCAGGGTCACGGTCTGCCCGGCGAGCGAGCCCACGTTGAACGATCGCTGCACGTACGTCCCGCTCCCCTCGTTGAGGTTCGAGAACGTCGCCAGCGTCGTCGTACCGACCTGGACGGTCAGCCGGTCGAACGCGGTCGTCGTCGTGGTCTCGCTGCTGACGATCTTCAGGAAGAAGCTCAGCGTCGAGGCCGTGCAGCCGGCGGGGATGCTCACCGACTGGCTCAGCGTGTCGGTGTGCGTCACGCCGTACCCGTCGAGCCACGCGTCCCGGGTGCCGGTGCGCGGCGCTCCCGTGCCGGTGTTGGCGCCGATCACGCCGGCGGTCGCGGTCCACGGCGCCGAGCCGGTCTCGAAGCCGGGGTTGCCGAGCTTCTGGCCCGGGCTCGCGCAGGCGCCGCCGGCGCCCGCGATCGTGATGGTGAACGACGTCGAGCCGGACCCGGCCGTGCTGGTCGCGGTGACCGTCGCGGTGAACGTGCCGGCCGCGGTCGGGGTGCCGGACACGGTGCCGGTGCCCGAGCCGATCGCCAGGCCCGGCGGCAGCCCGCTCGCGGACCAGGTGTACGTCCCGGCCGGCGACGCGGTCAGCGTGAACGGCGTGATCGCCGTGCCGATCGTGCCGGTCCTGTTGCCCGGGTTGGTGACCGTCACGGTGCCGCCGCCGACCGTGCAGGTCGGGTCGGCCGACTGCGCCGGGACGGAGACCGCGTCCCAGGCCGCCTTCACCGTGTTGAAGTTGGTGCAGGACGTCGGGAACAGGTTCTTGGCCGCGTTCAGCGTCGCGGTCCGGTAGCGCTGGTAGGTCATGCCCGCGGTCTTCGACAGCATCGCGTTGTAGAAGATCGTCGCCGCGGTCTGGGTGCCGATGCCGGTCACCGTCGAGCCGTTGCAGGTCGGGCTGGCCGGCTGCCCGCCGGCGGCCGCGCTGCCCTTGGCCACCAGCGTGAACCAGTGGTCGAACGGGCCGGCGGCGGCGTGCGTCTCGGCCGTCGGGATCGAGGCGGAGAAGCAGTTGGGGTCGCCGACCAGCGACGGGTTGTACATCACCCGGATCGGGCCGGAGCCGACCAGGTTGACCTCCTCGCCGATGGTGAAGTCCGGCGGGTCGTTGGCGTTGTTCGCGAAGAACTCCAGCGACGTGCCCATGATGTCGCCGGTCGCCTCGGAGACGCCGTTGCCGGACGTACCGCCCGGCGTGTTGGAGTCCAGCGCGTGCCCGAACTCGTGGCCGACCACGTCGAACGAGCCGATCCAGGCGCCCGCGGTGTTGTGGCCGACGGCGACCCTGCTGCCGTCCCAGAACGCGTTCTCGTCGTTGAGACCCATGTCGATCGGGAAGCCGCGACCGGTGCCGGTGATGCCGTTGCGGCCGAACCAGGAGCCGAACATGTCCCACTCACGCTGCACGGTGAACAGCGCGTCCACGCATCCGGTCTCCAGGTTGGTGCCGACGCCGTTGCCCCACACGTCGTCGGTGCCGGTGAGCACTGCGCGGGTGTTGATGTTCCGGCAGGAGATGCCGGGCCGGGTCGGGTCGGTCATGGAGAACGACGTGCCCGAGCCACTGGTGTTGATCGACACGGTGCCGTAGATGGCGCCGTTGCCGGTGCCGTCGGCGACCTCGTCGTACGAGTTGATCACCGTGCCGGTGGTCGCGTCGGTGAACACGTGCAGCCGGCTCGGCCGGGCGCCGGTGTGCCCGGCGACCACCGTCTCGTAGGCCAGCCGCGGCGTGTCCAGCGCGTACACGATCGTGTCGTTGGCGACGACGCCGTCGATCGTGGCGGCCCTCGACGCCCTGGTGGCGCTCGCCGCGGCCGCTGCGGCCGACACGGCGGGGGTGAGGCTGGTCAGCGCGATCGGCTTGGACTGGGCCACCTCGGTGGACAGCACCTGGCCGGACTTGTCGGTCACCACGACGAAGTCGCCGCCGTACACCCGTAGGCCCTGGTACGTGCGCTGGTACGGCACGTACTGCAGGCCCTGCTTGGAGGTGATCACGGGCTTGGCGGCGAAGCTGTCGCTGGCCGACGCGTGCAGTAGTGCCGGTCGTGCGGCGACGAGGGCGGCGGCGCCGCCGGCCGCCAGGGTGGCGGGGCTGGCGGCCTGCGCGGGCGCGGGTGCGGCCTGCGCGGTTCCGGTGGCAACTGCGGCTGACACGGCGATCGTGACCGCGGCCACCGCGCCCAGGGTGATGGCACGTCTCACTGCGGTACTCCCTTCCCGGGAGCCGGCTCGGCCTTCCGGCCGAGCACCAAGGAATGCGGTGGCGCAAATGTGGCAGGCGCACCGGTGCCCGGAAAGCCGCTGTGTGGGTGACAGACCGTGGGTTTGTCGTTACCTCTAGTTGGTACTTTCCAGCAGGAACCGTGCGATACGGCTCGCGGTCGCCGGGGGTCTCGTTGCCGGGCCGCAGTCCCGCCAGGCGATCCGGGTGGCGCCGACCGTGAGCGAGTAGTCGAACGCGTCCGCGCAGTCGGACTCCGGAACCGTCCGGGTCGCCTCGGCGCGCAGCATCGGCTCCGCGGCCATGCGGCTCAGCTCGTCCCGCCGGTCGGCGCTGAGCGTTCCCGTGGTCGTGCCGCCGACCCGGGCGGTCCGCCGCCAGCTGCCGTCCGGCTGCACGGTGATCTCGTCCCGGTTGCCGGCGATGCCGCCGAACCGCTGCAGCGACACGGCGGGCGCCGGCGCCTCGGACGCCGTCGACCCGCCGCCGCCGGCACCGCCGCCGGCACCGCCGCCGCCGCTGCCGCCGCCGCCGCTGCCGCCGCCGGGCGAGCAGGCGGCCAGCGGCAGCACGGCGAGGACGATCGCGGCGGCGAGGCGGCGCATGCCGGTCGGACGCCGGTCCGTCAGCCGCGGTTCCCCGCGCCGGCCTCGGCCGCCGCGAGCAGGGCCGGCAGGTGGCGCGGCGGCGGGCTGCCGTGCGCGAGCACGTCGTCGTAGCGGGTCCGGCCGGCGAGCGTCGGCGCCAGTTCCAGGTAGCCGACGAAGTAGGTGGACAGCTGGGCGCTGGTGAGCTGCACCCGGCGCCACTTGCCGACCGCCTCGCCCTCCTCCTGGAAGCCGCTGCCGGTCATCAGCTCGATCGCCTCGGCCTCCGACATCCCGCCGGCGTGCACGCCGGCGTCCAGCAGTGCGTTGATGATCGTCCGCAGCTTGGTCTTGAGCTGCTGCAGCCGGACCGGCACGCCGCCGTACCCGAGCCTGGCCATGATCTCCTCCGAGTGCACGCCCCAGCCCTCGATGAACGAGCCGCTGGCGAGCACCTGCCTGACCCTGGTCGCACCGCGGTAGCGGCGGGCGTGGGCGAGCTGGACCATGTGCCCCGGCATCGCCTCGTGCACGGTGAGATTGGCCATCATCGCGGTGTTGTATTCGCGGTAGAACGAGGCGACCCGCTCCGGCGACCACCCCGCCGGCGTCGGGCTGATCGCGAACCGGGTGACCCCGCCCTCCTCCAGCGGGCCGGGCGCGTCGCAGTAGGCCACCGCGACACCGCGCCGCAGCTCCGGCATGACCTCGATCTCCAGCGGGTCGTCCGGCACCCGGACCACACCGCTGCTGGTCACCAGCTCGGTGGCCTCGGCCAGCCAGCGCCTTGCCACCGACACGATCGTGCGGTCGTCCGGCACCTCGGCCGCGGCCCGGTCCAGCGCCCGGCGGATCGCGTCGTCACCCGGGCCGACCCAGCCGACGGCAAGCTCGGTGAGCTCGTCGGTGACCCGGTCGAGGTGCTCCCGCGCGGCCGCGGCGACGTGCTCGGCGGACAGGTCGGCGTCCAGGAACAGGTGCAGCTTGGCCGCGAACAGGCTCGACCCGAGCCGGGGGTCGCCGTGCGCGCCGTCGAGCTGCTCGAGCAGCCAGTCCCGGTGCTCGACCAGCGCGTCCTCGGCCGCGGTCCGCATCGGCTCGACCGACAGGAACGTCCGCGGCGCGGTGCCGGCCAGCGGCGGGACCTGCTCCCGCAGCATGCTGATCAGCCCGGAGATCTGGGTCAGCGCGGTCTCCACGTGCACCCGCGGCATGTCCTGCAGCGTGGCGCGGGCGGTGGCCAGCCGCTGCGGCACCGCCTCCAGCCGGCCGCCGAGCGCCCGCAGCCGGTCCTCCACCGGACCGGTGTCCCGCGACAGCAGCAGGTAGATCGCCTCGCCGGGCAGCCAGGGCAGCGGGTTCCAGGTGTGCTCGTGCAGCTGCTGCAGCCCGAACAACCGGCGGTCGAGGCCGGCCCGCAGGATCTGCGCGTCGACCGCGTCAGCCGGTACGAGCTCGTCCGCGTCCAGGCTGTCCAGCTCGTCGCGGTGGTCGGCCAGGGTGGCGGCGGCGCCGGCCAGGCCGGCCTCGCTCAGGTCGGTGAGCTGGTCGTCGAACCGGTGGTCGCCCAGGTCGGTGGCCCACTCGGGGTCCAGCCGGAGCAGGTCCTCGACCGCGTCCTCGGCGAGCGCGTGGAAGCGGGCGGCGGTGTCAGCCATGTGCTCACGATTTCACGGCCGGGCGAGCGCCCCTCAGCCGCCGGCAGGGACACGCACAGCGAGCGCACAGGCCGCGTACAGGTGGCCTCCATGCCGATGACCGAGGGTTGCCGGCATGACGACGACCAGCGAGACCGCCGACCGCCCGGCGTTGCGCCGCCCGGACGGCACCCCGATCCGCGCCCTCGTGGTGGACGACGAGCCGGCGCTCACCGACCTGCTGTCGATGGCCTTGCGGTACGAGGGGTGGGAGGTGCGCACCGCCGCCGACGGCGCGCGCGCCGTGACCGCGGCCCGCCAGTTCCGTCCCGACATCATCCTGCTGGACCTGATGCTGCCCGACCTCGACGGGCTGTCCGTGCTGCGGCGGATCCGGGCCGACAACCACGACGTGCCGGTCGTGTTCCTGACCGCGAAGGACGCCGTGGACGACCGGATCGCCGGGCTCACCGTCGGAGCGGACGACTACGTGACCAAGCCGTTCAGCCTGGAGGAGGTCGTCGCCCGGCTGCGGGCGCTGCTGCGCCGCTCCGGCGCCACCGCGATCCGCTCGTCCGGGGAGCTCGTCGTCGGCGACCTCGTGATGGACGAGGACGGGCGCGAGGTGACCAGGGCCGGCACGTCGGTCACGCTGACCGCCACCGAGTTCGAGCTGCTCCGGTTCCTCATGCGCAACCCGCGCCAGGTGCTGTCCAAGGCGCAGATCCTCGACCGGGTCTGGTCGTACGACTTCGGCGGCCAGGCCAACGTGGTCGAGCTGTACGTGTCGTACCTGCGCAAGAAGATCGACGCCGGGCGGGAGCCGATGATCCACACCGTCCGGGGCGTCGGCTACGTGCTCCGCCCGGCCGGCTGAGCGCATCCCCCGACGGTGACGCTCCGCACGCGCCTGCTGGCCGCCCTGCTGGCCCTGCTGGCGGCCGTCTGCGTCGTCGTCGGGGTCGTCAGCCTGCTGGCGCTGAACTCGTTCCTGACCGACCGGCTCGACAGCCAGCTGGCGACCGCGAGCGCCCGGCTCGGCGGGCCGGTCGAGCTCGACGAGGACCCGCCGCCGCCGCGCCGCACGCCGCCGCCGGGGCTGGCCGACGGCACGCTCGACGCGCACGTGCGGAGCGGGACGCTCGACCCGGTCGGCGTGATCAACGGCTCCACGTACACCCAGCTGACCGGTGCACAGCAGCAGGTGCTGCTGACGCTGCCGGCGGACGGGCGCGCGCACACCCGCAACCTCGGCGGCGACCTCGGCGACTACCGGCTGCGTGCCGTGCAGGCGGCGGACGGGGACGTCTCGATCGCCGGCCTGCCGCTGGCCGGGGTGCACGACACGGTGGCCCGGCTGAGCGTGATCATCGCGGCGGTCGCCGCCGGCGGCCTGTTGCTGGCCGGGATCGCCGGCGCGCTGATCGTCCGGCTGACCCTGCGGCCGCTGCGCCGGGTCGCCGCCACCGCGACCCGGGTGTCCGAGCTGCCGTTGCACCGCGGCACGGTCGAGCTCTCCGAGCGCGTCCCGGACGCAGACACCGACCCCCGCACCGAGGTCGGGCAGGTCGGCGCCGCGCTGAACCGGATGCTCGGGCACGTCTCGGCGGCGCTGACCGCCCGGCAGGAGAGTGAGACGAGGGTCCGCCAGTTCGTCGCCGACGCCAGCCACGAGCTGCGCACGCCGCTGGCCTCGATCCGCGGGTACGCCGAGCTGTCCCGCCGCGGGCAGGAACCGGTGCCGTCCGACGTCGCGTACGCGCTGGGCCGGGTGGAGTCGGAGAGCACCCGGATGACCGGCCTGGTCGAGGACCTGCTGCTGCTGGCCCGGCTGGACAACGGCCGGGCGCTCGCGCGCGCGCCGGTGGACCTGAGCCGGCTGGTGGTCGACGCGGTGAGCGACGCGCGGGCCGCCGGCCCGGACCACACCTGGGTGCTCGAGCTGCCGGACGCGCCGGTCGAGCTGGTCGGCGACGCCGACCGGCTGCACCAGGTCGTGGTCAACCTGCTCGGCAACGCCCGCGCGCACACCCCGGCCGGATCGACCGTCACCGTCGGGCTGTCCGCTGAGCACGGATCCGTCCTGGTGCGGGTGTCCGACGACGGGCCCGGCATACCGGCCGAACTGCTGCCGCGCGTGTTCGAGCGGTTCGCCCGCGGCGACGGCTCCCGGTCGAGGGCGGCCGGCAGCACCGGGCTGGGGCTGGCCATCGTGTCCGCGGTGGCGGACGCGCACGGCGGCACCGTCGGCGTGGACAGCTCCCCCGGCGGCACCACGTTCACCGTCCGGCTGCCAGGATCGCTCGTCGCCGGCCTCCCCACCGGTCCCCGCCCGCATCCCTGATGCGTCGGCACGGGCGGTGCTCCTCCCCTACGATCCGACCCTGGCCGGGCCCGACCGCCGCGCGACTGCGGCCGGGTGCGGGCGGGTAGACCAGGTCGGTGCAGGGGACGATCATTCCGGTCATGGGGAGGGTCCGCGTGTTGCTGCCCGAGCTCGTGTGGTGAGCGCCGGCGAGGTCGTGGTCGGGGTCGACCTCGGCACCACGAACACCAAGGTGATCGCCTACGACACGAGTGGCCGGCGGCTGGCCGGCGCCTCGGCCGGCTACCCGCTCGACGAGCCGCACCCCGGCTGGGCCGAGCAGGATCCGGGCCGGATCCTCGACGCGGTGCTGACCTGCCTGCGTTCGGTGGTGTCCGAAGTGGACGGTCGGGTCGCCGCGCTGTCGTTCAGCTCGGCGATGCACACGCTGATCGGGCTGGACGCCGCCGGCGACCCGCTGACCCCGTCGCTGTCCTGGGCCGACTCGCGGGCCGCGGCGCAGGCCGACCGGCTTCGCGCGACCCCGGACGGCGGCCTGGCGCTGCACCGGCGGACCGGCACGCCGGTGCATCCGATGGCGCCGCTGCCCAAGCTGATCTGGTTCCGCGAGCAGCGGCCGGAGCTGTTCGCCCGGGTCGCCTGCTGGGCCGGCATCAAGGACTACGTGGTGTCCCGGCTGTGCGGTGCGCTGGTCACCGACCAGTCGGTCGCCTCCGGCACCGGGCTGCTCGACCTCGGCACGCTGTCCTGGGACCGGGAGGCGTTGGAGCTGGCCGGCGTCGGGCCGGAGCGGCTGCCCCCGCTGGTGGAGACCACGGCCGTGCTGCCCGGGCTGACCGCCGCGGTCGCCGACCGGGTCGGGCTGCCCGCGGGCACTCCGGTCGTCGCCGGCGGCGGCGACGGGCCGCTGGCCAACCTCGGCCTCGGCGCGGTGCACCCCGGTGTCGCGGCCTGCTCGATCGGCACCAGCGGCGCGCTGCGGGTCACCGTGGAGCAGCCGGCGGTCGACCCGCGCGGCGGCGTCTTCTGCTACGCGCTGACCGGGCAGCGGTGGGTGGTCGGCGGCGCGATCAACAACGGCGGCATCGTGCTCGACTGGGCCGGGCACGCGCTGGCCCCCGACCTCGGGGACGAGCCGGCCGAGGCGCTGCTCGAGCTGGCCGGCCGGGTGCCGCCCGGCGCCGGCGGACTGATCATGCTGCCGTACCTGCTGGGCGAGCGGGCGCCGCACTGGAGCGGTCTGCCGCTCGGTGCGTACGTCGGGCTGACCCGGGAGCACCGGCGCGAGCACCTGGTGCGGGCCGCGATCGAGGGGGTGTGCCTGCAGCTCGCGCTGGTGCTCGACTCGATGCGGGCCGCCGGCAACGAGGTGCGCGAGGTGCGCGCGACCGGCGGGTTCGCCCGCAGCCCGCTGTGGCGGCAGATCCTCGCCGACGCGCTCGGCCTGGACGTGCAGTTCCCGGCCGGGCACGAGGGGTCCGGGTTCGGAGCGGCGCTGCTCGGCATGTACGCGCTCGGCCTGGTCGACTCCCTCGACGTGGCCGCCGACCTGGTCCGGATCGCGGACACGGTCCGCCCGGACCCGTCCGCCGCGGCCGTCTACGCGGCGCTGCGGCCGGTCTTCGCCGACCTGTACGACGCGCTGGTGCCGACGTACCGTTCCTTGCACCGGCTCTCCGGCCGCTGAGACTGTCCACAGTGGATAGGTGGTGCGTGACCCGGCGGTCCGGTCCTAGGGTCGGCCCATGTCCTACCCAGAACCGCGCTACCTCGGCGACACCGGTGAGACCAGCGCGACCGCCCGGCCGGCCGGTGCGCAGCCGGAGCTGATCCTGCCGGCGACGAACGTGCACTACCTGGCGACCGGCGCCACCACCGGTGGCGACTTCGGGCTCTACCGCTGGGAGATGACCGGCCCGCCGACCGGCCCCGCGCCGCACTTCCACCGCTCGATCACCGAGTCGTTCTACGTGCTGTCCGGCACCGTGCGGCTGTACGACGGTACGGAGTGGACCGACGCCGCCGCCGGCGACTACCACTTCGTCCCGCCCGGCGGGATCCACGCGTTCCGCAACGAGTCCGGCGAGCCGGCCTCGATGCTGCTGCTGTTCACCCCGGGCGCGCCGCGGGAGGCGTACTTCGAGGGCCTGGCCGAGCTGGCCGCCTCCGGGCGGCAGCCGACCGCGGAGGAGATGACCGAGTTCTACCGCCAGCACGACCAGTTCATGGTCTGAGCCTTACGGCTGCGGCTCGCGGCCCAGGATCGTCCGGCCGCCGTCCATCGGCAGCGTCGCCCCGGTCAGGAAGCTGGCCGCGTCGGAGAGCAGGAACTCCACCGCCGTGGCCATCTCGTCCGGCCGGGCGACCCGGCCCAGGGGGTGCAGCTCGGCCATCTCCCGCTCGAGCCTGGCCACCGTCTCGGCGTCGGCGGTCTCCAGCAGCTCGGTGTAGCGGCCGGTGGCGACCGTGCCCGGGGCCACCGCGTTGACCCGGATCCCGGCCGGACCGTGCTCGACCGCGAGCGACCGGGTCAGCCCCTCGATCGCCGCCTTCGCGGTCGCGTACGCCAGCGACCCCGGCACCGGCCGCACCGCCTGGTGCGAGGACAGGTTGACGATCGCCCCCGCGGTGCCGGCGGCGAGGAACCGCCGGACCGCGACCAGGCAGCCGGCCAGCGCCGGGCGCAGGCTCCCCTCGATCGTCGCCAGCACCTCGGGCGCCGGCGTGGCCGGGATCGGCACGTCCCGGAAGACCGCCGCGTTGTTGACCCAGCCGACCAGCCGGCCGGCGGACTCGGCCAGGTCCGCCGCCTCGGCCAGCACCGCCTCGTCACCGGCGTCGCCGACCACGCCGCGGACCCGGGACCCGTCCACCCAGTCGAGCCCGGCCGGGTCGAGCTCCACCGCCACCACCGTCCCGGCGGCCGCCAGCCGCTCGGCGATCGCCCGGCCGATCCCCCGCCCGCCGCCGGTCACCACGTACGCGTCCATGTGACGATCCTCGTCGGCCGTTGTGCTGGGCGGTACGACAGGGTAGGCACCAGCCCATGCAGGCAGTCGTCTACACGCGCAACGGTGACCCTGACGTCCTCGAGCTGACCGAGCGGGAGGTGCCCGAGCCGGGGCCGGGCGAGGTCAGGGTCAGGGTGGCCGCGTCCGGGGTGAACCCGACCGACTGGAAGTCCCGGCGCAACACCCCGGTCGCGGCCGGCTTCCAGGTCCCCGACCAGGACGGGTCCGGGGTGGTGGACGCGGTCGGCAACGGCGTCGATCCGGCCGTCCGGGGCGAGCGGGTGTGGCTGTGGGAGTCGGCGTACCGGCGGCCGTGGGGGACGGCCGCCGAGTATACGGTCGTGCCGCAGCGCAGGGCGGTGCTGCTGCCGGCGAACGCGTCGCTGGAGCTGGGTGCCTGCCTCGGCGTGCCGTTCCTGACCGCGCACCGCTGCCTCACCCTCGGCGAGTCGATGCCCGACCGGCTCGACCAGGGCGCGCTCACCGGCAAGACCGTGCTGGTCCAGGGCGGCGCCGGCGCGGTCGGCAACGCGGCGATCCAGCTGGCCAAGTGGGCCGACGCGCGGGTCGTCACGACCGTGAGCAGCCCGGAGAAGGCCCAGCTCGCAGCCGCTGCCGGGGCGGACGACATCATCAACTACCGGACCCAGGACGTGCCGGTCGAGGTGCGCAAGATCGTGCCGCACGGGGTGGACACGATCGTCGAGGTCTCGGTCGCCCGCAACGCCGAGGTCGACGCCCAGGTCATCGGCATGCACGGGGCGGTCGCGATCTACGCCGACGACGGTGGAACAACCGTGACGATCCCGATCCGGCCGATGATGGGGCCGAACGCGCGCTGGCAGTTCGTCCTCGTCTACACCGAGCCGAACGACGCCAAGGGCGCCGCGATCGAGGACATCAATGCGGCGGTCGCGGATGGGGCGGTACGGATCGGGGCGGAGGGCGGGCTGCCGGTGCACCACTTCCCCCTCGCGGACGCGGCGAAGGCGCACGCGGCGGTGGAGCATGGCATCACCGGCAAGGTCCTCATCGACGTCGCCGATCTCTGACCCGCTGCCCGGGATCCCCGCATCCGGTACGGGGTCCGGACGGCCCCGTCCGGGCCGGCCGGTTCTGTCGGCTGCGGCTGGCAGAGTGGCCGCCATGGATACCAACGGGGTGGCGGAGCGGCAGCTGGCCGCCGTGCTCGCGGCCAGCGCCGGGCCGGACGCGACACCGCGGCCGGACCAGGTGGAGGCGGTCGCCGCGCTGGTCGGCGGTCGCCGGGTGCTGCTGGTCCAGGCGACCGGCTGGGGCAAGTCCGCGGTCTACTGGGCGGCCACCGCCGCGCTGCGCGAGGCCGGCCGCGGCCCGACGCTGGTCGTCTCGCCGCTGCTGGCGCTGATGCGCGACCAGGTCGCCGCGGCCGAGCGGGCCGGGCTGCGCGCGGCCACGGTCAACTCGGCCAACGTGGCCGACTGGCAGCCGGTGTTCGACGCGCTCGGCGCCGACGAGCTCGACGTCCTGCTGGTCTCCCCCGAGCGGCTGGCCAACCCGAGGTTCGCCGAGACGGCACTGCCGCTGCTGGCCAAGACCGGCCTGCTGGTCGTCGACGAGGCGCACTGCATCTCCGACTGGGGCTTCGACTTCCGGCCCGACTACCAGCGGCTGACCCACCTGCTCGCCGCCACCGCGCCGGGCAGCCCGGTGCTGGCCACCACCGCGACGGCCAACGCCAGGGTCACCGCCGACGTCGCCGACCAGCTCGGTTCCGACACGCTGGTGCTGCGCGGGCCGCTGGCCCGGGCCTCGCTGCGCCTGTCGGTGGTGCCCGGACTCGACGGCGTGCAGCGGTTCGCCTGGGTGGCCGACGCGCTGGCCGAGCTGCCCGGCTCCGGCATCGTCTACGCGCTGACCGTCGACCAGGCGCACTCGCTGGCCGGCTTCCTGGCTGCGCAGGGCCACCGGGTGGCGGCCTACACCGGGCAGACCGAGCCGGACGAGCGGGCCCGGATCGAGGCCGCGCTACGGGCCAACGAGCTCAAGGCGGTGGTGGCCACCTCCGCGCTCGGGATGGGCTACGACAAACCCGACCTCGGCTTCTGCGTGCACGTCGGCTCGCCCGACTCGCCGGTCGCGTACTACCAGCAGGTCGGTCGGGCCGGTCGGGCGCTGGCCGAGGCGGTCGGCGTGCTGCTGCCGGCCGCGGAGAGCGACCCGCGGATCTGGGACTGGTTCGCGACGGCCACGATCCCCGATCCGGACGCGGCCCGGCGGGTCCTCGCGCTGCTGCCGTCCGGGCCCGGCGCCGACCCGGTGTCGGTGCCGGCGATCGAGACCGAGACCGGGCTGCGGCGCGGCCGGCTCGAGGCGCTGCTGAAGACCCTGCGGGTGGACGGCGCGGTCGACCGGGTCGGCTCCGGCTGGGTCGGCACCGGCCGGCCCTGGCACTACGACGCGGACAAATACGGCCGGGTGGTCGCCGCCCGCCGGGCCGAGGCCGACCTCATGCGGGTCTACGCGGCCGGGGAGCGCTGCCTCATGCAGGTGCTCACCGAGGCGCTGGACGACCCGTCGGCCGGTCCGTGCGGACGTTGCTCGGTCTGCACCGGCATGCTGCCGGCACCCGGCGCCCGGCCGGACTCCGACCGGGCGCTCGCCGCCCGCCGGCACCTGCGCGGCCGGCGGCACGTGCTCGAGCCGCGCAAGCTCTGGCCGGCCGGCGGCGGTCGGCGCGGCCGGATCGTCGGGCTCGCCCCGGGCCGGGCGGTCGCGTTCGCCGACGACCCGGCCTGGCGCGACCTCATCGCCGAGGTCGACGGGCCGGACGCGGCGCCCTCCGAGGAGCTGCGCGGCGCGCTGGTCGACGTGCTGTCCCGGTGGGCGCGGGAGTGGGACGAGCGGCCGGTGGCGGTGCTGCCCGCGCCGAGCCGATCCCGCCCGCGCCGGGTCCGCGGGATGGCCGAGCACGTGGCCGAGGTCGGCCGGCTGCCGCTGCTCGACGTGCTGGCCGCGACCGGCCCGCGGCCACCGGACGAAGTCGCCTCCGGCGCCCGGGTTGCCGCGCTGCTGGCCGGGCTCGCGGTCACCGGCGAAGTCCCGGCTGGTCCGGTGCTGCTCGTCGACGACGTCGCCCGCTCGACCTGGACGGTGACCGCCTGCGCCGCCCTGCTGCACGACGCCGGCTGCGGGCCGGTGCTGCCGCTCGTCGCCCATCGCCGTCCCTGACCGGAGGTCTCGTCCCGTGGCCGCGCTGCTCTACACCGTCATCGCCTCGCTCGACGGCTACACCGTCGACGCCGAGGGCCGGTTCGACTGGGCGACGCCGCCCGCCGACGTGCACGCGCACGTCAACG
>Ga0207689_10001698_pt1 | contig 20909 bp, 26 predicted proteins | sample KBSMisM52_FD_184312 | JGI IMG/M metagenome (GOLD analysis project Ga0207689, IMG submission 184312) | Miscanthus rhizosphere microbial communities from Kellogg Biological Station, Michigan, USA - KBS Miscanthus M5-2 (SPAdes) (version 2) | ecosystem: Host-associated > Plants > Roots >... | reverse complement strand
CCGCATCCGCCACCTCGAGCACCTGCGCCTCGGATTCGACCGAGCACGGCCCCGCCATCACCACCACGTCGCGGCCGCCCACCGTGACCCCGTTGATGCGCACCTCGCTCGACTCGCGGCGCACCTCGCGGCTGGCCAGCTTGAACGGCTGCTGCACGGGCATGACCGATTCGACCGTCTCCAGCGCCTCGAGCAGGCGCAGGTCGGGCCGGCCGCGCTCCTCGCCCACCGCGGCCACGATGGTCTTGAACTCCCCGCGGATCACGTGGGGCCCGTAGCCCATCTCGGTGATGCGCCGGCACACGTCGTTCACGTCGGCGTCGCTGATACCGGACTTCAGCACGATGATCATGTCGCTCTCCCTGTCCTGCTGTTTTCGGTCTACTTATTCAAGCTCTCCATATGCGCGGGCCCAGACATGGCCCCCGCACTCCCCCAGCCGCGGACCACGGTTCCGGTGCAAACAGAAACGCCGCGGGCCGTGTGGCCCGCGGCGTTTATTTTCTCTGGCGCCACGGGCTGGTTCGTCCGCCCGTGGCTCCCTTTCGATCAGCTCATGGGAGCCAGTAGGCGGACGGTGGGAAAGTAAAAATAGGCCCGCCACGCGTGGTGGTCGCGCGTCGTCGTCCCCGCTCCCGTCGTGCGCACTAGCTCGAAGTCCTCCAAAGTGGGCTGAGTCTACGAGTCCCGCTTCTTCCTGTCAAGCGCCCTGTCGGTCCCCTCCCCACCGGTCGCGCTCCGCCCGTGGAACCACACCATGATCCGGTGACGGTAGTAGTACAGCGGCAGAGCCGCCGCCACCGCGACCGCGGTGACCAGGATGGCCTGCATGTAATCGCCGGCCGCGGTGTGCGCCCCCTGGGCCGAGAGCACCCAGGTGCCCGGAATGCGCCCGAGCCCCGACACCAGCGCGAACACCCAGAGCGGCATCGGGCTGATCCCGAAGAGATAGCAGACGATGTCCTTCGGCAATCCGGGGATGAGGTAGACGATGAAGCACAGCACCGCGCCCTCGGCCTCGACGATGAAGCCGAGCCGGTTCCACGTCTCGGCGCTCACCAGGTTCTTGACGTAGTGGGCGCCGAGCCAGCGGCCGATGCCGAAGGCCGCGACGGAGCCGAGGGTGAGGCCGATCGTGGAGTAGAGGAGCCCCAGCCACTGCCCGAAGAGATAGCCGCCCAGGATACCGGTCGCCTCGCCGGGAATCGGCGACACGATCACCTGCAGGGCCTGGAGCGCGATGAAGATGACCGGGGCGAGCACGCCCCATTCCCGCAGCATCCGCTTCAGGTAGATCTTGTCCACGTAGAGGCGGACCAGGACCTGGTAGATGGGGGCGTTCGTCCACACGAGCCAGGCGCAGCCGCCGATGAAGAGCCCGGCAATCACGATGACGAGGCTCCACCGCGCGCGCCGGCTCATCCCCGCGCCCTCGGCGGCATCGGGTCCAGCGGCATCGTCATTGACACCCCGGTCGGCACGCGCCCGGCCCCTCGGTCAGGTGGCCGCGGGCACGCCCGAGGACCCGGGCCGGCCGAAGCGGCCGTAGCGCGGCCACCAGCGCGGGAGGAACGGCTGCATCGCCGCGAGCTGGGTGAGCACCGCGAACCAGCACGTCGGCGTGTGGGCGGCCATCCACTGGGCGAGCTGGAGCACGCGGTAGGGACGGCGATAGCGCGCGACGAGCCGCTGGTAGGCCTCGAGGCCGGCCTCGAGCGACACCGCGCCGTCGAGCACGCGCTGGACGATGCGGCCGCACTCCCCGCCGAAGTAGAGCGCGGGGCGAATGCCTTCCGCGGTGAGCGGCAGGCACTGCCCGGCCGCGTCGCCTACCGCGAACACGCGCCCCACCGTGGAGCGGAGCGGTCGGTTCGGGAAATAGGTGCCGTGGTAGGAGCCGGCCGCGGTGCCGTGATCACGCAGGAGCCGGTCGAGCGCGGGCTTGAGCTTGGATCGGCCGGCGTAGGAGCCGAGGCCCACCAGGCTGCCGTGGCCGACCGGGAAGATCCAGCCCAGGCCCTGCGGGATCAGGCGGCGATCCAGCAGGAAGGTCAGGCCCTCGTCCTTGAGCTCGGTATGGGTCTCGAGTCCGAAGGAGTGATACCGCCGCGCGGGCTCGGCGTCCGCGCCGCCGACCAGCGCGCGCCGCCAGCCCGAGCAGTCCACGATCACCGGCGCGGTGAACCGTCCCGCCCCGGTGATGACCGTCCCATCCTCGATGCCGGTCACCGAGGTGCGCAGGAAACGCACCCGGCACTGGGCGAGCAGCCCCTCGCAGAAGGCCCGGTAGTCGAAGGTACAGAACGGGACCGCGGAGAGATCGTAGCGAACCGTGCGGGTGGGCGTACGGATCTCGAGCCGATCGTGGACCTGCAGGACGCTGGCGGAGACGCCGAGGGCCTCGGGAACCCAGAGCGGGGTGCCGCACGCGGACGTCTGCACGCTGCCGACCTCGTTGCGATCGAGGAGCAGGATCTCTCCCTGGAGCTGGCGGGCGACGGCGAGGCCGCCGAAGCTGGCCCCGACCACGATGGCATCGTAATCTCGGGCGGGCATTCTCGCTCACAGCATACCCTAAAACCCCGTCGAAGAAGGGCGCTCAGGCTCCGGAGCGCCCGCGCGGCGCCGTCGGGCCGCCGCCTCGCGGAGGGTCCCCAGCACCCCACGGGGGAAGAAGAACACGACCAGAATGAAGAGGATGCCGAAGTAGAGCAGCCAGCGCTCGGAGAGCCGCTGCAGGATCTCGGAGCCGGCGAACACGGTCGCGCCCAGCCCCCGGAGATTGGGCAGCAGGGTGCGCGCGGTGAGGAGGACCGCGGCGCCCACGATGCCGCCGTACAGCGTGCCGATGCCGCCGATGATCACCATCAGCAGCACGTCGAGCATGATCGGGATGCCGAGGGTGGACTCCGGGTTCACGTAGCGCACCCAGAGCGTGTAGCAGCCGCCCAGCACGGTGGCGACCACGCTGCCGAAGGACGACGCGGCCAGCTGGAAGACGAAGGTACGGTAGCCGAGCGCTTCCGCCCGCAGCTCGTTGTCGCGGATGGCCTGCAGCGTCCGCCCGAGCGGGGAGTGCACGAAGCGGCGCATCAGGAGGAAGCATCCCAGGCAGACCGCGAGCACCGTGTAGTAGGTCACGAGCCGGCCGCTCAGCCCGAACGGTCCGGACGCCCCCGCCGCGAATACCCCGGGCAGCTTCGGGGAGAGGCCGTCCTCGCCGCCGGTGAGCGCGCTCCACTGCACGGCCAGGATCAGCGCGAACTCCGCGAAGGCCAGCGTGATCATGGCGAAGAACAGGGCTTTGACCCGTAGCGAGAAGGCGCCGATCACGATGGACACGACGGCGGAGATCGCGATCCCGGCCAAGAAGCCCAGCAGCACGTGGCCGTAGGTGGGCGCGCCCAGCTTGCCCACCGCGAGCGCCACCGCGTAGGCGCCGAAGCCGAAGAACATCGCGTGACCGAAGGACACGATGCCAGTGTAGCCGATCACCACGTCGAAGCTCGCGGCCAAGGTGGCGAAGAGCGCGATCTTGAGCGCGAGGTCGAGGGTCTGGAACGAGGGCGCGGTCAGGGGCAGGAGCGCCCACGCGAGGAGCAGGACCAACCGCAGGCCCGCGGTCGGCTCGCGCCAGCGCCCGCGGCGCGCCGCTTCCCGCGCGGCCTGCACCGGGGAGAGCCCCGCGGGCGCGCTCACTTGCCGGTCCCGTAGAGCCCGGTGGGGCGCACGAGCAGCACCAGCACCATGATCGCCATGGTCACACCGATGGCCGCCTTGGGAACGAGGTACGCCACGTAATTGTAGGACAGGCCGACGAGCAGCGCGCCGACCAGCGAGCCGGTGACGCTCCCGAGCCCTCCGATGATCACCACGATGAAGGCGAAGATGAGCTGCTCGCCACCCATCGAGGGGCGTACCGACTGGCTGAACATCCCCCACATGAGTCCGCCGACCCCGGCCAGGCCGGAGCCGGCCGCGAACACCGCGGTGAAGTAGCGGTGGATGTCGTGCCCCATCACCTGCACCATCTCGTTGTTCTCGACCCCCGCCCGCACGATCAGGCCGACCCGGGTGCGGTGGAGCAGCCACCACATCCCCGCGTAGACCGCGGCGCCCAGTCCGATGGCGATGACCGGGAAGCGCAGGATCACCACGTCGGCCACGTCCCAGGAGCCCTTGAAGGTGACCGGCACCGGCATGACCTGATCGTTCGGCCCCCACGCGATGCGGATCAGCTCCTCGAGCACGATGGTGGCCCCGAGTGTGATCAGGATCTGGAACAGGTGCTGGCCGTACACCGGCCGCACGATGACCCGCTCGAGCGCGATGCCCAGCGCGCACGACACCACCACCGCGCCGGCCACCGCGAGCAGGAGCAGCCCCGCGTTCGCGAGCACGGACCCGGACGAGGCCCAGCCCCAGTACCCGTTGACGAGGACGGCCACGCTGAAGCCCGCGTAGGCGCCCCAGGAGAAGAGCGCGCCGTGCGCGAAGTTGAGCACGTCCATGAGCCCGAAGATCAGGGTGAGACCCGCCGCGACCAGGAAGATCAGCATCCCCATCGCGAGGCCGGCCACCGTGAGGGTAAGCCAGGTACGGGGCTCGATCGCGGCGAGCGGCAGGAGCAGCAGGGCGAGCCCGAGCAGCGGCGCGACCGCGCGCCTCATATGCCGAGGTACCGCTGCTTGAGGTCCGGGTCGGCCGCGAGCGCCGCCATCGGCCCCGCGTGCACGGTGCGGCCGTCGTCCATCACGTAGCAGTCGTCGCCCAGGCGGCGCGCCATCGCGAAGTTCTGCTCCACGAGGACCACGGTGGCGTGCTCCTTCATCGCGGCGAGCGCGTCGATGAGGTGCTCGATCACGATGGGGGCGAGGCCCTTCGACGGCTCGTCGATCAGCAGGAGGCGCGTCGGATTCACGAACGCGCGCGCGATCGCGAGCATCTGCTTCTGGCCGCCCGAGAGGGTGCCCGCGCGCGCGTGGCGAAAGCGCTCGAGGTCGGGGAAGAGGGCGAGCGCGCGCCGCAGCCGGTCGCGGCTCTCCGCGGTCTCGGCCCGCATGGCCACCCGCAGGTTCTCGTCCACCGTGAGCGTGGCGAAGATGCCCTGTCCCTCCGGCACGTAACCGATGCCGAGCCGCGCGATGGCGTGCGGGGCGAGGGCGTGGATCGGGCGCCCGTCGAAGCGCACCGCCCCGCGGCGCGGCCGCAGCACGCCCATGATCGTGCGCATCGTGGTGGTCTTGCCCGCCCCGTTGCGTCCGAGGAGCACGGTGACCGCGTCGGGGCGCACCCGCAGGGAGACGCCCTGCAGGATGTGGTGCTGCCCGATGTCGGTGTGCACGTCCTCCAGCTCGAGCAGCTCAGGCATGCGCGGTCCCGAAATAGGCGGCCTGCACCGCCGCGCTCGCGCTCACCTCGGCGGGCGGGCCGTCCGCGATGAGGCGCCCGTCCTGCAGCACCGCGATCGAGTCGGAGAGCGCCATCACCATGTCGATCTTGTGCTCGACGAGCAGGATGGTCCGGTTCCGGCGGGCCCGGATGGCGTCGATGAGCCCGATGATGGCGGGCACCTCCTCGAGCGACATCCCCGCGGTGGGCTCGTCCAGCAGCAGCACCTCCGGCTCGAGGGCGAGCAGGATGCCCAGCTCGAGCTTCCGCTTCTCGCCGTGGGCGAGCGCGCCCGCCGGGGCCGCCCACTTCGTCGGGAGCAGCACCGTCTCGAGCAGCCGGTACGCCGCGTCCTCCAGGTCCGGGAAGCTCCGGTAGTCGCGCCAGGCGGTGAAGCCGAGCCCGCGATGGGCCTGCACCGCGAGCCGCACGTTCTCGAGCACGGTCAGGGTGGGGAAGATGTTGGTGAGCTGGAAGGAGCGCCCGATGCCGAGCCGGGTTCGCGCCGCCGCCCCCCGGCTCGTGATGTCGCGGCCCCTGAACAGGATCCGCCCCTCGCTCGGCCGGTACTGCCCGCTCAGCAGGTTGAAGAAGGTGGTCTTGCCCGCCCCGTTGGGGCCGATGATGGACTTGAGCGTGTGAGGCGCCACGTCGAGGGTGACGTGGTCCACCGCGACGTGGCCTCCGAAGCGGATGGTGAGGTCGCGGGTGGAGAGAATCGGGGCCGACGCCGTGCTAGGTCCCCTTGAGGAAGGCTCGCAGGGCGTTCTTCACCTTCGGGTGCTGCCCCAGCAGCACGGTGTAGTGATTGGTCCCGGGCACCACCACCAGCTTGGCGCGCGGGATCGCGGCGGCCATCGCCTCCGCCTCGTCCTGGGTCATCAGGCAGTCGGTGGGGGTGAGCAGCCCGTCGGGGGCGCGGAAGATCAGGGTGGGCGCCTTGATCCGGTGGTGATACACCCACAGCCGCTCGCGCTCGAGGTTGCCGATCTCCTCCTCGATGGCGTGGCGCGCCGCCTTGGCGCGCACGGTGCCCGCGGGCAATTCCTCGACGTCGTAGCGGAAGTAGCGCTCGAGGTAGTCGTTCCAGCGCCCCTCGAACATCGGCAGCATGCGCACGAAGCCCAGGAACATCTCGAGCGAGGGGAACTCGACCCCGAGGCGGTTGATGGCGGGCCGGAGCGACTCCAGGACCTCGTGCCGCACGTCGATGCCCCCGTCGACCACCACGAGCCTGGCCACCCGCTCGGGATGGGTGGCCGCGAAGCGGACCGCGATGTGGGCGCCCAGGGAGTGGCCGACCAGCACCGCCTTCTTGAGGCCGAAGTGATCGAGGAGCCCGAGCAAATCCTCGCCGTGGTGCGCGAGGCTGTAGCCGGTCTCGGGCTTGTCGCTCTCGCCCCGCCCCCGGAGATCGTAGGCGATCAGGCGGTGGACGGGCGCGAGCACGTCGGCCACGCTCGCCCAGCAGGTGTGGTTCGCGGTCAGCCCGTGGACGCAGACCACCGCCGGGCCCTTGCCGGGTCCCGGCCACTCCGCGACCGCGAGCGAGACGTCGTTCTTGAGCGCGACGCGGGTGACGGTCGTCATCGCTTGTTCATGATCGGGGGCGCCGTCTCCTGGAGGCTCAGCTCGCGCACCAGCGTGGGCACCAGCCACGCCACCTCCGGCTTCGCCACCATCTTGAACGAGTACATGCTCTGGAGGGCCTGGTGGTCTTCCTTGCGGAAGATCATCTTGCCCTTGGGGGTCTGGAACTCGAGGCCCTCCATCGCGGCGATGAGCTTCTCGGTGTCGGTCCCGCCCGCCTTCTGGATCCCCGCCACCACCGCCATCGCGGCCGCGAACCCGCCGCAGGTGAAGAAGTCGGGCGGCTCGTTGAAGCGCTTCATGTGCTCACGGACCAGCCAGTCGTTCACCGGGTTCTTGGGGATCTCGTAGTAGTAGTAGGCACCGCCCACCATGCCCTCGAGCTTGCCCTCCTTCATCGCCTTGAGGGCATCGAGGACATTGCTGCCGCTGGTCAGCGTGATGCCGTACTTGTCGAGACGATTGTCCACGAGCTGCCCGAACGGTCCGCCCTTGCCCGCCCAGATCACGAAGACGTACTTGGGGCCGCTCCTGTCCTTGAGCGCCCCGATGATCTTCTGAATCGGCGCGGTGAAGTCGGTGGCGGTGGTGGGCGTGTACTCCTCGTGGACGACCTTGGCTCCCGCCTTCTCGACCGCCGCCTTGTAGGCCGAGACCCCGTCGCGGCCGAACGCGTAGTCCTGGGCGATGGTGGCGATCGATACCCCCGGCTTGGCGACCGCGAGGGCATTGGCGATGGCGTCCTGGCTCGAGTTGCGCCCGGTGCGGAACACGTAGCGGTTCCAGTTCTCCCCCGTGATGCTGTCCGCCACCGCGGGCTCCACGATCAGGACCTTCTTGAACTCGGCGGCCACCGGCAGGACCGCGAGGGCCGCCGCGCTCGACGTGGTGCCCACCACCAGGTCCACCTTGTCGTCGGCATAGAGCTTGGTGACCTTCTGCTTGGCCACGTCCGGCTTGAGCTGGTCGTCCTCCTCGAGGATCTCGATCTTGCGACCGAGCAGCTCCTTCTTGCCGCCGGTGGCGTAGTCGAGCCCCAGCTCGAACCCGCGCTTGGCCTGCTTGGCGTAGACCTCGAGCGGGCCGGTGAAGCCCTGCACGAGGCCGATCTTGATCGGAGCCTGGGCGAGCGCCGCCGGCGGCGGGCCGATCGCGACGATACTCAAGAAGAAGGCAACGAGGAGGCGGGTGGGCCACGTCTTCATGGATGATCTCCAGTTCTGGGTCGGCCGTGTGGTCGGCATGCGGCGTCGTTACGCTAGCAAGCGGCCGGATGGGGGTCAAGCATTCGAGCCTACTCCCCGAGGTACCACCGGCGGCGCGCCTGGGGCCCGTAGCTGAGACCGAAGCGCCGCATCGCCACGCCCGCCACCAGGTCCACCGCCTCCTCGGGAGAGTCCGTCACCTGCAGCCGCTGCTCGTCGCCCGGATCGATGGTGCCCTCCACCAGCAGCCGGTTGCGCACGAAGTCGGTGAGCGGGCGCCAGTACTCGCGCCCCATGAGCACGAGAGGGAACTCGTGGACCTTGCCGGTCTGCACGAGCGTGGCGATCTCGAACATCTCGTCGAGCGTGCCGAACCCGCCGGGCAGCGCGATGAAGGCGTAGGAGTACTTCACCAGCATGACCTTGCGGACGTAGAAGTGGCGAAAGGTGACGAAGCGGTCCACGTAAGGATTCGGCCGCTGCTCGTGCGGCAGCTCGATGTTGCAGCCGATCGAGCGCCCGCCGACCTCCTTGGCCCCGCGGTTGGCCGCCTCCATGATGCCGGGCCCGCCGCCGGTCATGACCGCGAATCCCCGGCGCGCGAGCCGGGCCCCCACCTCGCGGCCCAGCTCGTAGTAGGGATGGTCGGCCTTGAAGCGAGCCGAGCCGAACACGGTCACACAGGGCCCGACGAAGTGCAGCGCCCGGAAGCCGCGCAGGAACTCGCAGAAGATCCGGACCGCCCGCACCAGCTCGAAGGTGCGGGACTGGGGACCCTGCAGGAACTGGATCTCTTCCGGGGCGGTGGTCCCCTTGCCCCACTGCGATCGGTCCGAGGCCGGCGGGGCCCCCGAGACCGGCTGCTCCGGGCTCAGGCGCGCTACTCGGGGCCGTGAGCCGACTGCACGGCGACGACGGAGACGCTGTCGGGAGCGGCGTCGTCCTTCGGGCGATGGCTGCACGTGTAGCCGAGCGTCAGCGAGAACTGCCCCGCGCGTGACTCGTCGGCTCCGTGGGAACCGGACGCGCGGGCCGCATCCTCCGACTCCGCGAGCGCGTTGAGCTGGGCCAGGAGCGGGGCGGGATCCATGCCGTTCTGGCGCGCGAAGTCGCCGACACTCAGGCCGGGGAAGCGCGCGTAGAGGTCGTTCCGCTGATCCACGTAGAGCCGGCGGCCCTGCGTGAACACCGGCGCGGTGGCGGGATGCTTCGCGAGCACGTCGTTGATCTTGGACTCGGCGGTGATCGAGGGGGCGTCCACCGCGGTCACCGCCCGCGCACGGTCAGCACCGGACACGGCGCGCTGGCGACGAGGCGCGTCGCCACGCTGCCCAGGAAGAACTTGGCGAGCCCGGTGCGCCCGTGAGTGCCGATCACGAGCAGGTCTGCCTTCTTGGCCCGCGCCGCCCGCGCGACGCGCTCGTGCGGGACACCCTCCAGCAGGAGCCCGCTGGCGCGAGCGCCCGCCTTCCTGGCCCTCGCCACGATCGCGTCGAGACGCTTCTGCGCCTGGGCGCGCGCCGAGGTTTCGAGGTCGTCGTAGAGCCTCGGCGAGATGTACCCCTCGCCGGGCAGCGCCAGCGAGGGCGGCGTCATCACGTTCGCGACGATGAGCTGGGCCCGGTCCGCCTTGGCCATCACGATGGCGCGTTTCAGCGCCGCGGTCGACGCGGACGAAAAATCCGTGGCGTGCATGATCCGTCGGAAGCGTGGCATGGCCGTATCTTACAATGCGTCATGCTCAGCGTCGAGGCACTGCGCCGAATCCTCCACCTGGTCCCGCATCCCGTCGAGGGCGGCTACTTCGCCGAGACCTACCGCAGCGCCGACCTCATTCCCACGGTCGCCCTGCCCGTCCACTACGGCACACCCCGCGCCGCCAGCACCGCGATCTACTACTTGCTGACCCCCGACACCTTCTCCGCCATGCACCGCCTCGCCTCCGACGAGATCTTCCACTTCTACCTGGGCGATCCCGTCGAGATGCTCCACCTCCACCCCGACGGCACCCACCAGGTCATCGTGGTCGGCCCCGACCTCGAAGCCGGCCAGCGCCCCCAGGTGGTCGTCCCCCGCCAGATCTGGCAAGGCGCCCGCCTCCTCCCCGGCGGCCACTACGCCCTCCTCGGCACCACCGTCGCCCCCGGCTTCGACTACACCGACTACGAAACCGCCCCCCGCGCCGATCTCCTGGCCACCTACCCCACCGCCAAAGCCCTAATCCTCGCCCTAACCCGCTAACCAAGCACCCCGGAGCCGCGGACCGATCCGCCTGGCCATCAGGCGATCCCGCCGGGTGGGCGGGACCGGCGGGGGGCGGGGGTGGGTCGGTTGCCCCGTTCCGTCAAGGGAAAGCCAGGAACGCGACCTTCCCGGGTTGGGAACTCCTCACGCGACGAAGCGAGAAAGCGGGTCGTGGGCAGAGACCCACCCCCGCCCCCCGCCGGCCCCGCCCACCCGGCGTCACGCCCGCGCGAAGAGAGAGGCTAGAAGTGGAAGTGCGCCCCAAGCCCGAGGTAGTCGACGCGCTTCTTGTAGAACTGCCCGTCAGGCGAGTTCCCGTGGAAGTACTCGACGAGCAGCTGCAGGTTCCGCTCGAGCACCCGCACGTTCTCGAGCTGGATCCCCCCGCGCGCCGACAGATCGAGGTTCCATCGGTTCTCCTCACGCGTCTGCAGGTCGACCGCAGCCACCGGCCGGATATGGCCGGCCGCCACCGTCCACGGGCTGCGGAACTCCACGCCGCCCTGCGCGGCCCACGGCTTGAGGTTCGCGGGCTCCTGGTCGAACAGGTATCCGCCGCCGCCGTACATCCGGAAACCCCACGGGAGGTCGTACGAGAGCTTGAGATCCAGGCTCTCGTACGTGAGGTTGATACGCTCGAGGCGTGAGCGCAACAACAGCTCGTCTCCCAGGTGCGAGCTCTGGTGGAAGATCCGCCCGAGCGCGGAGAAGGCACCGAGGCGCCAGGTGCCGAACAGCGAGGCGAAGTAGTCGGCGTTGAGCAGGTCCTTCGACGGCGCATCCATCTGGAAGAGGGCGAATACCCCCGCCTGGATGCCCGCCTCCCACTGGCTGTTCGCGAAGGCGTCACCCCGGATGAGCGGGATCGTCTCGCCGAAGCTCACCGCGCCCACGTGCGCCAGATCTCGATTGTTCAGGTAGTAGCGGTACGCGGCCGAGAAGTGAGGCCAGCGCGGATCGGCCAGGAACGGCTGGAAGAGGTGCCCGGCGGGCAGGAACCCGGTGGGCAGGGTTGACACCGCGGCGGGCGCCACGTCGGGTACGACCGCGGGCGCCCGGGAGGCCGCCTCCCGCACCTCGACGCGGACCACGCCCGGCAGGTTCGAGAGCGTCTTGACCAGGGCGGCGCGGTCGGCGCCCGCGAGCTGCGCGCCGTCGAGCGTGAGCACGCCGCTGTCCACCGTCACCGCGCGGCGGGGCAGCTTGAACTCGCGCTCCAGCACGGCGCCCGCATAGCCCGCCAGGTACGGGTCGTCCGGCGCGGGCGCGGCGAGGGCGACCGTCGGCGCGCCCCACAGCATCATCGAGAGAGCCAGTGGGACCAGCCGACGCGTCGTCATGAATGCGCTATCCTCCCCCGGCGCCGTACGCGCGCCAGGCAAACGATTCGATGGTGACCCGATAGCTCGCCGCCTTGGCGGGAGCCTTGATCTCGAAATAGGAGCGGTTGGACGGAGGTACGTCGCCGAAGACGTACCCGGTCGTCGAGCCCGCCACCTGGCCCGAGCCGTCGAGCGCCTCCACGAGGAGCCGCACGCTCACCGCGTAGCTGCCCGCCCGCTGGTTGTAGACGTAGCCGCTCACCACCGACCGACCGCGGCGGTCCTCCGAGCCGGTCCACTCGACGCGCAGATCGCTCTCCACCGAGCGTGTCTGCACCTGCGCGCGAGCCGCCCCCCCGCCCAGGCACATCAGGAGCCCCGCCAGAACCGCCGTGCTCATGCCGCGCGCGAGTCGTCGCATCGTCGAGCCTCCCGACATTGTCACCCCGGGGGCAAGCGCGTCACGCGCGAATTCGCCCGCGCGCGGCATTTGCTATCATGCGGAAACCATGACGCGCGAGTCCGACCGCGCCCGCCGGGTGTTCCAGGTGTTGATCCTCGTCGTGGCCCTGGCGGTGGCTTTCCTGGGCGGCATGCTCGTGGAGCGGCTGCAGTCCCACGCCGAGCGCGACGCGATGCTGCGGCGCTACGATCAGGCGCTGCGCGAGCACCGGGCCCGCGTCATGGAGGCGGAGAAGCGGGGCGAAGAGCTGACCCGCAAGCCTTAGCCGGCCACCAGCCGAGCCGCGCCGATGCCCAGCAGGCAGGCCGCAAAGCACAGCCCGGTCGTGAGCCCGACGTAGAGCACGGCCGGGCCCCACGAGCCGCTCGCCGCCAGCCGCAGCGATTCGTAGGCGAACGCCGAGTAGGTGGTGAAGCCACCCAGGACCCCCACCGCCAGCACCACCCGCACGTTCTCGGGCACCACCGCCGTGCCGACCGCCAGCTCCTGGACGAGGCCGATGAGGAACGACCCGATCACGTTGACGAGCAGGGTCCCGTAGGGAAACTCGCCTCCGAGGTAGCGGATGGCGACACCGCCCAGGAGATACCGGGCCCCCGTCCCCACCGCGCCGCCCAGGCAGACGAGAGCGAAGTGCACGGCGCGATCAGTCGACGGGCGGTCGGCGCTCCGCCCAAGGCTGCGCGGCCTCGAAGGCGGCCGACGCGGCCAGGACGGTGTGATCGGCGTGGCGGCGCCCGACGATCTGCAGTCCCACCGGCAGCCCCGCGCTCGTGAAGCCGACCGGGACGGTGGCCGCGGGCTGTCCGGTGAGGTTGAACGGGAAGCAGAACGGCGTCCAGCCGAGCGGCGAGGAGGGCTGGCCGTTGACCTCGTTGAGCCCGGGCTTGCCGACCTCGAAGGCGGGCACCGCGACGGTGGGCGTGATCAGGAGGTCGAAGCGCGCCAGGAACCGCTGCACCTCCGTCCAGAACTCCCCGCGGCGCCGCACCGCGCGGAGATACTGCGCGGCGGTGACCTCGGAGCCGAAGCGCATGAGCGCCCGGAGCGAGCGGTCCATCTGCTCGCCGTCGGCCTCGACCCGATCGCCCCACGCGCTCCATATCTCGGCGCCGACCGTGATGCGGAACGTCTCCTCGGGATCCTCCCAGGAGGGCGACACCACTTCCACGTGCCCGCCGAAGCTCTCGAAGCGCTCGGCCGCCGCCGCGCACAGGTCGGCCACCTCGGGGTCCACGCGCGCGTAGCCGAGATCGGGCGACCAGGCCACGCTGAGCCCGGCGATGCCGCCGTCGCACGCGGCCAGGAATGACTGCGCGAGGGCAGGCAGCGAATGCCGATCGCGATCGTCCGGCCCCGCGATCGCATCCAGCATGAGGGCCGCGTCGCGCACGGTCCGGGTCATCGGGCCGGTGTGCGAGAGCGTCTCCCAGCCCGGGAATCCGGGATTCTGCGGCACGCGGCCGAAGGACGGCTTGAGCCCGTAGATCCCGCAGAACGACGCGGGAATCCGGATGGATCCCCCGGCGTCGGTGCCCACCGCGAGCGGGCCGAGCCCGGCCGCGACCGCCGCCCCCGCGCCACCGCTCGAGCCGCCGGGCGTGAGCGCGGGGTTCCACGGGTTGCGCGTGATCCCGAAGAGCGGGCTCTCGGTCACCGCCTTGTGGCCGAACTCCGGCGTGGTGGTCTTGCCGATGATGATGGCGCCCACGCCCTTCAGGCGTTCCACGCTGACCGCGTCCTCCTCCGGCACGTGGTCGGTGAACAGCCGCGAGCCCCCGGTGGTGGGCACCCGCCGCGTGAAGAGCAGGTCCTTGATCGACACCGGCACGCCGTGGAGCGGCCCGAGCTCCTCCCCGGTCATCACCGAAACCTCGGCGGCCACCGCGGCGTCGCGCGCCTCCTCGGCGGTCACCGCGCCAAAGCAGTTCAGGGTCGGGTTGAGCCGCTCGACCCGGGCCAGCACCGCCTCCACCACCTCGACCGGCGAGACCTTCTTCGAGCGAACGAGCGCGGCGAGCTCGGTGGCCGGGATCCAGACGAGATCGGGCGTGGCCATCAGGGGGCCGGATTCACGCGTGCGAGCGTGTAGTCCACGTGGGTCGCGCCCGAGCCCTCGATGACGGTGAGCCGGCAGAGGTCGTCGCCCTTGAAGAACTCGACCCAGACCCCGGGGAACTTCTCCGCGTTGACGAAGCGCTCGCTCCGCGCCTCCTGCCAGCCCGAGTTGGCCAGGAGGCGCCGCGCGTTGGCCAGCGTCACCTCCACGTTGGTCTGCGTGAAGTAGATGAGGCGCGCCGCGGTCACCTTCTGGGTGCGGATGATGGCCCAGTCGTCGGAGTACGGCGTCCACTCGGCGGGCACCGGCACGTCCGGAAACGGCTGGAGCTGGATGGGCACCGCGATCGGCGAGCACGCACCCAGCGACAGAGCGATCCACATCAGGAACGACCGGACTTTCACGCGAGGCATCGTATCCGCAGATCCACGCGCCGCATTGTATCCGTCCGTCCGCGGTCCGGCAACCGCGCGGCGCGACGGTGATAGAGTATCGAGCCATATTGGATCGCGCCGTGCTGCCTCGCCTGCGAACGTGGCTCGCCCGCCCCGACGTCGTCGCCCTCGACCCCGACGGCGTCGCGCGGCTCGCGGCCGCCCTCGACGACGCGGATCCACCGGTCGCGGCGGGACGCGCGGGCTCACTGGTCGCCTACGCGCCGGGCCGCGCGCGGCGCCGGCTCCTCCAGTTCGATCGCCGCGGCCATCTGGTCGCGGCGTGCCGCTGGCGCGACGACGGGACCCTCGCGTGGGCCAAGTGCCTCCTGCCGGACGGCCGCTGGCTCGGCATCGAGCCGGGCGCCGTCACACATCCCGCGTGGGGCGGCTCGGATCGGGTCTGGCTCATGGCGCCCGACGCGACGTGGGCGACGCGCGAGATCCTCACCCTCTTCCAGTCGCTCGACTACGCGCGGCCCGATTTCATCCCGCCGCTCCTCGAGCCGCGCCGGCTCCCGCCCGGCGGCGGCACCACCCTGCTCAACCTGATCGCGGGACTGATGAAGGATCACGGCGTCGCCAGCGTGCGCTATCGTGGGCCCTACCCCACCGAGCAGCTCTTCACCGCCCTGCTCGAGTGCTTTCGCTACGCGGCGGGCGAGGGGCTGCCGCTCGAGCGCTTCCTCGCCGACGGCGCGCTCGACTGGCACCCCGCGCCGTTCGAGGCGCAGCACGTGCGGCCCGGCGTCGTCGTGCAGCTGCGCCACCAGATCGAGAAGGTCACGGTGGACGGCGCCGCGTTCTACCGCACGGACTGGCAGGACATCCGGCGCCGCGAGCCGCGCGTGGTGCGGAGCGACGGCGATCGCGTGATCTGCTCGCTCTGGGCCCTGGGCGGGCCGCTGGAAGACCGGCTGGTGCTCGATCGGGCGGGCGAGATCCTCGAATCGCCCGAGCCGGCCGCGGACGCCACCGCCCCCGCGCCGCTGCCCCCGATCTGGCGCGGCGCCCTCGGCGAGCTGATCGCGCGCGAGAGCGCGCCCGCGCTGGCCTCCGCGATCGCGGCGGTGACCGACGATCTCGAGCTGGAGTGGGGGCCGGTGCCCGGGGATCTCCTCCGCGTGCACGGCCAGCGGGTGCGGCTGAGCCGCCGGCTCCGCGAGGCGGGCGCGGTGGCGCGGGCGGGCGCCGCCTCCCCGCAGGAGCGCGCCGAGCAGGCGCTACGCTTCGTGCTCGAGGTCGCGCGCCTGCTCGGGCCCGAGGTGCGCCAGCGCGCCCAGGCGCGCCTCGAAGCGCTGAGCGCGGAGGAGCAGCGGCGCGTGCTCGAGGCGGCGCCGGACGAGCTGCCGGAGGCGCTCGGCGACGCGGTCGGCCGCCTGATCGCGCTCGTGATCCGCGGCGGCGGTTAGCGGACGACCGTTCGCACCCCGCGCTTGGGGCAGATTACCGGAAGCTCGGCGGACTACCCGCGTGGCTCCACCAGGGGAACCCGCGGCCTAGGACTTGCCCGCGCTCGACAGCAACCACACGTTGAGCAATACGAACCCGGCGATGGACACCAGCGAGAGCACGAAGTACGCGAGGCAGATGGTCTCCTGACGGGTCAGCCGGGTGGCGCTGCGGACGCGGCGCCAGAGCGACTCGCGCACGAAGCGCACCGAGTCGTGGCTCAGGGTCGGCACGCCCACCAGCTCGACCAGGATGTGGTAGCCGTCCATCTCCAGGAAGCAGAAGGGGTAGAGGCTGATGAAGAACGACTGGATCTGGAGGATGGCGGAGGCCGCGATGAAGCCCTGCATCAGGCCGGGCTCGAGCCGGGCGGCGATCCAGAAGCAGAAGCCGCCCAGGAAGAGGTGGAAGAGCGGCCCGGCCATCGCGTTGACCACGCGGGCCCGGCGGCTCGCCATGAAGATGTCGGTCACGTCCGCGTAGAAGGTCGGAATGAAGCCGTGCAGGATCGTGAAGCCGAATTCGCGGACCCGCCGCTTGTAGTGGATGCAGGCCAGCGCGTGGATGATCTGGTGGTTGATCACGGTGAGCCAGAACACGAGCTTCACGAGCAGGATGGCCACGATGGGATGGCTCGCGAGCCCGTGGGTCACCTCGCCCAGGTTGTTCCAGATCTTGATCCCGCTGTTGATGCCGAGCCCGATCATGAGCACGAGCGCGGCGATGGCCCACGGGGTGAAGAGCAGGAAGCCGCCGTAGCGGTACATGCGCTCGAAGAACTGGTGCGAGCGCCGGCTCGTCACGGTCAGACGCTCGAGCGCGTGGAGCGTGCCTTCCATCGCCCGGGCCGCCGGGTTGCGCCGGTTGCGGGCCAGCACCGCGCGCAGGCGCGAGACCGGCCGCATGGTCAGCAGGTCGGCCCGCAGCAGCTTGACGATCAGGGTCGGGATGATCTCGAAATCGAAGGAGCCGTAGTTGAGCAGGTAGGAGGTCGCGATTTCCTGGAGCGAGGCGCGGCCGTCCATCTGTCCCCACAGGAACTTCTCGGTCTCGGTGATCTGGATGATCTGCTCGGTGCGGCGGTTCTTGAGGGCGTAGGTGACGACGCCCTGGGGCGCGTAGGGCAGCCGGGCCATCTCCCAGTCCGCGTCGGGGATGCGCTGGGGCCGGCTGTGGAGGTAGGCGACCGCGCTGGAGATCTCCTGCGTGGCGAAGCCGTCACCGTCCGGCTCGCGGAGCAGCAGCTCGATGCGCGTGCGCTTCGGCCTGCCCTCCGCGGTCTTGTCGCCCACCTCGCTCACGATCGAGGTCCCGACTCGCTACTTGTGCTCGATGTCGAGGCCCGTCGCCTCCAGCCCCCAGCGGGTGACCTCGGCCACCAGATCGGAAGAGTCCCGGAGCCGCTTGAAGGCGACCTGCGCCATCTGCTGGAAGAACTTGGCCGCGGCGAGCGGGCTGCCGGTCACGAACCGGTTGAGGCTGTCGCGGTCGAGGCTGTAGAGCATGGTGTCGATCTCGGCCTGGCAGGTGGCGGAGCGGCGCCGCTCGTCGCCGAAGACGCTCATCTCGCCGAAGACCTCGCCGGAGCCGAGCCGCGAGAGCACCTGCTCCACCCGGCCGGTGACCGGCTTGGAGACCACGATGCTGCCGTCCCGGATCAGGAACAGCTCCTCGCCCGGGTCCCCCGCGCGGAACAGCACGTCACCCTTCTTGAGGCGACGCTCGCGGAAGCTGGGCCAGAGGGCGAGCAGGACCGGCTCTTCGACGTCCTTGAAGTACAGGACCCGGCGGAGGAAGCCGATCTCGGGGAGGCTTGGCACTCAGCTCCGCCCGGCGGGCGCCCGCATTCAGGTCGCCCAGCGCTTGAGCATGACGTTCTGCAGCGCACGGGCCCGATCCCGGTCCGAGACGTTGGACGTGCTGCCGAGGGCCTGCATGATCGCGGCCCGCTCGTCCGGGGTCAGCTCGAAGGTGGCCAGGACCCGCGCGGGCTCCCGCACGAGCTCGGCGAGGAATTCCTTGTCGATCATCACCTGGCCGACCAGGTCTTGGATGCCCTTGCTCGCCACGCCCCGACCTCGACTTTTCCGGCCACGCACATCCTGACCAGGAGGCCAATTTAGCATACACGGCGCGGTTTTAATACCGCTCTTCCGTCACTCGTACCGCAGGGCGTCGATCGGGTTGAGGCGGGAGGCCTGCCGGGCCGGATAGAAGCCGAAGAACACCCCGACCGCAGCCGAGAAGAGGAACGCCACCGCCACCGCCTGGACGCTGACCAGGGTGCGCCACTGCGCGAAGTAGGCGATGGCGTAGGAGCCGCCCAGACCGAGCGCGATGCCCAGGACGCCCCCCAGGAGGGACAGGGTGACCGCCTCGACCAGGAACTGCACCAGGATGTCGCCCCCGCGGGCGCCCACCGCCATCCGGAGCCCGATCTCGCGGGTGCGCTCCGTGACCGACACCAGCATGATGTTCATGATACCGATGCCGCCCACGAGCAGCGACACCGAGGCGATGGCGGCCAGCAGCCAGGTGAGCACCCGCGAGGACGCCTCCTGCGACTGGAGCACCTCGGTGAGGTTGCGGATCCCGAAGTCGTCCTCCTGGAAGGTCTGCAGGCGGTGCCGCTGGCGGAGCAGGCCGCGGATCTCCTGCTCGGCGTCCGGCATGGCGCGCGCGTCCCCGACCTTGACCGCGATCGAGCCGACCGCGCGGGCGTTGGCCTGGCTGCTGCCCAGGACCTTCCGCTTGGCGGTGCTGAGCGGGATCAGCACGGTGTCGTCCTGGTCCTGGCCGAACGTGGTCTGGCCCTTGCGCTGGAGCACCCCGATCACCCCGAAGGGGACGTTCTTGATCCGGATGACCTGGCCGAGCGGATCGCTGTCCCCGAAGAGATTGCCCGCGACGGTCTGCGCTCGAGGGCCCACGAGCCCCAGTCCAGGTGACGAAGATGCGCCCGCCCCGGTTGACCACCCCCCCGGCTGTCAACGCATCGTCGATTTCGTTCGTCAGGACTGATGAGAGGGGATGGGACGCTCGTCAGAGGGACGTGGAGCCCGCACCCCGGCCGAATCTGCTGGTCACCGCCCACTACGGGCGGCTTCAACGCCTGTGTCGCCTTCTCCTGGGCGACCCGCAGGAGGCCGATGACGTGGTCCAGGACGTCTTTCTGAAGGCGCACGAAGCCGAGCGGCTCGGCCAGGTCCCCGCCAACTGGGGCGCCTGGCTCACCCGGGTTGCGGTGAACGGCTGCCGCGACCGGCGGCGGGCCGGCGGCTGGATGCGTTTCCGTCTCCGCGGCACGCAGCTCGACGAGGTACCCCTGGTCGCTCTGACTCCCGCGCCCAGCGACGTGGCCATCGGCGAGGAGACGCGGCGGCGCATCTGGGTCGCCTTCCGCGCGCTGCCGCGGCGCCAGCAGGAGGTCTTTGCGCTCCGCCACATCGAGGAGCAATCCACGCTCGCGGTAGCGGAGGCCCTCGGGCTGAACCCCGGCAGCGTGAAGCGCCATCTCTTCCGCGCGGTGCGCGCCTTGCGCCGGAGCCTGGGAGACGCCCGATGAGCCGCTGCCTGTCCGACGACGCGCTCGAGCGGATCGAGGCGGATCTCGCCTCGGTGGCCGAGCGGGCCCACCTGGCCGGCTGCGCGGGGTGCGCGGCCCGCCACCGGAGGATCCGCAGCGAGCTGGCCCTGATCACCGGGGTGCTGCGCGACACGCCCGAGCCCCGGACGCGGCCGGCGCCCGCCCCGCGGCGACGCTTCATGCCGGTCACCGTCGGGCTCGCCGGGGTCGCGGCCGCGCTGCTGATCTGGGTCGAGGTCGCGGTGTGGCGCGCGGTGACCCCGCCGCCGACCATGCAACCGCAGGAAGTCGCCGCGATCCTGGCCGACGTCTCGGCCGCCCTGTTCTCGGTGAGCGGCGATCCGCCGGCCGCGTCGGCGGAAGATCCCGCCCTGAGTCTCGAGGTGATGGCGCAGGAGCTCGACCGCGCGCTCACCGGAGGAGAACCATGAAGAGCCCGCTGACGACCCGCGCGATCCTCGCCGCCGCGCTCCTCCTCGCGTCGACCGCGACCGCGGCCCTCGCCCAGTCTCCCTCGGCCGGCCCCGGCGGCCCGCTTGGGGGCATGCGCGGGCCCATGGGCCGGACGGACGGCGAGCTCTGGCTCATGATCCGCTCCGCCGGCCTCACCCCCGAGCAGCAGGCGAAGGTGCGTGGGATCCTGTCCACGCACCGGACGACCACCCGCCCGCTCATCGAGCAGCTTCGCCAGGCCCAGCAGGAGCTGGGCGCGAAGCTGCTGGCGCCCGGGCCGCTTCAGCCGGCCGACCTGCAGCCCCAGCTCGCGCGCATCGGCCAGCTCCGCGACCAGCTCGCGCAGGACGGCGCGCAGGCCGCGCTCGAGGTCCGAGCCGTGCTCACGCCCGAGCAGCTCGCGCGGGCCGCCCAGACCAAGGAGCGCCTGAGCCAGCTCCGCGAGGAGATGCGCCAGCTCATGCAGTCGCCGCGTCCCTAGCATGAAGCGCCTGCTCATCGTCCTGCTGCTGCTCGCGCCGGTCGCGCTGCCCGGACTCGCCCACGCGAGTCCGCCGGATCCCACCTGGATCCAGGGCGTCTACGACGATGGCGACGGCGACTCCATCGTCACGCTGATCGCCTCCGGGACCGGCCACGCGCCGGCGGCCGCTCCGACCCGCCCGCTCCTCGCCCCGCTGCTCGTCCGCCTGGCCCCGACGCCGGAGCGG
>Ga0207689_10001697_pt1 | contig 20916 bp, 18 predicted proteins | sample KBSMisM52_FD_184312 | JGI IMG/M metagenome (GOLD analysis project Ga0207689, IMG submission 184312) | Miscanthus rhizosphere microbial communities from Kellogg Biological Station, Michigan, USA - KBS Miscanthus M5-2 (SPAdes) (version 2) | ecosystem: Host-associated > Plants > Roots >... | reverse complement strand
CTTCGTACGGAACACCTGCTGCGGTTGCGACGGTTTCTATCGATGCCAGATTCGCGTCCACCGCCTCTTTCAACTTTGCTTGATAGTTCGGCTTCGGCACCAGTCCCGGCGGCAAATATTCGTTCGCAAGAAAGGCCTGGTAATCCTCCGGCGAATAGAACCCCACGACTGTTGCCTTCATGGCCTGAGCGAAGGCGACACCTTCCCGTACCGCTTTCTTTGACAATTCCGAACCATCGGTAGGCACCAATATACGTCTGAACATTGCGCTTCCCTCCTTAGCTTCGAGGGGATGCACGGCTTCTCGAGCCGATACCCCATGCTGGCAGTATCCATGGCTCCGGTTGCAGGGGAATGTCCGATAGCCGCACTCAATTACCGTGTATTGCCAGCTGCAATGTTGCGTCGCGCTCAATGCTGTGCGTGATTGAGCGCTTTTGCCATCGCCTCGGCAAGCTGCCGGAAATCCAGAGGCTTGGTGAGAATCTGGCCGACACCGACGGCGACCGCTTCGCGGGCCAGCGCCGGTCCCGTATATCCGCTGATCATCACGATGGGAATATCGCTGCGCGCTGCGTGCAGATTCCTCGCCAGCTCGATGCCGGTAATGCCAGGCATCAGGTAATCGAGGAATACGGCGTCGAAACGGAATGGATCGGCGCGGAACTCGCTCAGCGCGTCAGCGGTTCGAGTGAATCCGGAAGGCTCGTAGTTGAGCGCCGCGAGCATTTCTTCGGCTAGAAGCATGAGAGCTTGTTCGTCCTCGACCAACAGTATGTGTTCGCCGTTGCCGCGCGGCAGAGGCGTCTTGTCATCCGCCATTCCGAGCTGGGGCGCGTCTGAGCGAGGTAGATACAGATCGAACGTGCTGCCCTTTCCAGGGCCAGTGGTGACGTGGATCGCGCCGCCCAGCTCGGTGACGATACCGTGCACCAGGGCCAGCCCCAATCCAGTACCGAGCCCCGACTCCTTGGTCGTAAAGAACGGCGCGAAAATATGCGCGACTATGGCGGCGTCGATGCCGGAGCCGGTGTCCTCGACAGCTAAGTGCACGTAGCGGCCCGCGATCAACAAGCCATGCGACAAAGCTCGGTCAACCGCCGTGGTTACCGCATCGAGCATTACATTCAGCTGTCCGCCTGCGCCCATCGCCTGGATCGCGTTGTTGCACAGATTCATCAGGAGCTGATGTACCTGCGTCGCGTCCGCAACTACCGTGGCCTCTCTTGCTTTGAGCTGGCTGCGCAACTCAATGTTCGCCGGCAAGGACGCTCGCACCAACTCCAGCGCCTGCTGAATCAGTGCGGCGATATGCACTACGCCGCGCTTGGCACGCGTGCTCGGGCTGTATGTGAGAATCTGGTCGACCAGCGCTCTTGCGCGATCGGCCGCCGCCAGCAAGTTGCCGATGTGGCGTTTGACCATGCTGCCCTCGACCGCCGCAGAAAGCCCCATGTTGGCATAACCGATCATGGCGGCGAGAACGCTGTTGAAATCATGCGCGATGCCGCCTGCCATGGTGCCGATCGCCTCCAGCTTTTCGGCATGACGCAATCGCATCTCGAGCTTCAAGCGTTCGGCTTCGGCCAACTTGCGCTCTGTCATGTCGCGATAGATGGAATAGCTCGCGATCGGGCCGCTCGCCGTCACGATCGGCGCACCCAACGCAGATACATGCCGACGCGAACCGTCCTTGTGCATTCGCTCGGTTTCAGTGCTCGGATGCTGTCCGCGTCTGACCGTTTCCGCCATCAGCTTCGACTCCCATCGGAGATCCTCGGGGACGATGAGTTCGTCGAGCGCACCACCTTCTGCTTCTTTTGAGGTGTAGCCGAACAGTCGGGTGAACTCGCGATTGATGCGCGTCACCCGACCGTCGAGATCCAGCATCACGATCGCTTCAGGCGCGCTTTCGAACAGTTCGTCGAGTTGTGCTGTCTGTACGCGCAGTCGATCTTCGGCCAACTCCCGGCGTCGCAGCTGACGGACCACCAGCCAGAGCAGAAGCCCGACGCTGGCACAGAGCAAGGTCGTACGTACTGCGCTGTGCGTGGCTTGGACGTACCATGGCTTCAGCACGGCGGCTTTATCGCTGCTAATGCCAATCACCAACGGAAATCCGCGTATTGCCTGGATGGCGTAGATGTCTTCGTCGCCGTCGACGGAGGCAGGCAGCAGCCTGCCCACACCTTGCGGTTGCGCCAGCAGTTCGCGGAACAGGTACTCGGGGAATATCCGGTCGCTGGGACTGTTCGATCCGGGGTAAGAGACCAACACCTCTCCATTGGAGTTCAGCAGGCTTACGCTGCTGCCCGGCTTCAGGTCGATACCCTCGTACAGGCGTCGAAAGTAATCCAGATCGACGTAAGCGACGACCACACCCTTGAAGGCGCCGCTTCGGCCCTCGACGCGACGGCTCAGCGCCACAGCCCACATGCCCTTCCCCGGCAACCGAAAAGGTCCCGAGACATTCAGGCGGGCATCGGGTTGCGCACGATGCCGTGTGAAATAGGGCTGATCCGACTGACTTCCCTTCAACCACCCCTTGGACCCGATGCTCGCAACGACACTTCCGTCTGCATTGATCAGGGTAACGTTCAGCACCTGCGCGATATTCAGAATGCGAGCACGTGTACGGCTATCAATCTGATCGATGTGGCCTGGACTCGCCTGACCTGCATCCAACGCCGTCTCGCGCAGGATCACGTCGACTGTCTGCAAGGAGCTCGCGGTTTGCTCCGCGAGCGCGCGAACCAGACTTCCCGCTTCGTGCTCCGCAGAATCCAGAACGATGTCGAGCCTTCGCAAGACATCGTAGACTTGGAAAGCAGCCATGCCGACGAGCAGGACGCCCGCGGTCAAGAGCACGGCCCTCAGATTGATGTGGCGAAGGAGCATTGTGATAATCTCGGCTGACTGTCGAGAGACTGTTCCTTCTATAGGGTTGAGGCTGAACAAAGGAAGCTATACTAAGTCGATGCGGGCAGCTTGCACAGTTCAGGTCTGTTCCGGACCACGCGTCGGAATCCTTCACCGACCTTCATGAGCGTGACGAAGCACATTCTCGTCGTCGACGACGAACCCGCCATTTGCCGTGTAATCGGCGAATACCTCAGCGAGTTCGACTGGAGGGTATCCTGCGCCGGCGACGGCGACGCAATGCGCAAGATCCTCGAGCGGGAAGTCGTGGACCTGATACTCCTCGACGTCAAACTGCCGGTCGAGGACGGCATGACGTTGACTCGGGAACTCAGAGCGCGGTCGGCTATCCCCATCATCATGCTCACCAGCCGCAAAGACGACGTCGATCGCATCCTGGGATTGGAGCTCGGGGCGGACGACTATCTGACCAAACCCTTCAATCCGCGCGAACTGCTGGCGCGCATCCGGGCCGTGCTGCGGCGGACCCAGGCTACTCCGATCCACGGGTCCGATGCGGAGAATTTCCAGGCCCTCCGGTTCGCCAACTGGGAGCTCGATCTACGAACCCGCCGCTTGACCTCGGCCGACGGCGAACGCATCGAGCTGACACACGCCGAGTTCCGATTGCTCAACGCCTTCCTCAGCGCCCCTCAGCGCATCCTGACGCGGGAGCAATTGCTGGATTTGAGCCATGGTCATGAAGACAATGTGTTCGACCGCAGCATCGATGTGCAGATCCTCCGTCTGCGCCGTAAGCTCGAAATCGATCCGAGCCGCCCCGAATTGATCAAGACGGAGCGCGGGGCGGGATATTTTCTCAATGCCAAGGTGGAGGCGGTGGCATGACGGTTGGCATGTAGCCGCTCGCGAGGGAGCGTAAAAAAAACGGCGGGGCATCGACCCGCCGTGCAAACCCCGGTGCAAACTGCAGCACCGGCGGGAAGGACAGAGACGCCGTTGCTGGCACACGTTCAAATCGAGTGCACCGGATCCAAGCCGCAGACGCCTGGAAGTCAGGATGGAGAACGCTGATTGCTGGCAGATTTCAGGACGGCGCGTTCTGTTACAACTTGTAATCTCTTTCAGGACAAAGCCAGGGCTCGCCGGGCGGCTACCAACCTGGTCCAAATATTTCTGCGATGACCCTCCAATTAAACCCAGTCTGGACGCTGGTCGCCGCGCTGCTCGCGATCCAATTCGGCAAACGCATCAACGCGAAGATCGTATGGCTCGAGCGCGGCAATATTCCGCCCGCAGTCACTGCGGGATTGTTCGTCTCTCTAATCCTGGCAATCCTGCGGGGCAACGGATGGCTCGACGTGCGCTTTCATACCGGGCCGCGCGATGTGTTGCTGCTCGTGTTCTTTGCATCTCTGGGATTCGGCGCGCATCTGCGCCAACTTGCGTCCGCCGGCAAGGGCGCCTTGGTGATTTGTGCTGGCGTTGTGCTGGTGCTCGTGTCGCAGAATTTCGTTGGTTTGTTAGTGGCCAAGGCATATGGCGAGGTTCCGGCGCTGGGTCTGTTTCTAGGTAGTGCGGCTTTTGCGGGAGGCCACGGTACCGTCGTGGCGTGGGCCAACACGCCTTACACGGCGGGATTGACCGGCGCCTTGGAAATTGGCATCGGCAGTGCCACGCTCGGTCTGGTTCTGGGCGGACTCGTCGCCGGCCCGGTGTCCGTCTGGCTCGCGACACGTGATCGATCCGCCGCCAGACACGCCACGGTGTTCGAGGACGATGTGCCCGCAGCTCCCAACCGGGAGCCGGTGTTTTCGACCGACCGGTGGCTGCCGAGTTTGCTGTGGATCGCACTTTCGATAGCGCTTGCACCGCTACTCGGCGATTGGGCCGCTGCACACGGCTTCAAGACGCCGGCATTCCTGGCGGTTCTGGTCGTCTGTGTGGTGCTCACCAATATCGCGGACAGCTTCAGGCGTCCGCTCGACACCGACGTCACGGATCTGATCGGTACAGTGGCACTGAGAATCTTTCTGGCGATTGCAATGCTGTCGCTCGATTGGGTATCGCTCTTCGAGCACATCCCCATGCTGCTCACCGCGGCAGCCGTACAAGTGGTCACGACCGTGATCATCGCCGTGCTCCTCGTGTACACCTTATTCGGCCGCGGCCGCGAGGGGGCCGCAGCGACTGGCGGTTTCATCGGGTTCAGCCTCGGCGCGATGCCGGTTGGCCTGGCTGTGATGCGGCGACTGAATGCGCGCTTCGGTGACACGCCTCGCGCCCTGCTTGCGATAACCCTCGCCGCCTCCCTCTTCACCGATACGGCGAATGCCTTGGTCATCACTATCTTTTTTCGCTGGCTTGGCAGCTGACGGCGGCAAGATTATTTCCCTCTCGTGCTCGGGGGAGTAAGCTGGGCAGCGTACCGCCAGGTACCGGCAGTCCCTGCCGGGGAAAACGCTCGATCACAACAACAAGCAAGTTGGAGGAGACCATGTTTGCAACACTGCGATGGCTTGCCTTATTGACCGCTGTTTTCGCCATGGGATCCGGCGCGGCCCTGGCACAAAAGAAATACGGGCCCGGAGCTACCGATTCCGAGATCAAGATCGGTCAAACCATGCCGTACAGCGGGCCTGCATCCGCATATGGGACGATCGGTAAGTCCGAGATGGCCTTCTTCAAGATGATCAACGATCAAGGCGGCATCAACGGTCGCAAGATCGCTTTGATCTCTCTCGACGATGGCTACAACCCCGCGCGCACGGTCGAGCAAGTTCGCAAGCTGGTGGAGGAAGAGCAGGTGCTGTTCATGTATCAAACCCTGGGCACGCCCCCCAACACCGCCATCCACAAATACATGAACGCGAAGCAAGTCCCCCAGTTGTTCGTGGCCACGGGTGCGACCAAGTGGGGCGACCCGCAGCACTTCCCTTGGACTATGGGCTGGCAGCCCACCTATCAGCACGAGAGTCAGATCTACGCGAAGTATCTGCTGCAGACCAAGCCGGATGCGAAGATCGGCATCCTCTATCAGAACGACGACTACGGTAAGGACTATCTAAAGGGCTTCAAGGACGGCCTGGGCGACAAGGCGGCAAAAATGATCGTTGCTGAAGTCAGCTATGAGGTCACGGACCCTTCAGTGGATACGCAGATAGTTACGCTGCAGGGTTCTGGCGCAGACGTATTCTTCAATATCACGACACCCAAGTTCGCCGCCCAGGCGATTCGCAAGACCTACGATATTGGTTGGCGGCCTTTGCATTTCCTCAACACGGTTTCGATCTCGGTGGCTTCCGTGCTGCAACCAGCCGGACTGGACAAAGCCGTCGGACTGATTTCCATTGCTTACCTAAGGGACCCGACGGACCCGGTCTGGAAGGACGATAAGGGGGTAAAAGACTACCTTGCCTTCATGGCGAAGTATTATCCCGATGGCGGCACGACTGACATCAACAACGTATACGGGTACACAGCCGCCCAGACTCTGGTACAAGTTCTGAAGCAGTGCGGCGACGACTTGACGCGAGAGAATGTCATGCGTCAAGCCGCCAACCTGAAAGAGTTCGAGGCGACTACTCTTCTCCCTGGCATCCGAATCAATACGAGCCCGACCGACTTCTATCCGATCGAACAGGTTCAGTTAATCCGGTTCGACGGAAAGACTTGGGTGCGGTTTGGCGAGCTTCGCACTCGTTGAGACATGATCGTGCGGTTCGATCGTGCGCACTGGCCTAGTGGCGCATTCGCCGACAGTGCCTGCGGATGAGCGCGTCTACCCTGCTCGACGCAGCCAGAGTTCTGTCGCGCACGCTCGACAAGCTCGAGTTTCCGCCCCCGGTGGTGCATGTCTACGATCCGCACCGCTACGCCTGGGCGCCATACGAAGCCTACGTTACCCAATATGGCGAGGGACGCAAACGCGCGGTGTTGCTGGGAATGAATCCTGGACCGTTCGGCATGATGCAGACCGGTGTGCCGTTCGGCGAGATCGCCGCCGTGCGGGACTGGATGGAGATTCGCGCCCCCGTTCGAACACCGAAGGACCAACACCCTCGGCGCCCGATCGAGGGCTTCGAGTGTCAGCGTTCCGAGGTGAGCGGTAGACGGTTGTGGGGTTGGGCAGCTCAGCGTTTCGGCGCGGCGGAATCGTTCTTCGGCGATTGGTTCGTTCTCAACTACTGCCCGCTCGCGCTGCTGGAGGCAACAGGTCGCAACTTCACACCGGACAAACTCCCTGCCGCACTGCTAAGTCAAATATACGAGGCATGCGATCGACATCTGGCGGCGGCGTTGACAGCGCTCTCCCCGGAATGGGCGATCGGCGTGGGGGGATTTGCGGAGAAGCGTATTCGCGCCGTACTAGAAAGCGAGCTTGTGGACAGTGCGTTCGCAAGGGCCATTCGAGTTGGCCAGATCCTGCATCCAAGCCCCGCGAGTCCTGCGGCGAATCGCGGCTGGCAGGAGGCCGCCGAAAGGCAACTCTTCGCGCTACGAGCTCCCGGCTACGAATCGAGGCGCCACCCCGGGTAGTCGCGCCGATCCGTCTACCTATCCCTGCCCGGATCGTTCGGAGTAACCCGGTAAGCAGCCAGGCTATGAAGATTCAGTTTGGACTGAAATGCCCATACGGACGGTCTGCGGCGATCGTCGCCCGCTCTTCTTTCGACATGAGGCATGACCGCACATCGTCTGTCGGACAGGCTACGAGCTACCAACGCTGCGGTGAGGCGCTCGACCTGGGCTTTGAGCTCGCGAATTTGGCTGTGGGCGTCGCTGAGAAGTTCACGCAGCAAGAACGCTTCACCGGGTATGTATGGAAATGCCATGGCTAGGTCCCCGCTAGCAAGATATCAATTCAATTGAGACGGTTCCAATTTGATATCTTAATCGTTTGAGATTTGCAGTATAGGAAATTTTCACGTCATCAGGCGTTGGCGAGAATGACATTGCGCACGATCGGGTAAATCTGGTTCTCCCAGCGTCTCCCACTGAAGACACCATAGTGACCGACGCCTGCCTGCATATGGTGTTTTTTTCTATATGGCCGCAAGCCACTGCACAATTCGTGTGCCGCGAGCGTCTGGCCCAAAGCACAGATATCGTCCTTCTCGCCTTCGACGGTAAGCAGGGCGGTCCGTCGGATCGCCGCGGGCTCCACGCGTTCGTTGCGCCATTCCAGCTTGCCGAGCGGCAGCGCGTGTTCCTGAAAAATGGTGCTCACGGTCTGTAAGTAGAACTCCGCGGGCAAATCGAGCACCGCGAAGTATTCGTCGTAAAAAGATCGAGTGGCATCCGCCTTCTCGCGGTCGCCGTTGGCAAGCTGATCGTATAGGTCCCAGTGCGCCTTCACGTGGCGCTCCAGATTCATCGACATGAACGCGGTCAGTTGAACGAACCCTGGATAGACGCGCCTCCCCACGCCCGGAAAGCGCGCCGGGACTGTTGCGATGAGATTGCGCTCGAACCAGTCGATCGGACGGCTGATGGCAAGTTCGTTGACCTTAGTCGGGTTGATGCGCGTATCGATCGGCCCGGCCATCAGGGTCATGCTGCGCGGCTGCGCCGGATTGCCGGACTGTGCCATGACAGCCACCGTCGCCAGCACGGCTACGCAGGGCTGACAGACTGCGACCACATGCGCCTCAGTCCCGATCACCTCGAGGAAACCGATCAAATGATCGACGTACTCGTCGAGTCCGAACTGCCCGTGGGCCAGGCTCACATCGCGCGCATTGTGCCAATCGGTGATATAGACGTCGTGATCCGGCAGCAATGTGCGAACGGTTCCGCGCAGCAGCGTCGCGAAATGGCCGGACAGCGGCGCCACCACGAGTACACGGGGCTGCTGGATCTGAATGTCCTTTTGGAAGTGCAGCAATGTGCCGAATGGGGTCACCTGTGCGGCTTCCTCGCGAACCTCGACCTCTCGCCCGCCCACAGTGACCCGATCGATATTGAAGGGCGGTCGATGATGCGTTAGCACTGTGCTGCCAAACACCTCCATCGCCGCGGCCAGGTTGCGTAGCAGGCCGCTCCCGGCGAAACCCACCAGCGGATCGTTCAGTGCCGCAGCACCGATCCGCGCCAACGCGCGCAAAGGCTCCATCACGTCGGTGTGGGTTTGGTACGCCAGATAGATCATGTGGTAGCCGGCTCCTATGTTGCGGGTCGGCTCTCCAGGAGAAGGGACCAGCTGCAGGACGGTGGATGCAGGTTCTTCTGCAAAACACGATTATTACCGATATGATTGCTGCTGTGCACACTGGACTATCAGGATGCATAAAGGCGGGTGTTCCGCTCCAACGCATCTTGAATTCGGCGCCCGACGGGCCGCAAACGTCATGGCTCAAGCGACACTTACGATCAGCAGCAAGAACTACTCGTCCTGGTCGCTGCGGGGCTGGCTCTTGTGCAAGATGGCCGATTTGGCTTTTGCCGAGAAAGTCTTGCCGAGTGACGATCCTTCAGCGCGGGCGGAACTCCTACTGCTGTCGCCGTCCTTCCTGGTCCCGTGCCTGGAGCACGAAGGCGTCACAGTCTGGGACACCCTGGCCATTGGCGAATATCTAAATGAGCTCAGGCCAGCGGCGGGCCTGTTGCCGGCGAATCGAGCCGCGCGGGCGCATTGCCGTGCAATCTCGGGTGAAATGCATTCCGGCTTCAGTAACTTGCGCTCGGCGCTGCCGATGAATCTGAAGGCGCGCTATCCGGACTTCAAAGTCTGGGCCGGCGCTCAGGCCGATATCGATCGCATTGCCACTATTTGGCGCGAATGTTTAGCCAAATACGGAGGCCCCTTCCTGTTCGGGCAGCCGACCATCGCCGATGCCATGTATGCACCGGTCTGCACCCGCTTCCAGACCTACGATATCAAACTCGACACCCAATGCAGTGCCTACTGCAAGAAGATCATGGGGCTGCCATTCATGGTCGAATGGGTGGAGGCCGCCAAAGTGGAGCCCGACGAGCTCGAGGAGTTGGACGCAGAGTTCTGAAACTGCGTAAGGGTCACAGGGAACGTCTCAAGGCCTCGACAATCTGGCTGGTTCCCACCTTGCCAGCGTCGATGGCGCCCGCCATGGTCAAAAAGCCGTGGATTGCGCCGTCATAGCAGCGATACTCGACTGGTATCCCTGCGCTCCTCAGTCGTTCGGCGTAAGACCTTCCTTCATCGACGAGAGGATCGTGGCTCGCCGTGACGACCAGAGCCGAGGGCAAATTCGATAGATCGCGTGCTTTTAGCGGCGAGGCCCGCCAATCCGTTATGTCTTGCTCCGATCGCAGATATTGCTCCCGGAAATAACTCATTCGCTCCCTGGTAAGCAGATATCCCTGACCCATTTCACGGTATGAAACCGAATCCATGGACAGGTCCGTGACAGGGTAGAGCAGCACTTGCAGACGCAACTGAGGTCCGCCGCGATCGCGGAATTCGATTGCGGCAACCGCCACGAGGTTCCCGCCTGCACTGTCCCCCCCGGCAGTAATCCGCGCGGCGTCGATGCCGAAGGCGGACGAATTCGCTGCAATGTGGCGGATGGCCGCGAACGCGTCTTCGACCGCTGCCGGAAACTTGTGCTCGGGTGCAAGTCGGTAGTCCACCGCGGCCACGACGCATGGAGTGCCATTGCAGATCGCCCGGCACAAAGAATCGTGGCTGTCCAGATCGCCGAACATCCATCCGCCACCGTGAAAGTAGATCAAAGCCGGAAGCAGTTCATCCGGCCGGCTGCCCAGTGGACGATAGAACCGGACTCGGAGCGGACCGCCCGGTCCAGGAATGTCCACATCTCGCGTCGAAGCAACGTCTTGTGCCGGTGCAACGAATGGCGCGCGCGCCTGCATGAATTGAGCGCGTGCCTCGGCTATCGGCAACAGATGCGGCGGTGTCAGGTTCATGCTGGCGAACGCATCGATGACGCTGCGCGCTTGCGGGTCCAATTGCACAGAACTCTCCATCAGTTAGGTCCGCTGCTGCTAGCGGGACGCAGCACCGAAGAATAGGGTAGATTATTTAATTGGTTTGGAGGAGGAGATCATGACAACGCGAATCGCAACAATCCGAGTTCTATTGTGCCAGATCGCCTGCGCGCTGAGCGCGCCGTTCCTCACGGGCGTTGCCTTTGCGGAAGGCATGGCCGACAGGATGTACGTGTTCGAGTGCGGTGAATCCAAGACCACCGACGTGTCGAACTGGTCGCCAGGCGTGAATGTAGGCCAGTCGCGGGAGTTCAGCGACAACTGCTATCTGATCAAACACGGCGACAGTCTCTTTCTATGGGACTCAGGGATGTCCGATGCCATCGCCGCCAAACCAGAAGGCGTTTCTGCGGGTGGGGGCATATTGACCCTTTGGGTACGCAAGCCGTTCGGATCGCAACTGCAGGCCTTGGGCATCGCTCCGGGAGACATTACGCACGTCGCCTTCTCGCATTCGCATGGCGACCACGTCGGCAACGCCAATCTGTTCACCGCGGCAACGCTCTATATCCAAGAGGCCGAGTACGAGGCCGCGTTCGGTGCGAACCCTGCGAAATACGGCTTCGCACCGACACTTTATGAGAAGCTGAAAATGAACCAGACCGTCAAAATCAACGGTGATCTGGACGTGTTCGGAGACGGCTCCGTCGTAATCCTTTCTACCCCTGGGCACACACCGGGGCATCAATCGCTGCTGGTGCGGCTGCCGAAGCGTGGCGTAGTGGTGCTCTCGGGTGACATGGTGCACTTCCAGGACAACTGGATCCATCGGCGCGTGCCGACGCGCAACTTCGACAAGGAGCAAAGCCTGCAATCGATGGAGCGGGTGGCGAAACTACTCGAAGCCAATCACGGCGAGCTTTGGATCAACCACGATAAGGATCAGAGCGCCCGTATTCCCAAGGCACCCGATTACGTGGAGTAGTTACTAGAATAGGCGCTTCAGCGTGAAGTAGCCGCCGACGGCGCCATTAATCTGCGAAACCGTTACGAAACGCGCGGACTCCGCTGGACCCGGCAGTCCACAGGTCATGTTATAGCCTTGCACCTTCTGGCTGGTCAGCAAATTCATTCGCGTCAAAGATATAGCCTCGCCGACGGGACCTGACGCCTGTTCCTCGTAGTCGACGCCGCCAACCGTGAATGGCTGTGGCTTTATTTCTCGTGGTGTGCCGGCAGGGTCGTCGGTGCCAAATCTGCAAAAAGCGTAGTGCTGCCTAAGACCGCTTTGCGCAACCAGCTGCGCATCCTGGAAATAAACGGCCGAAGCGCCCGCTGGAATGACGATGGTCTGGTTGAGCGTAAATGTCGAGCCCGTAGGCACGTCTTGCGGAGCGTCCGCGAGAGGATCCGGACGGGGACGCGGTTGGCACGCCACGAGCGCGACGACTCCCAGCAGGATGATGGCTTGTCCGATACTTCGCCCAATACTTCGCATTCGCAGGCCTCGATGATGCAGCATGAGTGGCGCTTGCTGCTATTTCAGTATCCGCAGCAGCTCAGCCGCAGTGGTGCCGAAGTCTACACCAAGAAATGCCCGCATCAACCCTCGCGTGCATCGCTAGCTTCTTCGCGTCTCACGCGATTCAGCCGCAGCCCACTTGCCCGGCTCAACAGCCATCCGGCAATCGAAACGTTCAGGACATTCCACAGAATGCCATTGATGAACGCGGCCTTATACGAGCCGGTCAGATCGAAAATTGCGCCGGACATCCATCCGCCGAGCGCCATCCCGAAAAGCGTGGCGGTAATCACGGTACCCACGCGTGCGCCGGCTTCCTTGGGCGAAAAGTACTGACGAATGATGATGGCGTAAGCGGGTACGATGCCGCCCTGAAACAGACCAAACAGCGCCGAGATAAGGTACAAGGAGGCGAGGCCATCGAACGGAAGGAACAGGAGCAGCGCGATGCCCTGGAGGCTGGATCCGAGCAGCAACGTACGCAGTCCGCCGATACGGTCGGAGATCCAACCGAATGTGAGTCGACTGACGATGCCACAGCCAAGCATCAGCGAGAGCATTTGCGCACCACGCGCCGCTCCGTAGCCCAGATCGCCGCAATAGGCCACCAGATGCACCTGTGGCATTGACATGGCCACACAACACGCAAATCCCGCAATGATCAGAGGAGTCTGCAGCGCGCCCGCGGATAGCCCGAGTGACTGTGGTGACCAAGTCGGCCCGCGCGCGTTTGCCGAGATTGGCTCCAAGCTCGGCGGGCGACTCCGAAGCATCAGAAGAAGCGCGGGCATGCTGACGACACAGAACACTCCGATGCCCAAGTACGTCTGCCGCCAACCCGCGCTTTGGATGAAATGCTGCACGATGGGCGGCCACACCGTGCCCGCCAAATAGTTCCCGCTTGCGAAAATCCCCACTGCGATGCCTCGGCGGCGGGTAAACCACATCGAGGTATCGGCGATGAGCGGCGCGAATGTCGCTGAGCTTCCAATACCGATGACAAGACCTTGAATTAGAGCGAACTGCCACAGGGTCGACGTATACGCAGCCGCAAAGTACCCCAGTCCCAAAGCCACGATGCCCAGCGCGAGCGGGACGAGGATGCCGAAGCGATCGGAGGCCCGTCCCATGAGGATACCGCCCATGCCGAAGCCCAGCATAGTCAAGGTGTAGGGCAACGATGCATCGGCACGAGCGACGCCGAATTCTGCTTGCACGGCCGGCAACGCAACGACGACTGACCACATCCCCACGCCGCCGATCGTCGACAGCGTTAGCGCTGCAATCAGCCGCAACCATGCGTAGCTGGATTCGGCTTCGTGCGATGGCGCCACTTTCTTACTCACGAGATACCGCATGCTTCGAGAATACGATCGTATCTCACCTGCTCATGGGGGTGGCAGAAAGCCGTAAGCGCGATAGATCGCCTGCGCTTGCGGTCCACGCAGGAAAACAAGAAAATCTTCTCCAGCCTCCGGGTGCGGGGCGTTGTGCATCAACCCCGCCGTGAAAGTCGCATAGCGGTTCTGCGCATCCGGGATAGTGACCACGGACAGCGGATGTTGGGTCAACGCGGCGTGATAGTAGGCTTCCGAATACCATACAGCCCCGGCAGCGCATTTGCCCTGCATGATGCGCACGGGCGTCTGCCGGTGGTGGATCTGCGTGAGGAAATTCGTCCCATCTTCGACTTTCTGCGCATAGACTCTTGAAACGAGTTCTTCGCCGCCGGTTGCGCGCAGCGCGGGAATGATCTGGTTCTCCGCGATCCCTTCCCATTTCGGATTAGGCATGCAGATCGACACATTGGCAGCGGCCAGATCGGTCCAACCCGATATCTGGCTAGGGTTATCCCGATAGGTCATGAGCGCCAGTCGGTTACGCGCATAGTCGGTCAGTCTGGAGAACCATTTTCTATCACGCTGGAATTGCTCCATGCGCGTTTTGCCGGTCGCGTAAATGTCCGGCTTGAGGGTCACACGCATGTTTCCAACGATCAAGGCTCCCTGCTCGATCTGATCGGCCATAACGCCGGGCGGCAAAGTCTCGACGAATACGCGTTGATACTTCGGATAGGCCGTCTGGAAAGCGCGAACCAGCTCAGGAACGACCATGTACTGATTGCCGGACAGGAACAGCACCAGCTGCGGGTCGTTGATGTCACCATAGAGGTCCGGGACATTGTCGATATCCTCGACCGTGAAGTTCCTGCCACCCTCCGGCGGCGCATTCCACGGCAGCGGGAATTCGGCCGCAACGGCCGCCCCCGTCACTGCGACCAGAATCGCAGCGGCCAGGGACTTGCTCGTTCGCGTCATGGACATTTTCGATCAGCCGGGCTAAAGCGGAACCAGCACGTATCCCTGCGCTTCAAGAATGATGATGTCGCTGATGGCGGATAGTGTGACCTCCACCTTCGGATTGACCCACTCTTGCGGAAACTTGTTATGCGCCAGGGCCTGACCACACACGACTACTTTGACCCCTGCGCTCTCCAATGCATCGATCAACTTGATGTTGGGATTATCGACGCCGAACTTCTCGTGGTAGTGAGCGTTGTCCAGCGCCGCTGCCGTGGACGGTCCATGCAATACCGCGATGAAATGCAGGTGGGACAGCGGAATGCCGGCTGAAGCGAAGATGTTTACTGCACGGGCAACTTTGTCCAGGTGCGGATTGACCTTGTCCGCATCAGCTGGTCCAGCAACGTTGAAGAGCGCCTTGAAGTCTGTGTCCTTGCCAGGCTGTATGCCGGCACCGGGTAGCGAAACGACTTTGCCGAAGCCCTGTATGGCAGGAAAGGTCCAATCAGGCTCTGCTGCATTCGAGCCAGCGCCGAAAATCGCGCAAGCAAAGGCCAGCAGGGCCGCATTCAGCGGCGCAATGATCTTGTTCTTCATGTCGTGCTTCTCCTGAGTTGTCTGAGGGTACTTGGGTTGTGTGCGGGTAGTTGAGTATCTGACAGCTGGTCCGCTACGCGGGTTCGGGCATACCGCGTGCGGACTCCAGCCTCCTGAGATCAGCGAATTAGTGACTCGGGAGGCTAGCTATTTGGCCTTGAAGCGCGGCGGACGCTTCTCCATGAAGGCGCGTCGGCCTTCGATGTAGTCCTCGCTCTTCATGCAGCGCTCGATCAACTCCTCGGCGCGGGTGAAATCTCCCGTGGGCAGGGTCAACGTTTCAATTACGGTCTTCGACGCAGCGATCGACAAGGGTGCATTCGCCGCCAGGTCGTGCGCGATCTTGCCGACATACTCGTCGAGATCGGCGTCTGGCAGTACACGGTTGACCAGACCCATCGCGAGCGCCTCGTCAGCGCCGTAGCGTCGCCCGGTGAACATGATCTCTCGTGCAGCGGCATGTCCCACCGTGGCAACGAGGCGGTTGGTTCCATGCACGCCGTAGCCCAATCCCAGTCGCGCAGCGGGAATCGCGAACTGGCCCGAGGTGCCGGCGTAGCGCAGATCGCAGGCAAGCGCCATCTCCAAGCCACCGCCGATGCAGAAGCCGTGGATCAGCGCAATCACGGGTTTGTGCGAATCTTCGATGGCATGCTGCGCGGCATCGACAATCCCGTCGTATTCCTTCACTGCGCCCTCGCTCGATCTGCGTTGCTCGAATTCGGAAATATCCGCGCCGGCGGCAAAAGCGACGTTGCCTTCGCCACGCAACACGATGCAGCGTACAGCGGGGTCGGCGTCGAAGGCAGCCATCGCGGTGGGGATGGCACGCCACATCTGTCCGCTGATGGCATTGCGGCGCGCCGGGCTGTCGAACACCATCCGCCCGATCGCCCCGTCTCGCTCGACGCGCAGTCTGGGTTCATTCATTGAACACCTCTATTAACTGAAAACACACGTCAGATGACACCAGCCGTGCGCAATGCTTCGATCTCTACCGCGGGATAGCCGAGGTCGCGCAGAATCTCGTCATTGTGCTCGCCTGCGGGTCCCATGGTCCGTTTCATACGCGCCTGCGTGCGGGAAAGGCGGATCGCCGGTCCCACCAGATTGAGCGCGCCACCCTCCCCCATCGGTACTGGGGTCGCCATACCCAGATGCTGCACTTGAGGATCGGCGAAGACATCGTTCATCTGATAGATCGGCCCGCAAGGCACACCAGCTTTGTTCAGCAGGGCAATGAGCGCTTCCGATCGATGGCGTCGCGTATACGTCGTCAGCGCTGCATTCAGTGCAACTCGATTCTTCGAGCGTAGTTCCGCTGTCGAATAGTCGGGATGTATCGCGAGATCGGGCGCACCTAGCGCGTCGCACAAGCGGGCGTAAATCGCTTTACCGGCGGCGGCGACATTGACGAAACCATCGGCGGTTGCATAAACGCTAGTGGGCATGGAGGTCGGATGATCGTTTCCGGCCTGCCCGGGAATCTCACCTTCCACCAACCAGCGTGCGGCCTGGAAATCCATCATCGCCACCATTGCCGAAAGGAGCGAGCTCTGTACCCACTGGCCCTTGCCCGATCGGCTGCGCTCTTGCAAAGCGATCAGCACGCCCAGCGCCGCAAACAAACCCGCACTCAGATCGGCGACGGGAATCCCGGCTCGCACCGGTCCACCGCCCGGCAGGCCAGTGACCCACATCAACCCCCCCATTCCCTGCGCGATCTGATCGAAGCCGGCGCGGTCGCGATAAGGCCCGTCCTGACCAAAACCGGAGATGCTTGCATAGATGAGCCCGGGGTTATGCTGAGCCAAGGTCTCGTAGTCGATGCCGAGCTTGTGCTTGACGTCAGGTCGATAGTTTTCGACCAACACGTCCGCGGTCCTGACCAATCGAATCAACACCTCGACTCCGCGCGGATCTTTGAGGTTCAGTGTGATCGAGCGCTTATTGCGGTGAAGATTTTGAAAGTCCGAACCCTGGCGCGGACCGAAGCCGTCCTCGCCATCTCCGGCGGGCATTTCGACCTTGATGACGTCGGCGCCCCAATCGGCGAATTGCTTGACGCAGGTCGGCCCTGCGCGCACGCGCGTGAGGTCGATAACGCGAAGATGGGAGAGGGCTTCAGGCGATGGCATGCGGTACGCGCTTCAACTCATACAGGCTATCTAGACGCTCGCCGTCCGCGCGATCCAACGCCCGGTCTCGACCTGATGGAAGAAATCCTCCAGCAACCGGTTGAATAGAGCGGGCTCTTCCATGTTGAGCACATGTCCGCTCTTTGGCAGCACTGCAAGTGCAGCCGTCGGGATGGTGCGCTTCATGAGCAACGAGGGTTCCAATGTGGCGTCGTCCTCGTCGCCCGCCACGATCAGCAGAGGTGCTTCGATACGCGCCATTTCGGCGGTCAAATCATAGAGGGAGGGACGCCGCGCCTGATAGCCGAGCATCGTATTGGCAGAGCCAAGTGCAGAGTGTTCGGAGAAATTGCGGACAAACTCCGCGAAACCACGCGGATCCTTCGCTTGGAGTTGCAGGCGGCTCGGACCATGTCCGTAGGTCGCTGCCACCTTGGGCATTCCTTCCTCCCGCATGGTCTTGGCGAGTGCTCGCGACTGCTCCTGGAATTGGGTGTACTGACTTGGATGAGCACCGTATCCGCAACCCGCCACGACCAGAGACAGTGCGCGCGGGGAATATTTGATGCCGAAGTGGAGCGCGGCGAATCCGCCCATCGATAAGCCGACGATGTGGGCGCGCTGAATATCGAGCGCACTCATCACCGCCAGGATGTCGTCCCGTGCAAATTGCTGGGAATATTGGTCTACGTTGGATGGTACGTCCGAAGGCGGATAGCCGCGGGCGTTGTAGGTAATGCAGCGATAGCGCCGCGAGAAGTGACGCACCTGCGGCTCCCAACTTCGGAAATCGCCAGCAAACTCATGCACGAAGATCACCGGCGTGCCGGAGCCCGTGTCCTCGTAGTAGAGATTGATGCCGTCGTTGGCGGTGATGGTCGGCATGGCGACGCTCCCACGGTGAACATACCACGGTAAAGATAACGGCGAAGATAACAGCGTCCGCGCGGGACGCCGAAGATATGCAGAGTCCGCACCCGGACCGCGAAGATACCAGGGTAACGAAAATATCGCCAACCAGCGCGAGTCGCTGACGAACCACATGCCCTCCGGAACCACCCAGCGGTAGAATGACTGTTTTCCCGGGTCCCGCTTCGATGTCTACGCGTCAGGTTGTCGCCGACGCCGGTACATGGCCACCGATACATGGCCATGGCTGCCGATACATGGTCCTCGATACGGTCCCTGGGTTGATTGGACCCGTTGATTATGGAAAAGACGAGCGACTGGGCTTTCCCGGACAGCCTGCAACCTGATCCGGCACATTGCCGCTTTGACCTCGCCGCTGCCCTCGACTCCGTCGTGATGTTGCGGTCCGAAGTCCCGGAAGATGCTTTCACCGCGGGAATTCTTGGCACCGAACGAGTCGGTAACGGCGTCGTCATTCGAGAGAATGGGCTAGTCCTCACGATCGGCTACCTCATCACGGAAGCCGAGACGATCTGGATAACGACGAACAGCGGCGCCGCCGTTGAAGGTCACCCGCTGGCTTATGACATGGCCACTGGATTCGGACTGGTGCAACCGTTGGGCCGACTGGGCGTGCCGACGCTCAAGTTGGGCTCGGCGTCGACCTGCCGCCTGGGCAACGATGTCGTAGTCATCGGTCACGGCGGACGCTCGCACGCAATGAAAGCCAAGGTCATCGCCAAACGTGAGTTCGCCGGATACTGGGAATACGTTTTGGACGAAGCCATCTTCACCACACCTGCACATCCTTTATGGGGTGGCACGGCAATGGTGGCGGAAAACGGGCGATTGGTGGGCATCGGCTCGCTGCTGGTTCAGGAGGCCGTCGAGGGTCAGACGGTGCAAAGTAACATGATGGTGCCGGTGGACTTGCTCGAGCCGATCCTCGAAGAGCTGCTCGCGCACGGGCAGACCAGCCGGCCACCGCGCCCGTGGTTAGGTATGTACACGACGGAGGCCGGCGGGCAACTCATGGTTGGCGGTCTGGCCAAGGGCGGACCGGCCGATCGCGCAGGGGTGCGGCAAGGCGACCTCGTTCTCGAGGTCGCGGGACAGCGCACCGCAGGGCTAGCCGATCTGTTCCGAAGGATTTGGAACGTGGGCCCGGCGGGCGCCGAGGTACCGCTCACGCTTGCACGTGACGGCTCTCTGGTGCGCGTCCGAGTCCGCTCCGCCGATCGCAACGATCTCCTGAAGAAACCGCGGCTGCACTGACGCTGCAGAACTGCCGTCCTACACCCGGTCATGTAGGCGGGGACGTTTCTTCTCGCATTGCAGCATCCCGCAACCAAGGTGTTGTGCACTCGGTGGTTATGTAATTGGTCCTGAAACCCGTATACCATTGCGACGGCGACGGCGTCTGCGAAACGCCGCGCCTTGGACGGTTCTGACCACATACTCCCCCTGATGAGCAAGGCTTCGAGTCCCGGCGCTGCCGACACTTTCCCCAGGCTGCTTCTCGAGCACGCGCGCACGCGCCCGGAGACGACCTCAATTCGGGAAAAAGATCTGGGTATCTGGCAATCGTGGACTTGGGCGCAGGCAGCCGACGAGGTTCGCGCGCTGGCACTGGGTTTGTCCGCGCTCGGGTTTCAGCGCGGCGAGAATCTCGCCATCATCGGTGACAATCGACCTCAGCTCTACTGGGCGATGGCGGCAGCGCAATGTTTAGGCGGCGTGCCGGTGCCTCTGTATCAGGAAGCGGTCGCGAACGAGATGATCTACATTCTCGAAGACGCGGACATCCGCATCGCTGTCGTAGAGGACCAGGAGCAGGTCGACAAACTGCTGGAAATCAAGGATCGGCTCCCCAAGCTGCGCGCTATCATCTACGAAGACCCACGCGGAATGCGCAACTACGCGCAACCGTACCTGCATCTGTATGCGCAGGTACAAGAACGTGGACGCGGCGTGCATCGCGAGCAACCCGACCTGTTCGATCGCGAAGTGGCGCAAGGCGCGGATAGCGACGTCTCGATCATGCTCTACACGTCCGGCACCACCGGCAAACCGAAGGGGGTGTGTCAGACGCATGCGGCGCTGATGGCAGCCGCGCGGGGCGCGTGCCAATTCGACCGTCTCGACGCGAGCGACGAGGTGCTGTCATATCTTCCGATGGCATGGGTCGGGGACAATCTTTTTTCCTACGCGCAGGCGCTGGTTGCAGGGTTCACCATCAACTGTCCCGAATCGGGCGACACCGTGATGACGGATATGCGGGAGATCGGTCCGACCTATTACTTCGCACCACCGCGCGTATTCGAGAACATCCTCACGCAGGTCACCATTCGCATGGAAGATGCGGCCAGCATCAAGCGTGCACTGTTCCGCTACTTCCTGGGCGTCGCGCGGCGTTGCGGGGCGCAGATCCTGGATGGCAAACACAGCGTTGCGCTCGCGGATCGGTTTCGATATGCGCTGGGTAATTTTCTGATCTATGCGCCCCTGCGCAACGTGCTAGGCATGAGCCGGGTCCGCGTGGCGTATACGGCCGGTGCAGCCATTGGACCCGATCTATTCCGCTTCTATCGTTCCATCGGAGTGATTTTTATTAAGTATAAGGCCTCCACCGAGACGT
>Ga0207689_10001693_pt1 | contig 20955 bp, 20 predicted proteins | sample KBSMisM52_FD_184312 | JGI IMG/M metagenome (GOLD analysis project Ga0207689, IMG submission 184312) | Miscanthus rhizosphere microbial communities from Kellogg Biological Station, Michigan, USA - KBS Miscanthus M5-2 (SPAdes) (version 2) | ecosystem: Host-associated > Plants > Roots >... | reverse complement strand
GAGCCGACCAGGGAGCCGGCGATGATCAGCATCGCGTTGTTGAGCGAGAAGCCGATTCCCGCCGCCGCCCACCCCGAATAGCTGTTGAGCATCGAGACGACGACCGGCATGTCGGCGCCGCCGATCGGGATGATGATCAGGACGCCGAGCAGGAACGCGATCGCGAGCACGAGATAGAAGTCGAACCGGCTCTCGGTCAGCGTGTAGCCGACGATGAAGACGACCATCGCGACGGCCAGCGCGAGGTTGAGCCAATGCTGGCCGGCGAACGTCACCGGCGCGCCCTGGAAGACGCGGATCTTGTACTTGGCCGAGAGCTTGCCCCAGGCGATCACCGAGCCCGAGAAGGTGATCGCGCCGATCGCCGCGCCGAGGATCAGCTCGAGCCGGTTGCCGGTCGGGATCGGGTCGCTCGCGCCGCCGGCCGCCGGCCGTGCCACGATGCCGAACGCGTACGGCTCGACCGCGGCGGCGATCGCGATGAACACCGCCGCCATGCCGATCATGCTGTGGAAGAACGCGACCAGCTCGGGCATCTGCGTCATCTGCACGGTGCGTGCGCGCCAGGTGCCGTAGCCGCCGCCGACGACGAGGCCGAGCACGATCCAGCCGAGGCCGGCGGCGGTCGAGAGCTGGTACGACTGGATCAGCTTGACGATCAGCGCCGCGGTCGTGATGGCGGCGATCGCCATCCCGACCATGCCGAAGATGTTGCCGCGGATCGACGTCGTCGGATGCGACAGGCCCTTCAACGCCTGGATGAAGCAGATGCTCGCGACGAGATAGAGGAGCGTGACGACGTTCAAGCTCATGGTGCCCCCACGCTTGCGGCTTGCGCCGCGGCGCTGCCCCCCGAGGGGGCGTTCGCGCCTTCGGACGGCCGCGCGGCGCTCACGCCTTCTTCTCCTCGACGGCGGCCTTGGGCCGGTCCTTCTTCTTGAACATCTCCAGCATTCGTCGCGTGACGAGGAAGCCGCCGAAGACGTTGACCGCCGCGAGCGCGACCGCGAGCACGCCCATCGACTTGCCGAGGCCGGTCTCGGTGAGCGCCGCCGCGAGCATCGCGCCGACGAGGACGATCGCCGAGATCGCGTTCGTCACCGCCATCAGCGGCGTGTGCAGCGCCGGCGTGACGGTCCAGACGACGTGGTAGCCGACGTAGATCGCGAGCACGAAGATGATCAGGTTGACGACGGTGTGGGAGACGACGTCCATGCGGGCCTACTTTCTCTTCACTTCACCGCCCTGCGTCATCAGGCAGGCGGCGACGATGTCGTCGTCCATCGGAACGGCGAAGCCGCCTTCCTTGGGCAGGACGAGCTTGAGGAAATCGAGGACGTTCCTCGCATAGAGCGACGACGCGTCGGCGCCGACCTGGGCGGCGAGGTTCGTGTCGCCGATGATCGTGACGCCGTGCTGGACGACGGTGCGGTCGGCGACGCTGAGCGGTGTGTTGCCGCCGACGCCGTCGGGCCCGCGGCCGGCGGCGAGGTCGACGATCACCGAGCCCGGCTTCATCGCCTTGACCATCTCCTCGGTGACGAGCACCGGCGCCGCGCGCCCCGGGATCAGCGCGGTGGTGACGACGATGTCGGCGAGCGCGATCCGCTTGGCGACCTCGACCTTCTGGCGGTCGAGCCAGCTCTGCGGCATCGGCCGCGCGTAGCCGCCGACGCCCTCGGCCGCCTCTTTCTCCTCGGCGGTCTCGTACGGCACGTCGATGAACTTGGCGCCGAGCGACTCGACCTGCTCCTTGACGCTCGGCCGCACGTCGCTCGCCTCGATGACGGCGCCGAGGCGCTTGGCGGTCGCGATCGCCTGCAGCCCGGCGACGCCGACGCCGAGGATGACGACACGCGCCGCCTTCACGGTGCCGGCCGCGGTCATGAGCATCGGGAAGAAGCGCTGGTACGCGTTGGCGGCGACCATGACCGCCTTGTAGCCGGCGATGTTGGCCTGGCTCGACAGCACGTCCATGCTCTGCGCCCGCGTCGTCCGCGGCGCCGCTTCGAGCGCGAACGCGGTCAGGCCGGCGGCGGCGAGCGCGTCGAGGCCGGCGCGGTCGAACGGGTTGAGCATGCCGACCAGGTTCGTGCCGGGCTTCATCAGCCGCAGCTCGTCGGCATTCGGCGCGCGCACCTTCAGCACCAGCTCGCAGCCGAAGGCGCCGGCGCGATCGGTGATCTCGGCGCCGACCGCGCGGTACGCGGCATCGATCGCGCTCGCCGCGACCCCTGCGCCGGACTCGATGCGCACGGTGTGGCCGAGCGCCGCCAGCTTCTTGACGGTCTCCGGCGTCGCGGCGACGCGCGTCTCGCCGGCCGCCGTCTCGCGCGGCACCCCGATCTGCATGTTCTTGTCTCCTCGCCGGCCCTGGGAAGGGCTGGAGCTTACAAGAAGAACGCCGACGCCCGACTGCGGCAGCACAGCCCGCGGCGCTAGCATTCGCCGCATGGCTCAGCGCTGGAAGCCGAGCGTCACCGTCGCCGCGATCGCCAGCCGGCCGCGTGCCGGCGCCGCGGTCGACGAGTACCTCGTCGTCGAGGAAGAGACCGCCGCGGGGCTCGTCATCAACAACCCGGCCGGCCATCTCGAGGCCGGCGAATCGCTGACCGACGCCGTCGCGCGCGAGGCGCTCGAGGAGACGGCGTCGCCGTTCGTTGCCGATCGCCTGGTCGGCATCTACCACCTGCGCGTCGACGACCCCGACGGCGACGACGACGTCACCTACCTGCGCTTCGCCTTCGCCGGCAGCGTCGGCTCGCAAGACCCGGCGCGCCGGCTCGACGACGGCATCGTGCGCACGCTCTGGCTGACGCTCGACGAATTGCGCGCGTGCCGCGACCGCCACCGCAGCGTCCTCGTCTTGCGCTCGGTCGAGGACGCCGCCGCCGGCTGCGCGATTCCGCTCGAGCGCATCGTCACCGACGCGAGCGTGCGCCGCGGCGTGCGCGGCGGAGCGCGGCGGTGACCGCGGCGACGGCGCGCGCCGAGGCCGCCGGTCGCGCGACCAGGATCCTGGTCGTCGAGGACGACCTGCAGATCGCGAGCAACCTGCACACGTTCCTCGACCGCGAGGGCTTCGCCGTCGACGCCGTCTACAACGGGCAGGCGGCGCTGCACCGCTGCAGCGTCGAGCGCTTCGACCTGATCGTCCTCGACCTCGGCCTGCCGGGCGTCGACGGGCTGACGTTCCTGCGGCGGCTGCGCGGCGAGCTGCACGCGAGCACGCCGGTGCTGATCATCTCGGCGCGCACCGAGCTCGACGACAAGCTCGCCGGCTTCGAGCACGGCGCCGACGACTACCTCACCAAGCCGTTCGCGCTCGCCGAGGTCGGCGCGCGCGTGCGCGCGCTGCTGCATCGCGCCAAAGGCGGCGCCGCCGAACGGGTGCTGCGCTTCGGTCCGATCGAGCTCGACCGCGGCAGCGGCGAGGTCCGCGTCGGCGGCACGCTCGTCCACCTGACGCCGAAGGCGGCGCAGCTGCTCGAGCTGCTGCTCAGAAAGCCCGGTCAGCTGCTGCGCCGGCAGGCGATCGAGGCAGCGCTCTGGCCCGACGCGACACCGCAGGCCGATGCGCTGCGCAGCCAGACGCATACGCTGCGCAAGGCGCTCGCCGAGCACGGCTTCGAGGGCGTCGAGACGGTGCACGGCGTGGGGCTCCGCCTTGTCGCGCAGCGCCGCGAGGCCGACTGATGGCGCGTCGTCGCTCCCTTGCCGAGCGCGTCGTCTGGGCGGTGACGGCGACGGTGGCGCTGCTCGTCGGCCTGCAGTCGGTGCTCGCCTACCTCGCGATGCACACCCAGGAAGACGATCTCTCCGACACGATGCTGCAGCGCGAGGTGCAGCAGATCGTCGCCCACATCATGCAGCCGGGGTTGACGCCGACCGGCAAGCTCCTCGACTCGATCCGCGTCGAGGCGTGGCTCGCACGCGGCGGCGGCGGCGAGGAGACGCTGCCCGCGGCGATGCGCGGCCTCGCCCCCGGCCTCTACCAGTTCGACAGCGGCGGCAAGACGCTGCACGTCGCCGTCACCGACACCGAGGAGGGGCGCCTGACGGTGATGCTCGATGCCAGCGCCGCGGAGGAGCGCGTCCATCGCTTCGGCTACACGATGGCGGTGCTCTGGCTCGTCTGCGTCGCGGCGACGGTGTGGATCGCGCGCGGCGTCGCGGCGATCGCCGTCGGCCCGATCGTCGCGGCAACGCGGACGATCGCGCGCTCGGCGCCGGGTGAGCCACTCGAGACGTCGCCGAGCAGCGACGAGGCCGACGTGCTGACCGAGACGTTCCAGCGCTTCCGCGCCCGCGTCGGCGAGATGGTCGAGCGCGAGCGCCAGTTCGCCGCCAATCTCGACCACGAGATCCGCACGCCGCTGACGACGATCCGCACCGACGCCGAGCTGCTCGCGCTCGAGGCGGCGCTCGCGCCGGCGCAGCAGGCGCGCGTCGAGCGCATCGTCGCCTCGGTCGACGAGATCGTCGAGACGACGGCGGCGACGCTGTCGTACAGCGCCGGCCGCTCGCGTGGTGCCGAGGCGCTCGACCTGCGCGAAGTGCTGCTCCACACCGGCGCGGCGATGGGCGAGCGCGCCGAGAACAGCGGTCTTCGCATCGTCGTCGACGTCGCCGAGGGCGAGTGCGTCGATGGCGACCGCCAAGCGCTCGTCACCGTCGCGCGCAACCTGGTCAGGAACGCCATCGAGCACGCCGCGCCGGCGACATTGCGCGTGAGCGGCGATCACCATGCGCTCGTCTTCAGCGACGACGGCCCCGGCATCCCGCCGGCGCGGCTCGAGCGCGTCTTCGAGCGTCTGCCTCACGGCACGCGCGTCGACGAAGCGTCTGCCCCCGGCGGCCGCGTCCGCGGACTCGGCCTCGCGATCGCCAAGCGCCTGTGCGACCTGCAGGGCTGGCAGCTCGCCGTCCGCTCGCCGCTCGCCGACGGCCGCGGCACCGCATTCACGCTCGTCTTCGACGCTGCGGCTGTCGCCTGACGCCCGGCGCCCCACGAAACTTTCACGCTTCGGGAACGGTTGCCCCACGCGGCCGCCTCTACAGTCGCGGCCGCCATGAACGACCGCGCGAGCGACCTCGCACTCCGCGCCACGCGCGACGACGACGCCGTCACCGTCGTCGTGCCGCGGCCGCCGCTCGTCGAGCGCGGCGGCTACGTCGTCTCGCATCTGGTCCTCGTGCCGGTGGCGCTCGCGCTCCTCGCGTGGATCTGCCAGCACGGCGGCGGCGACATGGCGATCGCGCAGCGCTTCGTCGATTCGGCGAGCCACCACTTCGTCTGGGCGCACTCGGCGCTGCTCGACGTCGTCGGCCACCAGGCGGCGCGCGGCGTGCCGTTCCTCGTCGGCGCGAGCGCGCTCGCCGGCGGCGTGTGCGGGCTCGCGGTGCCGCGGCTGCGGCCGTGGACGCCGATCCTGCTCACCATCGGCGCCGCGATGCTGCTCGGTCCGCTGCTCGTCAACCTCATGAAGTCGTGGACGACGCAGCACTGCCCGGTCGACGTGCGGCCCTTCGGCGGCGTCGTCGACTACGTCGCCGAACGCGACGGCCCGTTCTGGGCGACATCGGCAGCGAGCGCGGGCCGCTGCCTGCCGAGCGGCCACGCCGGCGGCGGCTACGCGCTGCTCGCGCTCTACTTCGCTGGCTGGGCCGCCGGCCGCCCGGCGTGGCGCTGGCGCGGGCTCGCGATCGGCATCGTCGCCGGCGTCCTGTTCAGCGCCGTGCGCATCGCGCAGGGCGCGCACTTCGCGAGCGCGACGCTGTGGTCGGCGATGGTCGACTGGACCGTCTGCGCCGCGCTCTTTTTGCCACTGCTATGTCGAACGAAGACGCCGCAACCCTGAGCATCGCCGCGCCCACGACGCGCGCGCCCGATGCCGCCGCCGTCGCGCACCGGCGCGTCGTCGTCGGCGCGCTCGTCGTCCTCGCGTGGCTCGCCTGGTCGATCGGCCTGCATCCGCTGACGCTTCCCGATGAAGGCCGCTACGTCGGCGTCGCCTGGGAGATGCTGCGCTCGGGCAACTGGTTGATCCCGACCGAGAACGGGCTGCCGTTCTTCCACAAGCCGCCGCTCTTCTACTGGCTGACCGCGATCTCGATGCACGCCTTCGGCATCAACGCCGCGTCGGCGCGGCTCGCGGCGCTCGTCTGCGCGTGCCTTGCGGTCGCCGGCTTGTTCGCGGTGACGCGGCGTCGTGCCGGCGAGCCGATCGCGACGGCGACGGTGCTCGTGCTCGCGACGATGCCGTTCTTCTTCGCGGCCGCGCACTACGCGAATCTCGACATGCCGGTCGCCGCGTTCATCGCGCTGGCGATCGTCTTCGCCGCCGACGCTTCGCTCGCCCTCCGTCGTGGCGCACCGCACCGCACCGCGCTCCTCCTCGCCTGGGCGTGCGCTGCGCTCGGCGTCCTCGCCAAGGGCCTGATCGGGATCGTGCTGCCGGGCCTCGTGATCGTCGTGTGGCTCGCAATGTCGAGCCAGTGGCGAACGATTCCCCGGCTGCTTTCGCCGGTCGGCCTCGCCGCCTTCCTGCTCATCGCGGCGCCGTGGTTCGTCCTCGTCGAGCAGCAGCACCCCGGATTCGCGCGCTACTTCTTCTATCACCACCACTTCGAACGGTTCGTCGAGCGCGGCTTCAACAACGCCCAGCCGTGGTGGTTCTTCGTCGCCGTCCTGCCGGGGCTGACGCTGCCGTGGTCGCTCTGGCTCTTGCGGCTGCGCCGCCCACGCCCTTCGCTGAGCGAAGACGCAGCGGCGAGCGACGCACCGCGCGACGATCGCGCCGCATGGCGCGGGCTGATGTGGATCTGGCTCGCAACCGTCGTCGTCTTCTTCTCGCTGCCGCAATCGAAGCCGGTCGGCTACATCATGCCGGCGCTCTTTCCGCTCGCCTTCCTCGTCGCCGAGCCGGTGCTGGCAGCGTGGCAGAGCGCGCGCGCGACGTGGCGCTGTGCGGTCGTCGCGAGCCTCGCGGTCGCGGTCGCCGTCTGCGTCGGCGCGGTCGGCTGGATGGCGACGCGTTACACCCGCGACAACACCGAGCTCGCCCACACGCTGCGCGCCCTGCGCGCGCCCGGCGATCCGATCGTCTTCGTCGAGGAGTACTTCTTCGACGTGCCGCTGCACGCACACCTGAGCGCGCCGGTGCCGGTGATTTCGGACTGGCACGACCCGGCGATTCCGAACCGCGACAACTGGCGCCGCGAGCTGAGCGAGGCCGGCCGGTTCGATCCCACGCGCGCGTCCTCGCTGCTCGTCGATCCGCAGCACGGCTTCGCGCTGCGTTGCGGCAAGGCGCCGCTCTGGGCGCTCGTCAAGCGCCAGGACGAGGCGGCGGTCGCCGCAATGGCGGAGGCGGCGCGCGTCGCGACCTCGCACGGCGCGTCGCTCTGGCGGCTCGCACCGCGTGCGTGCTCGCCCATCGCCTCGACCGCCGACGGGAGACAGCCATGAAAAACGAGACGTTCGTATCCGAGCTGGCGGCAGCGACGCGCGCGGGCAAGCTGTCGATCAGCTGCATCCTGCCCGCCTACAACGAGAGCGAGTCGCTTCCCGCGCTGCTGACCCAGCTGAGCGAGGAGCTCGCGCAGCACAGCGACGACTGGGAGATCGTCGTCGTCAACGACGGCAGCACCGACGACACCGAGCTCGCGATGCTGCCCTGGCTGCGCGACCGCCGCATGCGCTACGTCTCGCTGTCGCGCAACTTCGGCAAGGAGGCGGCGCTCACCGCTGGCATCGACCGTGCGCGCGGCGACGTCGTCCTGCTGATGGACGCCGACCTGCAGCATTCGCCGGCGTTGATCGCCGAGATGATCGCTGCCTGGCGCGCCGGCGCCGACATGGTCTACACGGTGCGCGCGACCCGCGGCGACGAGTCGTTCCTGAAGAAGCTCGGCACGAAGGTGTTCTACCGCCTCGTCAACGCCGGCGCCGCGGTCGAGATCCCGGCCAACGCCGGCGACTTCCGTCTCCTCGACCGCGCCGTCGTCGACGCGCTGAAGAGCCTGCCCGAGCGCAACCGCTTCATGAAGGGCCTCTACGCGTGGGTGGGCTTTCGTTCGGTCGCGGTCGACTACGTCCCCGACGAGCGCCACGCCGGCGAGTCGTCGTTCTCGATGCGCAGGCTCTCGCGCCTCGCCGTCACCGGCGTGACCGCGTTCACCAACACGCCGCTCAGGCTCTGGAGCGCGCTCGGCGCGCTGATCGCCGTGGGCGCGATCCTCGGCGGCGTCTGGTTCATCATCGAGCATTACACCTTCGGCGCCGACGTCCCCGGCTGGGCGACGCTCGCGGTGAGCACGATGTTCTTCAGCGGCATCCAGCTGCTCTCGATCGGCATCCTGGGCGAGTACGTCGGTCGCATCTTCGACGAGGTCAAGCAGCGGCCGGTCTACCTCGTCCGCCACGACACCGGCGCGGCCGACGACCGCGCGCCTCCGGCTTGACCGCGGCCACGGGCCGCATCGTCGCGGTCTGCGCCGACGACGTCGGCCTCGTCGACGGCATCGCCGAGACGGTCACCGTGCTCGCCGCGGCGGGCGGGCTGAACGCGGCGTCGTGCGTCACCACCGCGCCCGGTTGGCGATCCGCGGCAGCAGTGCTTCGCGTCGCGCGCGCACCGGTCGCGCTCGGCCTGCACTTCAACCTCAGCGAAGGCGCGCCCCTGACGAGCGAGCTGCGCGCGACGTGGCCGACATTTCCCGGCCTCGGCCGCCTGCTCGCCGGCGCTGCGCTCGGCGCGCTGCCGGCCGCGGCGATCGCCGTCGAGTTCCGCGCCCAGGCCGACGCGTTCGCGGACGCGTTCGGGCGTGCACCAGAATTCATCGACGGCCACCAGCATGTCCATGCGCTGCCCGGCGTGCGCGACGCCGTGCTCGACGCGATCTGCTCGTGGCCGGTCGCGCCGGCGGTGCGCAACACGGCGCACGTGTGCGGCCCGGCCGCGTCGCTGAAGCGCCGCGTCATCGCCGCCAGCGGCGGCCGTGCGCTCGAGCGCGCCCTCGTCGCGCGCGGTGTCGCGCACAACGCGGTCCTGCTCGGCGCCTACGACTTCACCACCACCGACTACCGCAGCCTCGTCCAACGCTGGCTCGCCACAGCGCCGCGCGAAGGCGGGCTGCTCTTCTGTCATCCGGGACCCGCCACCGGCGACGACCCGATCGGCGCAGCGCGGCGGCGCGAAGCCGACTACCTCGGCAGCGCCGCGTTCGCTGCCGACCTCGCTGCCGCCGGCGTCACGATCGGTCCGGCGTGGGCGAAGCGAAGCTCCAGCGGCGGTTGATCTCGAACGTGACGACGAGCGAGACGAGCGTCGCGACGACCTGCGCGATCAGATAGTGCACGCCGATCCGCGTGCCGACGGCGACGATCGTGAAGCTGATCGCCGCGCCGATGACCGCGGTGATCTGGAAGCGCAGCCACGCGCCGACGCTCGCCGGTGCGCCGCGGAAGGTGAAGGCGGCGTTGCCGGCAAACCCGACCTGCGCGCCGACCCACGCGCCGACTGCGGCGGCGCGCGCCGGCGCGAGCCAGCCGGCCTCGACGAGACCGACGAGAATCGCGTAGTGCGCGGCGGTCGCCACCGCGCCCACCGCGGCGTACCGGAAGAAGCGGTCGGGCACGGCGGATTCCACCACACCGCGCCTTCGCGTCGCCACCTTCTGCCATGAGCTCCTCGCGTCCGCAACGGATCGTCGTCGGCCTTTCCGGCGGCGTCGACTCGGCCGTCGCCGCGTTCCTCCTCAAGCGCGCCGGCCACGAAGTCGTCGGCATCTTCATGAAGAACTGGGAAGAGGACGACGACGACGAGTACTGCTCGTCGCGCCAGGACTTCCTCGACGCCGCGAGCGTCGCCGACGTGATCGGCATCGAGCTCGAGCACGTCAACTTCGCCGCCGAGTACAAAGACCGCGTCTTCGCCGAGTTCCTGCGCGAGTACCGCGCCGGGCGCACGCCCAATCCCGACGTCCTGTGCAACGCCGAGATCAAGTTCAAAGCGTTCCTCGACCATGCCCTTAGGCTCGGCGCCGAGCGCATCGCCACCGGGCACTACGCCCGGGTCCGCGCCGCCGCAGCCGGATTCGAGCTGCTGAAGGGCCTCGACGGGTCGAAGGACCAGAGCTACTTCCTGCACCGGCTCAACCAGGCGCAGCTCGCGCGCACGCTCTTTCCGGTCGGCGAGCTGCACAAGTCCGAGGTGCGGCGGATCGCCGCCGAGATCGGCCTGCCGAACGCGAAGAAGAAGGACTCGACCGGGATCTGCTTCATCGGCGAGCGGCCGTTTCGCGAGTTCCTCGCGCGCTATCTCGCCAACGCGCCGGGGCCGATCGAGGACGATCGCGGCCGCACGGTCGGCAGCCACGTCGGGCTGTCGTTCTACACGCTCGGCCAGCGCAAGGGCATCGGCATCGGCGGCGTCAAGGACGCGCAGGGCGGCCGCGGCGGCGGCGATCACGCGCCGTGGTTCGTCGCCGCGAAGGAGATCGAGCGCAACGTCCTGCGCGTCGTCTCGGGCCACGACCATCCGTGGCTGCTGTCGCACAGGCTCGCTGCCGACGACGCGAGCTGGGTCGCGGGAACCCCGCCGCCGCCAGGCCGCTATGCGGCCAAGACGCGCTACCGCCAGGCCGACGCAGCGTGCACGCTCGAGAGCGCCGACCCGGCCGGCGCGCTCGTCCTGTCGTTCGACGAGCCGCAGTGGGCGGTGACGCCCGGCCAGTCGGCGGTGCTCTACGACGGCCCGGTCTGCCTCGGCGGCGGCGTCATCGCAGCGTCGGATGCGCGCAACGCCACGGCGCGCCAACCGTCGGTTCGGCGCCAACAACCGCCGGTCGCTTCGCGCAGGACGCCCGAGCGGGCATGACAACAATCGGCCATCGCGCTATGTTCGCGCCCTCGTCGACTGCCGGATCCACCATGCGACCGACCCAGGCCCTTCTTTCGCTCGCGGCCCTGCTCGCGCTGCCGGGTGTCGCCGGCGCGGCGAACTGCTACTCCGTCTACAACGCGAAGAACCAGCTCGCGTTCCAGTCGACCGTGCCGCCGGTCGACCTCTCACAGCGCATCTCGCAGGGCATGCGCGAGAGCTATCCGGGCGGCTTTCTGGTCATCGTCCCCGACGATTCCGACTGCCGCGAGTTCCGCACCGGCTCGACGGTGTCGCCGCGCTTCGAAAACGGCAAGGCGGAGGCAACGCGCGAGCAGGTCTACGAGGCGCCGCTGCTGCGCGGCGCGGCCACCGCCGGCTCCAGCGACGCCGGCGGGACGGCGCCGCGCAAGCGCTGACCGATCGCCGCGCTCAGCGCGGCCGGCCCAGGTCCATCGTCCAGTACGTCGAGTACGCGTCTCCGGCCGTGCCCGGGACGCAGGCGACGCCGACCTCGGCGAAGCTCGCGTTCATGAGGTTCGCGCAGTGGCCTGGGCTCGCGATCCAGCCGTCCATCGCCGCGTTCGTCGTCGCGTAGCCGGCGGCGATGTTCTCGCCGAGCATCGTCCATGCGTAGCCGGCCGCGCTGACGCGATCGCCGAGCGTGCGACCGTCGGCGCTGGTGTGCGAGAAGTAGTTCTTCGCCGCCATGTCCTTCGAGTGGCCGTCGGCGGCCACCGTCAGCAGGTCATTCCACGCCAGCGGCGGCGCGGCGCCGAACACGCCGTCGCTGCCGCAGTTTGCCCCGGCCGCGCGCACCTGGTTGATCCGGGCCAGCAGGTTCGCGCGGAAGTCGGGCAGGTTGCACGTCGACGCAGTCGTCGTCCCGCCGGTTGCGGTGCCTCCGGCCGGCGTGCTCGCCGCCGGAGCGGCGGGACCCGGCGCCGACGAAGATGCGTCGCCACCACCGCCGCCGCACGCCGCGACGGCGGCGGCGAGCGCAGCGGCAGCGATCGCCCGCGCATGGCGAAACACGTCGCAGCAGGCATCGCCCGCACTGGATCTCGCTGGCATCGGCCGAGCTTAGCGGCAGCCGGTCGCCTCGCCGGTCACCGAAGGTAAGAACGCGGCCATACTGGGGCGTTCACCACCGCCAACGACGATGTACCTGCCGACCCACTTCAGCGAATCGCGCCCGGCCGTGCTGCGCGCGTTCATCCGCGACCATCCGCTCGGCCTGCTCGTGACGCAGAACCAGAGCGGCGACATCGACGCCAACAGCGTGCCGTTCGTGCTCGACGCCGACGGCGGCGCGCCCGGCGTGCTGCGCGCCCACGTCGCGCGCGCGAATCCGCTCTGGAAGACGGCGCGCGACGACGCCGACGCGCTGGTCGTCTTCCAGGGCCCGCACGGCTACGTCTCGCCGGCGTGGTATCCGAGCAAGGCCGAACACGGCAAGGTCGTGCCGACCTGGAACTACGTCATGGTGCAGGCGCGCGGACGGCTGCGCGCGATCGACGACCGCGCTTGGCTGCGCGACTTCGTCTCGCGGCTCACCGATCGCCACGAAGCCGGTCGCCCCGCGCCATGGGCAGCGAGCGACGCGCCCGCCGACTTCCTCGAGACGATGCTCGGCGCGATCGTCGGCATCGAGATCACGCTCAGCTCGCTCGTCGGCAAGTGGAAGGTGTCGCAGAACCGCAGCGCTGCCGACCGCGCGGGAGTCGTCGAAGGGCTCGTGCGCGAGCGCGGCGACGCGGCGCTCGCCGACGAGGTGCGCGCCCCGGGCGGCGCCTGAGATTCGCGCCGACGGGTGCGGCGCTTGCTCTGCGAGCGGGCGATGATGTTCAGAAAGCGGTTCCCACCCGCACGGCGGCGCGTGCGCGCCTGCGTCGCCGCGTTGCTCGCGATCGCCGCCGCGGCGCTCGCCGGCGCAGTGCGCGCAGCGCCGTTCGAGGACACGATCGCGCAGCGCGTCCTCGCGTGCACCGGCTGCCACGGCGAGCAAGGACGCGCCGGTCCCGACGGGTACTACCCGCGCCTGGCCGGCAAGCCCGCGGGCTATCTGTTCAACCAGCTGCGCAACTTCCGCGACGAGCGCCGCCACTACGCGCTGATGAACGGCCTGCTCGCGCTGCTCGACGACGCCTACCTGCGGGAGATCGCGGCCTACTTCTCGTCGCTCGACGTGCCGTATCCGCCGCCGGCGCCGTCGTCCACGGCGGCGACGTTGCGCGAGCGCGGCGAAGCGCTCGTCCGCCGAGGCGATCCGGCGCGATCGCTGCCCGCATGCACGCAGTGCCACGGCGACGCGATGACCGGGCGTGCGCCGTTCATTCCGGGCCTGCTCGGCCTGTCGCGCGACTACCTCAATGCGCAGCTCGGCGCATGGCGCAATGGCCAGCGGCGCGCGATCGAGCCCGATTGCATGGCGCAGCTCGCGCGCAGCCTCGCGCCCGAGGAAATCGGCGCCGTCTCGGCCTGGCTCGCCGCGCAGCCGGTGCCGTCGCACGCGCAGCCGGCGAGCGACGCCGGCGCGCCGTTGCCGATTCCGTGCGGCGGGCTCGCGCCGCCAAGCGCCGGCCGCTAGGCGGGACGAGACGATGCGACGACTCGGTGGCGCGGTGCTGGCGATCGTGCTCGTCGCCGTGCTCGGCGTCGCTCTCGTCGTCTGGCTGAACCGCGACGACGAGCTCGAACCCGCCGCCGCGGCGTCGCCAGCCGATGCAGCGACGACGATCGCGCGTGGCGAGTACCTCGTTCGTGCCGGCAGCTGCTTTGGCTGCCACACCGCACCCGGCGGCGCGCCGTACGCCGGCGGCCGCGCGATCGAGACGCCGTTCGGCGTCGTCCATGCGCCCAACCTCACTCCCGACGCGACCGGCCTCGCAGGATGGACGAGCGACGACTTCTGGCGTGCGTTGCACAACGGCCGCGCGCGCAACGGGCGACTCCTCTATCCGGCGTTCCCGTATCCGAACTACACGCGGCTCGCGCGCGCCGACAGCGACGCCATGTTCGCGTACCTGCAACGCCTCGCTCCGGTCGCGAAGCCGAACCGTGCGCACGCCCTGCGCTTTCCGTTCGATCAGCAGGCGGCGCTCGCGGTCTGGCGCGCGCTGTTCTTCCGGCCGGCGCGGTTCGCGATCGATCCGGCACGCTCGCCGCAGTGGAACCGCGGCGCCTACCTCGTCGAGACGCTCGGCCACTGCAACGCGTGCCACTCGCAACGCAACGTGCTCGGCGCGACCGCGGGTCCGCTCGACCTCGCCGGCGGCCTGATCCCGATCCAGAACTGGTATGCGCCTTCGCTCCACGACAACCGCGAGGCCGGAGTCGGCGACTGGTCCGAGCGCGAGGTCGTCGCGCTGTTGCAGAGCGGCGTATCGGCACGCGGATCGGTGCAGGGACCGATGGCCGAGGTCGTCGCGCGCTCGACGCGGTATCTGAGCGACAGCGACCTTGTCGCGATGGCGATCTATCTGCGCGCGCTGCCTCCGACCGAACGCAGCGCGGCACCACCGAACGAGGCGGCGGCGGCGCCGAGCGAGCGCGGTGCCCGGCTCTACGCCGACCGTTGCGCCAACTGCCACGGCGAGCGCGGCGAAGGCGTCGCCGGCGCGTACCCGGCGCTCGCCGGCAATCGCGCGATCGCACTCTCGCCGCCCGCCAACCTCGTCCACGTCGTGCTGCGCGGCGGCTTCCCGCCGACGACCGCCGGCAATCCGCGGCCGTTCGGGATGCCGCCGTTCGCGACGGTGCTCTCGGACCAGGACATCGCCGACGTGCTCTCGCACATCCGCGCGTCGTGGGGCCAGCGCGCGCCGGCGGTCTCGGCGCTCGAGGTCAGCCGCTACCGCGGCGCGTCATCGCGCTGAAGGGCGGCGCCGTTTCGCTCTTCTTCGTCAGAACGGGATGTCGTCGTCCATGTCGCTGAACCCCGACGCCTTCGGCGCCGGCCGGTTCGCTGCCGCCGCCGCCGGACGCGACGCCGGCGCCGGACGCTCGTAGCCACCGCCGTCGTCGGCGCCCGCGCTGCCCGCGCCCATGCCTTCACGGCTGCCAAGCATCTGCATGTCGGTGGCGATGATCTCGGTCGTGTACTTCTCGACGCCGTCCTTGTCCTGCCACTTGCGCGTCTTCAGCCGCCCCTCGACATAGACCGAGCGCCCCTTCTTCAGGTATTCGCCCGCGATCTCGGCGAGCTTGTCGTAGAAGACGACGCGGTGCCACTCGGTCTCCTCGTTCTTGTCGCCCGAGTCCTTGTTCTTCCAGGTGCGCGTCGTCGCGACGCTGACGTTGCAGACGGCGCTGCCATTGGGCGTGTAGCGCACCTCGGGATCGCGGCCGAGATTGCCGACGATGATGACCTTGTTGACCGATGCCATTTGGCGGCTCCTTGCGTGGGTTTGCGACCATTATCGGGCGCGCGGACAGGCGCGACGACACACTTCGGCGCCCCTCCCCGGCAGCCCTCCGAAGCCGGAAATCGGCGCACCGCCCCTCGCGTACAGTGCGTCGCGCCATGAGCACGGAGACCCTTTTCGCAACGGCCGGATCGGCGAGCGTCGCCCGCGACGTCCTCGCCGAGGTGTTCGGCTACGGCCAGTTCCGCGGCCCCCAGGAGGAGATCGTCGACCACGTCGCAGCCGGCGGCGACGCGCTCGTCCTGATGCCGACCGGTGGCGGCAAGAGCCTGTGCTACCAAGTGCCGGCGATCGTCCGCCACCGCGCCGGGCACGGCGTCGCCGTCGTCGTCAGCCCGCTGATCGCGCTGATGCAGGACCAGGTCGGCGCGCTCGAGGAGGCGGGCGTCCACGCCGCCTTCCTCAACTCGACGCTCGCCAGCGACGCCGCCGCGCGGATCGAGCGCGACATGCTGGCCGGCCGGCTCGTGCTCGTCTATGCCGCGCCCGAGCGGATCGCGACGCCGCGCATGCTCGCGCAGCTCGATTCGCTCCATGCGCGCGGGCTGCTCTCGATGTTCGCAATCGACGAGGCGCACTGCGTCAGCCAGTGGGGCCACGACTTTCGCGAGGACTACCTGCGGCTGTCGGTGCTGCACGAGCGCTACCCCGGCGTGCCGCGGATCGCGCTCACCGCGACCGCCGACGCGCCGACGCGCGCCGACATCGTCGATCGCCTCGCGCTCGGCGAAGCGCGCATCTTCGTCAGCAGCTTCGACCGTCCGAACATCCGCTACGCCGTCGTCGCGAAGGAGAACGCGCGCACGCAGCTGCTCGCGTTCCTGCGCGACGAGCACGCCGGTGACGCCGGCATCGTCTATTGCCAATCGCGGAAGAAAGTCGACGACACCGCCGCCTGGCTGAACAGCGAAGGAATCGTCGCGCTGCCGTACCACGCCGGGCTCGACGCCGACGTCCGCCAGCGCCACCAGGAGCGATTCGTTCGCGAGGAAGGCATCGTGATGGTCGCGACGATCGCGTTCGGCATGGGCATCGACAAGCCCGACGTCCGCTTCGTCGCCCACCTCGACCTGCCGAAGAACATCGAGGGCTACTACCAGGAGACCGGCCGTGGCGGCCGCGACGGCTTGCCCGCCGACGCGTGGATGGCGTACGGCCTCGCCGACGTCGTGCAGCAGCGGCGCATGATCGACGACAGCGTCGCCGACGACGAGTTCAAGCGCCTGCAGCGCAGCAAGCTCGACGCTCTGCTCGCGCTCGCCGAAGCGCACGATTGCCGGCGCGTGCGCCTGCTCGCGTACTTCGGCGAGACGAGCGCGCCGTGCGGCCCGCAGCAGAACGCCTGCGACAACTGCCGCCAGGCGCCGGCGACCTGGGACGCGACCGAGGCGGCGCGGATGGCGCTCTCGTGCATCTACCGCTTCCAGCAGTCCGGCGGGCCGAGCTTCGGCGCCGGCCATCTGATCGACGTGCTGCGCGGCAAGCGCACCGAGAAGGTCGCGCAGTTCGGCCATGAGCGGCTCAGCACGTTCGCGATCGGCGAGGCGGTGAGCGAGTCGCGCTGGCGCGCCGTGCTGCGCCAGCTGATCGCGCTCGGCCATCTGCGCACCGAGAGCGAATACCAGACGCTCGCGCTCACCGGCACCTCGCGCGCCGTGCTGCGCGGCGAGGTGGCGCTGCTCGTGCGCGACGACGCCGCCACCACGCGCGCCAGACCGGCGCGCTCGCGCGGCGAGACGAAGCCGCCGCCGCGGCCCCTCGACGCCGCCGGCCTCGCGCGCTTCGCCGCGCTGAAGGCATGGCGCGCCGAGGTCGCGCGGTCGCACAACGTTCCGGCGTACGTCGTCTTTCACGACGCGACGCTCGCCGAGATGGCCGACACCCAGCCGCAGACGCTGGCCGCGCTCGCCGCGATCAGCGGCGTCGGCGCGCGCAAGCTCGAGGCGTACGGCGAGCAGATCCTCGCGCTGCTGCGCGAGACTTGATGCACGACGAACGGGGTTTCACCCCGTTCGCCCGCCTGCCGCGTGCAATGCGGATGAGGCAGACTCCCTGCGCGCCATGGCGACACCCGATCCGAGCGACGATGCGCTGATGAAGGCCTACGCCGCGGGCGATGCGGACGCGTTCGAGCAGCTCTACCGACGCCACCAGGCAGCGCTCTACCGGTTCGTTCGGCGCCTGCTCGGCAACGCGCTGGCGGCGCAGACCGACGAGGTGTTCCAGGACACTTGGCTGCGCGTCGTCCACGCGCGCCAACGCTGGGAACCGCAGGGCGCGACGTTTCGCACCTGGCTCTTCACGCTCGCACACCATCGCGTCATCGACGTGCTGCGGCGCAGCGGTCGCGAAATCTCGAGCGATGCGATCGAGGCCGCCGGCGAGGGCGACGAGCCGTGGCAGCCGGACGCCGCGGCGTGGCAGCACTGGCCCGCGCCGGCGGGCGCAGCGCCGCAAGGCGACGAGCTCGCGTTCTGGCGCCGCGCCGGCGAGCGGCTGCTCGACTGCCTCGAGCAGCTGCCGCTGCCGCAGCGCAGCGCCTTCCTGCTCCACCACGACGACGGTCTGACGCTCGACGAGGTCGCGCGCGCGCTCGAGGTCGGCTTCGAGACCGCGAAGACGCGGCTGCGCTACGCGATGAGCAAGCTGCGCACGTGCATGGGCGCCTACCTCGAGCCGGTGCTGCGATGAGCGAGTCGAGGGACGAGCGATGAGCGACAGCGAACGCGACGCCTGGCTGCGCGAAGCGCTGCGCCACGCTCCCGACGCCGCCGCCGCGCCGCCGCGCGACCTGAGCGAAACGATCCTCGCGCAGGCGCGCGCCGCGGCCCGCGCTGGCGGCGCACCGCGCACCGCGCGGCGACGCAATCCGGTGCTTGCGCTCTGGGACTGGCTCGCGCGTCCCCCGGTTGCTGCGGGCTTCGCGAGCATCATGGCAGCGACGCTGGTCGGCGTGATGTGGTGGGGCCGGCCGATGGACGAGTCGCTGCCGCCGCGTTCGGATGTCGCGTTCCTGCGCAAGCAGCAGTCGCCGCCGCAGGCCGACGTCGGCAGAGCGACGCAATACGCCGACCGGGCCTACCGCGACGCGCCGGCAGCGCCACCGGCGCCAAGCGTCGGCGCGATCGCGCCGGCCCCGCAACCCGCGCGGCAGCAGCCCAACGAAGAGCGGATGCCGTTCAACGACAAGGCGCCGACGAACGCAGCAAAGGTGATGACGCCGCAAGCAGCGACACCACCGCCGCCGCCGAGCAAGCCGGCGGTCGAGGCGAAGGAACAGCAGCGCAAGCTCGAGGCGGCCAACGATGCAGCGCGCGTCGACGGTGCGGCGGCGGCGAGGCCGTCGCCGTTCCCGCGCGGCGACGAGCGCGCAACCGTCACCGCGCCGACTCCCGCCAAGAAGCTGGACAGCGACGCGAAGGACGCCAAGGCGAGCGACCGCACGCTCGACGCAGCTCCTGCCGATGCGCTCGCGGCACGCGACGACAAGGCGCTCGCGAAGTCGAAGCCGACGGCTGCACCCTCGGCAACCCCTGCAGAGGTGTTGCGATCGGAGCCGCCGGCAGCGTTCGGGCGCGAAGGCGCGAACGAGCTGGCGCGCGCGTCGCCGTCCGCAGCCGCCGAGGGCGAAGCTGCGAAGCGCGCTCCCGCCGGTGCGATGCCGCAAGCGACGCCGGCGCCGGCAGCGACGATGCAGGCCGCGGCGCCCGCGGCCGCGCCGCCCGTGCTTGGCGAACGTGCGAGCGCAAGCGTCGAGTCGCGCGAAAAGCAGGCGAGTGCCTTCAAGCCGTCGCAGCAGGCGCAGGCGCAGGGCGAAATCGCACTGGCTCAGCGCCAGGGCGCCGGCGCGACGCCGCTCGCGCCGATTGTCGCCGCGATCGCGAGCGACCCGTCGCGCTGGTCGCGCTCGACCGCGGCCGGCAGCGTCGTTGCGCTCGAGCCCGGCTGGCGCGACTGGCTGGCGCAGCTCGACGCCGCAGCGCGCGGTCGCTGGCAGTCGATCGGCGCGACCCAGGAGCACGAGCGCGATGGCGACGCGATGCTTCGCCTCGTCGACGGCGTCCGCGCCAGCGCGGTGGTGCGACTCGACGGCACGACCGTGCGCGTCGACGCGATCGAGCGCGGCGAACGCTGGCAGGCGACGCTGCCGCCCGCCGCCGCCGAGCGGCTGCGCGTCGCCGCCGAGCGCCTCGCCCGCTGATCGCCAAAGCCTTGCCGGCGCGGCAATTCGCCGCGACCCGCGGCTCGCGTCGGCCGAAGCCCGATGGCTATCATGGTCGGTTCGCCTGTTGACGCCGATGTCCGCCTCCCTCCCGGTCCCGATCCGCCGCCCGCGCGTGAAGAGCGCAGTGCCCGACCCCGAGCTCGGCAGCGGCTTCATCCGCGTCCGCGGCGCGCGCACGCACAACCTGAAGAACATCGACCTCGACATTCCGAGAAACCGGCTCGTCGTCGTCACGGGCCTTTCGGGATCGGGCAAGTCGAGCCTCGCCTTCGACACGCTCTACGCCGAAGGGCAGCGCCGCTACGTCGAGAGCCTGTCGGCGTACGCGCGGCAGTTCCTGCAGCTGATGGACAAGCCCGACGTCGACATCATCGAAGGGCTGTCGCCGGCGATCTCGATCGAGCAGAAGGCGACCTCGCACAACCCGCGCTCGACGGTCGGAACGGTGACCGAGATCCACGACTATCTGCGGCTGCTCTACGCACGCGCCGGCACGCCGTTCTGCCCGACGCACGGCCTCGCGCTGCAGGCGCAAAGCGTCAGCCAGATGGTCGACGCGACGCTCGCGCTGCCGGCCGAGACGCGGCTGATGGTGCTCGCGCCGGTCGTGCGCGACCGGAAGGGCGAGTTCGCCGAGCTGTTCGAGCAGATGCAGGCACAGGGGTTCGTCCGCTTTCGCGTCGACGGCCGCACCGTCGAGGCGGCCGACGTGCCGAAGCTGAAGAAGGCCGAGAAGCACGACATCGACGTCGTCATCGACCGCATCAAGGTGCAGCCTGCAGCCGACCCCAATGCGGGCGCGCCGCTGCGCCAGCGCCTCGCCGAGAGCTTCGAGGCGGCGCTGCGGATCGCCGACGGCCGCGCGCTCGCGGTCGAGATGGACGAAGCGACCGGCACCGAGCACCTCTACTCGTCGAAGTTCGCGTGCCCGCTCTGTGACTACTCGCTGCCCGAGCTCGAGCCGCGCCTGTTCTCGTTCAATTCGCCGGTCGGCGCGTGCCCGACATGCGACGGCCTCGGTGTGACGACCGTGTTCGACCCCGAGCGCGTCGTCGCCTTCCCGTCGCTCGGCGTCGCCAACGGCGCGATCAAGGGCTGGGACCGGCGCAATCCGTACACGTTCTCGCTCCTCGAAAGCGTCGCCGCACACTACGGCTTCGACCTCGACACGCCGTTCGACGAGCTTGCAGACTCGGCGCGTCACGTGCTGCTGTGCGGCTCGGGGACGACCGAGATCGAATTCACTTACGAGGCGACCGGCGCCCGCGGCAAGCAGAAGAGCGTGAAACGCAGTCATCCGTTCGAAGGCATCCTGCCCAACCTCGAGCGGCGGCTGCGCGAGACCGATTCGGCGGCGGTGCGCGAGGAGCTGATGCGGCTGCAGAGCGCCAAGCCGTGTCCGGTCTGCCACGGCACG
>Ga0207689_10001692_pt1 | contig 20958 bp, 13 predicted proteins | sample KBSMisM52_FD_184312 | JGI IMG/M metagenome (GOLD analysis project Ga0207689, IMG submission 184312) | Miscanthus rhizosphere microbial communities from Kellogg Biological Station, Michigan, USA - KBS Miscanthus M5-2 (SPAdes) (version 2) | ecosystem: Host-associated > Plants > Roots >... | reverse complement strand
ACTCGTGAAGGACAGCCGGAACCGCCAATGGCGCCTCGAAGTCGATCTCGCGCTGGCGCGTGTCGAAGCGGCGACTGGCAAGCTCGACGCGGCATCGACCCGTTTGCGCAAGTTACAAGGCGACGCCAAGGGTTTCGTCGGGTTCGAACTGGATGCGGGCCTCGCGCTCGCGGAAGTTGAGATCGCGTCGGGCCAGGTTGCTCAGGGACGCGCGCGTCTCGCTACGATAGAGCAGCAGGCCAAAGCGAATGGATTCCTGCTGACCGCGAGTCAGGCCGCCGCGGCGCAACGTTGAGTCATTATGGTGTTTTCCTATCGTCGTAGAGCGCAAGGTTTAGCCTGCGCCGTTGTCGTTGCGATATCAGCCCTCGGCTGCGGAGGCGGCGGCGATTCTTCCTCGTCCGGGCCCTCGACCTCGCCAACGGCTCCGCCCGTCGACGTCGTCAATCTCGCGGGAAACTGGGTGGGCACGATCGAATCGGCCAACCTTCCTCCTCAGACAATCTCCGCGGTTGTCGTGCAGTTCGCTGATTGCGTCGATGGGTCGTGGAAGAGCGCCGATGGCGATTGGACCGGTGCGATCAGCGGCTTTGCCAGGACATCGTCGTTCTCCGGGCAGATGACGTTCGAGCGTCGATCGAATGGCGGCTGCCTCGCATCCGGCAATGTGGGCGGCGACGTCGGGGCTGACTCGCTGCGATGGATTGGCGTCGGCGCGAGTCCGCTCGGCGTTTGTGCAGGCAACCTCCCTCAGTCGCTCGTCATCACCCTGCGTCGGCAGTAATCGGATCAACTCCCAACCTGCGCGCGTGTGCTTCGTTGACGCGCGAATTCCAACTCCCAACTCCCAAGCGGGCAAGGACTTTTTGGGAGATGGAAATTGGGAGTTGGGAGTTAGACAACGCCGATCGCTTGCTAATGAGCATGGCCACCAGCGGCGTGCTGCGCCATCGTCATGTCCCACATCCGACGGCTCAGATCGAATCGCGCGAGGCGCAGGAACACGTGGAACGATACCGGATGTGCATCGTGGGTGTTCTGCAGGATCTCCGGCACGCCGTAGAACGTCACGTCTCCTCCCAGACCGAGTGCCAATCCACGGATCCTGGCGAGGTCCCGAACCGATCCGATTGTGAAGCCGAGAACCGTGTCGACGAGCTCACCCGGATGCGGGACGTGCACGATATTCGGAAACAAGAGGATCTCGGTCTCGACATCCGTGTGCTCGAAACGTCCATACCACGACCACGGCCCGGACTTGTGCGTGCCCTCGAGCAGTACGGAATCGACCGTGCTGTACTGACGACGATTGCGCCCGACAGCGCCGGTGATAGCCGTGAACCCAGTGGAGCGATGGCGGGACCACGACGCCGACGCGCTCGTTCGCCGTTGATCGCCAGGCTCGAGCGCTTCAGGCTCCTCGAGAAACCCGTGCGAAACCTGGATCGCCCATGAGGGCGTCGGCCTCAGCCACGCGCGTATCGACCATGAGTCGATCGCGCCGACATCGAGGTCGTAGCGAACTTCGTCTGACTCGCGACCGCGGAAGACCGACCCTTCAAAAGACGCGACGCCATAGTCGACACGACCGAGAATGACGCTGCTGGCGATGTGCGTCGAGTCGAAGATGTGATGCGCAATTGGCGCCGCCGGATTCTCGGCGCTCGACGCCCGATGCATGAACGGAACCGGACCGAGCGCCGGCTCCGCCACCGGCCCTCCCGCAAATGTCAACCTGGTGCGACTCCCGAATGGAACGCTCCAGCCCGCCGAGAGTTGCATGAAGAGATCATGCGGGTGTTGGTGATCGGTGATCTGCAGTCCTTCGTACGCTTCGCCCACCTGGAAGATCTGCGAGTAGCCCTTTCCGGGCGAGGTCAGCGGCTCGGCCGAGACCATCGCGGTGGCGCTGAACAACCCTGGCCCAAGCTGATGGCTGCCCGTAGCCATCAGCCAATTCTGCGATTTGAACTCGGTCTCCCCGCGCCGTCCGCCCTGGACGTTCATCGTCGCAAACAGGACGCCGTCAACAGCCGTCGTCCAACCTGCTGTGGGCGTACTGGACTGATAACCCTGGTGATCCTGATGATCCGCGGAAGGTTCCTGCTGCGCTGCGACGGGCGCCGCCGCCAATAGCAGCAGAATGAGGACGCCGTTACTTCGCCGCACCTGACCGCTCGACGAGGGCAACGATCTCCTTCAGCACCGTGACTCCGCGATCGGCTTCATACCAGTCGCCTCTCTGCGCGAAACGCCTGGCATTCTCGGGACTGTCGCCGATCGATCGAAACAAGTCCTGAAGTTCCGCGGGCCGCTCTACCCACGCGCCAACGTCCACGCCCTGACGAAACAGGACCACAGTGGGCGTCGCAGTTCGTCCATCCGGTGTTCGATGCGCGCGCATCGCCGGCTCCCCTGTTGCGCGGTCAACGACGCGCATGGGAACCTGCGCGAGGGCCGCCAATCGTGCCACATAGGGCACGGAGTACGCTGAATCCGGACACCAGTCTTCGGCCACGACAAGCAGCTGAAGATCGCGCCCTACACGCCTGACGCGCTCGACCATCTCTGTGGACACGGTCGCCTCAGACGATGTCCGCAACCACAACTCACGTTGCCGGTCGACGCGATCGAGAAAGTGATCCCAGGTCGCGCCCGCCTCGAAGAGGTGATTGGGCTCGATCGCCACCACCTGGAGCGGCGCCAGCAACAGAAAAAGGAACGCGAGAGGCATCTGTTTAGCAATCCTATCGAGGTTTCGCGATCGGTCCAACCAGGCCAACGCCAGACCTGCGTTCCTCGCTGATTCGTGACACCAGCCGCACGATTTCGGCGGCTGCCGACTGCGGCGACTTCCCTTTTGGATGAATCCCGCAGACCGCGTTCGTCGCAGAGTGATTGAGGTTGCGGTTCCACCGAGGGAAACCAGCCTCGTCGCGACCATACGTTACGTAGACCGAGGCTGTATTGAGCCCCGTACCCGGCCGTTCGCCAATGATGTGGACGATGATCGCGGCGCCAACCAGTCCGCCGACCTCGTATCCGACCCGTACCCGACCGTTCTGCACCACCACATCGCGATCGCCGATGTGCTGATGAACGCCGGACAACTGGAGGCGCAGCTCGGGGAGCAGGGCACGAAGGTGCTCGTTGACCGCGTTGGCATTCAAGCCGTCTGAAATTACTAGTTGAACATACGGTCGCAGTGTCGAATACAGCGCCGCGATGCTCTTCGCATCGTCATCGCGCAAGCGCTCGCCCGCGCTCGGGTGCGCGAGGTAGTCATCGCGGCTCGCAGCTGTCGTGCGGACACGGAAGGGACGTGTCGTGGAGTCCCTGATCACACCGTCGTCAACACTGGCGTACAACGCGGCACGGGCGTGCGTATAGATGGCATCGACTCGCGCGTCCGCAACGACACCGTCAGCAATTCCGATGTCGAAGCCGTTGTCACGCAATCGCTCTTGCTGCACGCGCGCTTCATCTTCGAGCGACGACGAGGTGCGCCGGCTGCCACCGGCTTTGGCGTACGCGGCGTAGAGGCGCGCCGCCGATTCGGCAGGCGGCGCGAGCTCACCGGCGCCCGTCATCGTGCCCAGCTCGCGCAGTCTTTCCTGCATCGGAGACGCGATCTGACGTCCGGTGAGCTGCCGGAGGCGGGGATGCTCGCGGAATGAGGTCGTCAGATATCCGAGCATCGGGTCGGCGTTGCCGGCGACCGCCATCAAGTACGCCGGGGCGGCCGCGCGAGCGATTCGGGCCGTCAGACGTCGAAGATCGGCTGGCGCGATGCCCATATGGAACGTGGAGCACACGTCGAGCCCCATGGTGAGACCGTGCAGCTTCGCCATCACGCTGTCTTCGAGGCAGGCACGCTCGAGTTGATCGGGATCGCGGAAGACCTCGGGTCCGATGAAGCCGGCGACATCGTTTACGATCATCCAGGGCGTGGCGATCTGCTGCCTGACGTGGCGAGCCACGCCATACGTCCGCGACTCGAGCGTCACCATGTCGACGCCCTCGGCGGCGCCATTGGTCACTTCCGATCCCTGGCCTGTTTCGAAGTACAACCCGTCGAACCCGCGCGCCAAATCGACGAGCGCGTTCACATCGAGGCCAACCATGCCCGTCAGCGCACGAGAGGTGCCGGCGAGACTCTGGAAGCCGACGTCGACACCCGTGTGCCCCCGCGCCACGTCTTGCTTGACGATGTCGGAGAGCACGCAGTAGCGGGTCGGCAGCTCGAGGCGCCGAACGACCTGTTCGAGCAGTTGTTCGAGACGGATGATGGCGTCGAGATCATCGGCGGCAGGATTGAGACCGATGATGACGTCGCCGCATCCGTACGACAGACCCTCGAGTATCGATAGCAGGATCTCCTGTTCGTCGTCGCCAGGGCTGTTGGGCTGGATTCGAGAACCGAAATGTTGCGGCGCACCAATGGCAACGCCCGGACCCGCCAGCGGATTGAAGAGCGTGCGCGCGACAGTTGAGAGCTCGTCGTTGCTCATGACCTTCACGACGGCCGCGATGACCTCGCTCTTTATCGCGTCGCGGTATTTGAGGGTCCACGCATCGGCGCCAGGGCGAAGCAGGATGTCCTTGAGATGACCGATTGTGAGGGAACCCAGGTCGTGATCGAAGCTGGCGTCACGGGACCGATCCAACGCGGCCGTCACACCATCGTTGATGAGAGTTGTTCGATGAATCCCGCTAATGGTGAGCGCCCTCAGCGCACGGCGGCCCTCGGCGCGAACCGCGTCGTCCTCAGTGCCGCCGACAGCAAGGTCGCCTTGCTTGAATGCGCTGGCGAGCGCCAGGCATCGCTGCAGTTCTCCAGCGTCCATCCGACATCAACCGCCTGCCAGCAAGACTGTCCGAGTCGTCTGAAAAGAACAAGGGCCAGGATTGCTCCTGGCCCTTCGTTGATCGCAGGCGGGTCTTCAGACCCGCCGACGTTGGCGCTCGTAGAGCGCGGGCTTCAGCCCGCGCGTCGTCAGAAGTTCACGGTGAAATTGACGCGCACGAACCGGGGGTTGATGATGCCGGTGGGTGTACCCCAACCAGCCGGCCGCGGCGTGTTGTCGGTGATGTAACTGTAGGTCGTGTTGAAGCTGTTGGTGTAGTTGGTGTTGAGCAAGTTGTACAGGTCGACGCCAATGTCAGTGCGCGTCCGACCGAAGCGCACGATCTTGGCAAACCGCATATCGATCTGCGTCCGCCGCTCACCAGAGTAGATGCGCGTGTCGTTATGGCCGAGCGGAACCACGGTGATCCCGGTCGGGCTCAACGACGGGTGCGAGTGACCGAGCGCGGCAATGATCACCGAGTTCGGAACCTGCCACTGCGCAGTCGTGTTAGCGGTGCCGGCCAGAAGCACTTCGGGCTGGGCGCGCAACACCCCACTGACGAGTACGTCGATCTTTGGAATCGTGTAGCTCGCTAGACCGCGTATCGTCGTCTGCCACGGCTCGACGTCATTGCACCCTCGTGAGTCAGGCCCGTCGATGGCGCCAGTGGCCGCATTCACGTGGTTGTAGAGCGGGTCGACATCGCAGGTGTTGACCTTGCCTCTGCCGGTCGACGTGCCCAATTGAGTGGTGAGGCCGTTGTGCATCCGAGCATTCAACGTGACGGCAAAACCGTCCCAGCTGCTGTCACGTGTTGCGCCGAGGTCCTCTTCGCGCATCAGGATGCGCTGCGGCGCGACCGCGAGCGCTGCCGGCGTCGGCAGGTACCTGAGGATCTCGTAGCCGCCTCCACCGGGCAGCCGCGGATCCAGCGGCGCGGTCAGGGTGTACGTCTCATAGTATGAGTTGATATTGCCGCGGCGCGTCAGGTCGTCAGTGACGAAGAAACCCTGGAACGTGCGATGTGTGTAGCTGACATCCGCGGACACGCGCGGGATTACTTCATGCTGCAGGGTGATTGTCGACTGATAGTCACCCGGCCGCACTCCCCAGCCACTGAGCACACGCGGATCAACCTGCGTTGCGGCGCCCAGCTTGCCGAAGTTTGGTGCAGTACCGCTCGCCGCCAGGCACTCGCCGTTGGCGGCCGGATTCAACAGATCGCAGTCAACGACATAGTCGCTGTCACGGTCCTGCCAGTCGCGGTTGGTCACACTGCGCACCACCGTCGCACCCGGGTTGGTCGAGGTGTACGGTGAATCGTTAGCCGCATACGCCAGGTAACGGCCCCAGTTGAACTTGATTGCTGTCTTGCCGTTGCCGAAGAGGTCGTATGCCACACCCACACGCGGCGTGATGTCGTTGTACGCGTCCACGCCAGGAGTCCGCTCGATCGTGATCGGCTGTGGGTTCAAGAACGACGTGTTCGTCGTCCCGTTCAGTTCCGACGGCGCATAGCTCGACGCACGGTCGTACCGCAGCGCACCCTGCAGCGTCAACCGCCTGAGCGTCCAACTGTCCTGGAAATACACGCTCTGCGTTGACGTGATCGTGCGCCGGCCGAAATCGGGCAGGTAATAACTGACCGCGTTCGGGACGCCACGGTTGAAGCGATAGCCAAGCTGCGTCTGGTTCGCGACGTCCTTGTCGAGCAGGTCGAGCCGGCGATACTGATATCCGAGTTTCGCGCTGTGCGCACCGGTGACATAAGACGCCGATCCCAGGACGTCATCGGTTTTGCCAGTGGCCGGCCCCCACGTCTCCACGTCACGATAACGATAATTCGCGACGGGCGCATACGGCAGGCCGGTGGCTGGATTGATGGCGTTCGACTGTTCCGTGATCGATGTCAGGCTGGTATCGGCATCAGGCGCCGGGTGACCGAAGATCGGCTGATACCGGAATGCGTTGTAGCCAGCCTCGAGCAAGAGTTGGTTGTTCACCGGCATCGTCCACGTCCCCTGGTTCACGTAGAACGGCACGTCGAAGTAACCGCGCCCTGCCGTCTGCGTGGCTTCCGGCGACATCTGAATTGGATTCTGATTGTTGCCAAGACCGATCCAGTCCTGACCGCGGTTGTGGCAGCCGTTGGTCTCGACTTTCAGCGGCGTGCCTTCGCAGCGATGCTGGTACTCTGAATTGAAGCGGATGCGGTTCTTTCCAAATTGACCCGTCATGCGCCCAATCGCCATGGTGCGGTCCTGCACAAGGCGCGCCTGGATCGGCGAGCCAATCCAGTCCCAACGCGCCGCGTTGCCGGCATTGGCGTTCGCCTGGATCCCTTCCATCACGACCTGCGAGCTGAGATCGCGGTAGCTGCCAAAGAACCAGAGCCGGTCCTTCATGATCGGACCGCCGAACGATGCGCTCCAGTCGTACGCGGTGATGACGCCGGGCGCTTCCTTGAGGTTCGGATTGAGCGCGCGAATCTCGTCGGTCAGGTTCTCGCCGCTCGACCAATCCCCGGCATTGCTGTAGAACGCATTCCCGGAGAAGATGTTGCTGCCCGAGCGCGGGATGATGTTCATGATCGGCCCGCCGATGTCGCTCTCGCCGAGCCCGCCGCCGACGTTGATAGCGATTTCCTCGGCGTTCACCGTGTCATAGACATATGAGGAGAACCCGCCGCTGCGCGCCGCAGTCAACGGAAACCCGTTGATTGCGTAACGGCCTTCACCGGCTACGGATGTCGAGTTGATCGTGCTCGAGCGCGCGTTGAAGGAGGTCATCGTCGGCGATGTTGCCAATGCCGCTTCGCCGACGTTCACGCCAGGAACTGCGTTGAGCAGCGCGCCGGCAGCGCGCGTTGCCGGGATCGCCTGGATGGTCTCGCTGTTGAGAACGATTTCACGATGAGGATTCGTGACGTCCACCACCGGCGACTCGCCGGTGACGGTGATCGTTTCTTCCACACCGCCAACCCGCAACTCGATGGGAATGGTCAGCGTCTGCGAACCGATCAACTCGATGCCCTCCCGCTTGACCGTGTTGAAGCCGGGCAGCGTCACAGTCAGCGAGTAGGTGCCCGGCCGCAGGTCGATGATGCGGTACTGGCCAGTTTCATCAGTGATTGCCGACCTGACTTTCTCAATCAGAGCGGGGCTCGAGGCTTCGACGGTCACGCCTGGCAGCACGCCGCCGGACGCGTCGCGAACGGTTCCCGTGAGGGACGCCTGGGCAAATACAGATGCCGGTAGCAGTAAAACAACGAGTAACGTCAGACACTTCAGCGCAGTTCGCATACCTAGCGTTTTTCCCTTCAAAAAGACGGCACAAACGTGGTGCGGTCCCCTCACCGCAAGTGAAACGGCAGTACACCAAATCCAGTGAACTGCATGCAAGGGCTTGGCAGAATATGCACTCAATATTCGAAAAGTCAAGGAATGTGCGCCAGTCGGGCTGCTCGAATGCCGCTGAGCGGCAAATCTGCATGCAACGTCGTGCCATCGCCTTGGCCGACCGGGGTCGTCCGTGACGCTCAGCCAGCGGCAATGACCTCGTCACCAAGCCGGACGAGGTGCCGCACCGCCGCGGGATAGTCCTGAGCGAGATCGACGAATCTGATTTGTGCAGGATGCCCGGCGTTCGGCGACCGCGGATGCATCCGTTCCCACAGCTTCGTCAGTGTTTTTCTCAACAGCGGCTCGTCTGTCGTCCGGTCGATCAGCAGCGCGACGTGGTGGAACGGCACTTCATCGACGAGAACGGACAACTCGAAAATACAGCCCTGGTTCCTGGCCGTGAATGCTCGCAGGTCCATGACGACGAGGCTGCTCTCGGCCGCCAGCCTTGAAACGGTGCCCTGCCAGGTGTCCGTCCGGCAAAAGAACTCGTTGACGCGATAACGCCCGTCGGGATCGCACTGTCGCGGCAACACGGCGAGACGCTGCGCAAGATCGCGGTCTGAGCTGATGTACGTGCCCGCTAATTTCCCACTCACGAAATCAAGGAACTCGTCGGGCTCGAATCGGCCGCGGGCCACGTCCGTTGCGCTCACCAGTTGAATGCTGCCCGCATGCCGCCAGCGCGCCGCAAGAACCTCAAAGAGCTTTTCAGCCCGACGCGCAGACCCGAACACCCGAAGGTACAAGAGAGATGCCTCCGGCAGGGTGTCGGAGGTTGTCTTCATTGGCCTCAGGCCATATCTCACAGTGATCCAGTAGAGCGCAAAGGGAACCAATCCGAGCAGGTAGTAAAAAGGTCTGCGATCGCCCATCAAGTACACGGTGACCCAGAGAGACGCCGCGAGCCAGAGCGCGTCGAAGAGAAACATCTGATCGCTCAGCTGACGACGGCGGTAGCGACCTGCCATCCACCGTAATCCCGACACCGCCATCACGAGGGATAGCGCGCCGCTGATCGCCATGATCACAGCGAATGTCGAGTTACCGGCAACCTGTTTGAGTTGAGTGGCAAGCGCGACACCCCAGGGCGTGTCGAGCCACAAATCGTTGATGACCAGGATCGTCACCAGCACGATCAGCGCCGTCATCGTGAACAGTGGCCCCACGGTTCCCCGCACGAACCGATTGAATGTCAGCAGCGGGATCATCAGCGGAGCACCCGTCAAAGCCCAGAAGTACACCGGCTGCGATGACGGCGAGATCAGAATCGAGTCGGGTGACACAGGCGTCCCCAACACCGCTGACGTCAGCGGAAGGAGCAGGCCGGCTTCCTCTTTCAGTGCCGGTTCGGCTTCGGCGAGCTCCGTAAAGGAGAGCGACGGAGCGCCGGCAAGCTGCAACACAATGCCCAGCACCGGAAGTGCGAGGATGTACGCCGCGACGAGAAATCTACGCACGCGTCGGTCGGGCCCGTAAAACAGCGCAAGCGTGATCATGGTGAAGAACGACCAAGCCCAGAACCGGCCTGCATAGCACGCCAGCAGTGTCGACCATGACTCGAATGGCGGCGGCGAGAGTGTCGATAGCAACGCCACCGATGTCGCGGCGTGAATCGAACCGCCAAGAAGATAGATGAACGCGGCGCGATGAAACGACGCGCCTGCATGTCGGAAGGTCTGCGATCGGGCGCGACGCGGACGGGCAGTCTGTTCCGGCCGCTCGACGACGATCTCGGGAGCATGGCTGGCAACTTCCGCACCGTAGGGCGGGTCTTGCTTTGTAGACCCGCCGCGTCCGACAAGCGTCGGATCTGTCACCGGCGACGGGCGTTGGCTCTCACGAAAGATCTTTCGCAGGTACACGCGCATCACGACGTACGCGGCTGCACTCACGAGGAGGCTCGCCGCCAGCGTGACCTGAGTAGTGACGTCGAAAAATGTTTGCGACTGCTCCACGGTCTCGTCCTCGCGAGCACCGACGCCATCACACGCTTGTCAGACATTAATGTCGTGACGACTGTTTTTGTACGACACTGCCGTGCTGAGCATCACGCTCTTCGTGCTGCCCACCCGGGCCTTGCCAAGCGCACCGACTCATCTGAGAATCGTGAGAACATCCTCGGGCACTCCGTAGTCAGCACGACGCGCTCTCCAACGGCCTGCCCCATCGGTCCCAGGGAGGCTCCCGTGATTCATCGCCTCTGCTGCTCTCCTCGAACGGTCGCGAGAGCATGCGTCGCAGTCTTTCTTGCGCTACTCGGCGCGCACCATTTGATCGCCGCGGACGCCTTGACCCAGCACTACAACAACGCGCGCACCGGCGCCGTGCTCGACGAAACCCGGCTCACGACGAGCAACGTCAACACGGCCGGATTCGGGAAGCTGTGGACGCTCTACGCCGACGGGCAGATCGTCGCGCAGCCGTTGTATGTATCGGGCCTCAAGATCGACACGTCCGGCAATCCACAGGCGCCACTCGTGCAAGGGACGTTCAACGCCGTCGTCATCGCGACGATGCACAACACGGTGTACCTGTACGACGCCGACAGCGAAAAGCCCGGACCCCAAGGCCGCACGGTACCCCTCTGGGCGACGTGGCTTGGCGAGCCGCGCAAGGGCGGCAAAGACATCGACATGTGGAGCACGAACGATCCCGAATGGGGCATTCTCGGGACACCGGTCGTCTCCGCCGATAAGAGCACGCTGTACGTCGTCGCTTGGCACGGCGACGCGCCCGGTCTGCGTTACATGGTGCACGCGCTGAACATGCAGAACGGCGCGCACCGCCTGCCGCCAAAGCTCGTTGGCGTGGGATCGACCGATCCCTCGAACCCGTGCCGCAACCAGAGCGCGTTCAATCCGTGCGTCCACAAACAGCGCGCCGCGCTACTCCTGTCCAACGACGTTCTGTACGTCGGGTTCGGCGGCGACGGCAATCGCGGGGCGCTCTTCGCGATCGACGCGAAGACGCTGGATCAGCGCGCGTTCTGGAGTTCGACGCCATCGGGTGGCGACGGCGGGATCTGGCAGTCGGGCCAGGGCCCCGCGGCAGACGCCGCGGGCAACGTCTACCTCATGACCGGCAACGGCAGTTTCGACGCCGCGAATGGGAACTACGGCAACAGCGTCGTCAAGCTCGCACTCGAAGGCAATCAGATCGTCGTGAAGGACTTCTTCACGCCGTGCAATTTCCAGTTCCTCAACCAGCTCGATCTCGACCTCGGCTCCGGAGGTCCGGTGCTCCTTCCCGGAACTCCCTCGCGCATCGTCGGCGGCGGCAAAGAAGGCGTGCTCTATGTGCTGTCACGCACGAACATGGGAAAGCACACGGGCGCGGCCGGTGCCAATTGCCAGAACACGAACATCGTGCAGCAGGTGAAGGCCTTCGACGTTGCCTTCCATGACGGCCAGAATCATTACGGCAACATTCATGGCTCGCCGGTCTTCTGGCAGGGACCGGATAACGGACGTATCTACGCGTGGGGCGAAAACAGTCAGTTGAAGGCGTACACGTTCAGTCAGGGGAGACTGCAGAACGTGGCCAATCCAAAGCGGAGCGCATTCCGCCCGCCTGACGGCATGCCCGGCGGCATGCTCACGTTGTCGGCCAACGGAAACAAGGCAGGGACCGGAATCCTGTGGGCACTCGTGCCGTTGAACGGCGACGCCAACCAGCAGCGCGGCGTGCTCGCGATCCTGCTTGCGCTCGACGCGCAAGACGTCTCGCGGACGCTGTGGACGAGCGAACAGTTCGTTCAACGCGATCGCGTCGGCCTCTTCGCCAAGTTCAACCCGCCGCTCGTCGCCAATGGCAAGGTCTTCGTCCCCACATACGGCAACACCGAGCCGCTGCGCCAGTACGGCGGCGGCGCGAGGCCGAACGCGTTTCCGTCGGCATACTACGTAGCTGTGTATGGACGGATCGCAGCGATGCCGGCGCGTCCTGTCGTGGACCAGGATCGTGATGACGTCACCGTGCTCAAGGCAGCCACATCACCGTTGACGCTGAACGTCGCGCAGTGCACGCCGATTGACGACACCTCCGTCGACTGCACCGAGCAACTCACGCAATCATCCAACCTGCCGGCGTTTCATCGCGTCGTCATGGCGCGCGATCAGAATGTTGCCGGTTGCGCCTTGCTGCGTGTCACGACTGTCAGCAGAAACGGCGGGCTTGCCGATTCCACCGGCATCGGCTTCTGGAGCACGCAGGCGGCCAACGGCAATCTCGCCCCGGAAAACTCAGGCCGTTTCATCACCACCGGTGCGCTGCGGCCCGCCGGTGGCGCGACGCTTGCCAATGGCACACCGGCGACGCTGCACGAGTTCGTTGGCGTGGCGAACTGCCCTGCCGGCGATACCACGCTCGATCGGCTGTTCAAGCCATTCATGCAGTTCGAGAACTCCCCTGACGGCCGTATCTTCCACAACTGGGACCTGGCGGAGAACTATCGCATCAGCACTCAGATCACACAGTTCGATCGCAGCACCCAGATTCTGCGGTAGTTCGACTCCTTTCACCCTGGTGAGCGACGGCTGTCAACTCCCAACTTCCAATTTCCAACTCCCAAGGAACCGGGGCTGTTTTGGGAGTTGGGAGTTGGAGGTTGGGCGTTGACGCATTTTTGGGCACGCTGCTGGACCGTTTTCGATTTCGCGGTGTCTAACCGACGAAGGTGTCAGCCACGACCATATGCAGTTCAGCCACTTCGTCCAGTTGATTGCCATCGGTTTGCAAGCGCGCATCCCGATGCACATGACCGGCTTCCCAGGTGTCGGCAAGACCGAGTTCACCAAGAGCCTGGAGACAGGATTCACACGCGCGGGCGTCAAGTGCAAGGTCATCATCCTCATCGGGTCCATTCGTGAGCCGCAGGACTTCGGCGGCTTTCCGGTATCCACGCCGGATGGCGTCCGACTCCTGCCAATGGCGTGGGCGCGCGATGCCAAGCGCCTCGCCGACGAGGGCTATATGGTCGTCATTTTTCTCGACGAACTGACGACCGTACCACCAACGACGCAGGCGGCGATGCTGCGTCTTCTCACCGAGAATGTCTGCGGGGAATTGCAGTTGCCGGATTACGAACCGGGCAAGGGAGGCGTCGTCTATCTATGTGCGAGTAACGCCGTTGAGTGGGCGGCGGGTGGACAGGAGATCCAGGCACCGATGGCGAATCGCCTGTGGCACGGCGACTTCCCCATGGATCATGAGACGTGGTGCGAGATGATGGTCAGCGACTTCCCCGCTCCCAGTGATCTCCCGGTGCTGCCGGCCGATTACCTGCGCACGCATCACCATCGGCAGCGGACAACGATTGCGGCGTACGTGAAAGCTGCAGGGCGCGGCGCCTGGCTGGCGCCGCCCGACGATCCGGCACGGCGCAGCGGCCCGTGGCCTTCGGGCCGGACCTGGTATCTTGCTTCACGCCTGCTGGCTGCCGTCGAAGCCGTGTCACCTGCGAATCGACTGCTGCAGAATGCGGCGCTTGCCGGTCTGGTCGGCGATCAGGCGCTCCCCTTCCTCGAGTACCGCGAGACACTGAACCTGCCCGATCCGGAGGACATCCTGAAAGATCCGCGCAGTCTCGTGCTGCCCGATCGGATCGATCGCGCCTACGCGGTGTGCTCGTCGCTCGTCGGCGCGGTCCTGAACAACAAGACGCCGGAGCGGTGGCAGGCCGCGATGATCGCGCTCGGTGTCGCGTGCCGCAAGAACGCCGACATCCCGACCGCAGCCGCGCGCACGCTGTGCGACCGAAGGAATCGACCCGAAGGAACGATCAAGCTGCCCGACGAGTGCCGGCCGTTCTACGAGCTGATGCAGTTGGCCAAAGTACTGCCCCGCGATTAGTTCATGACGTACGTAGCTCCGGCGTTAGCCGGACCTGACACATGCTGAGCAGACTCACTGAACTGATTCGAGGACTTGATCGTCGTGGCGGCGGGTACTCGCGCGCACTCCAGGCGGCGCGGGTTCGCGCATCGTATCAGCGTGCGTACTTCGCGCCCGCGCTGTTCACTCTCATCCCGGTCAAGACCGACCAGATCGCCAGCATGGCCGTCGACACGCGCTGGCGGCTCTACTACAACGACGAGTGGGTGGCAGCGCACTCGGTGGAAGAAAACGCGGCCGTGCTGATCCACGAAGTCAGTCATCTCTTGCGCGAGCACGAAGCGCGCAAGCAGGCGACGGCAGTGAAGAACCCGACGCTCTGGAACACCGCCACCGACTGCGAGATCAACGACGACCTCACCGCGGAGGGGTTGCCCCTCCCCGACGATCCTCCGCTGCCAGGCAAATACGGACTGCTCACCGGCGAGAACGCCGAGACCTACTACCGTCAGCTATATGTGCAGGGGTCGGACCCCACCACCGAATTGCACACGCGCGCGGGCGCGGGCATCGACTGCGGCTCGGGCGCTCACGGCGAGCCACGTCCCTGGGAGCTGCCTGATGACGACGGCAGTCCAGGTGGTGTGCCCGGGGTAGACCCGGTCAAGGCGCAGCTCGTACGTCGCGACGTCGCCCAACGCCTGCTCGATCGATCGGGCGATGCTGGCGACGCTCCCCTGGGCTGGCGACGATGGGCGACCATGGTTCTCGCGCCGAAGGTGGACTACATGGCGACCATCCGGCACGCCGTCCGCAAGGCGCTGCGCGACAGCACACTTGGCCGCTACGACCGCACGTACAAGCGACCCCATCGTCGGCAGGCGTGCTATGGCGAGTTCCTGATGCCGTCGTTTCACCAGCCTCGGCCACGACCTGGTTTTCTGATCGATACCTCGGGATCCATGGAGGACACGCAATTGGCGAGAGCCGTCGCCGAGCTCGGCGGACTGACACGGCAGCTCGGTTACAGCACGGAGGTCGTCGTCGCCTGCTGCGATGTCGTGGTGCACGATGTGAAGAAGGTGTTCAATGCCGCGCAGTTGGAGATGTACGGCGGCGGTGGCACCGACATCGGCGCCGGTCTGCGCTGGTTCATCGATCGAAAACGTGGCCCCATCGATCTCCTCGTCATCGTGACCGATTGTCAGACGCCGTGGCCCGAGGAAACCCCTCCATTTCCAGTGATTACGATTCGCGTCGGCGATGGTGACCCGCCGCCGTGGGGCGAGCAAGGAGCCAACAAGGTGATTACAATCGAAGACTGAGGAACGCGTGCCGCAACTGCCCTTGCCGGAAATGAGCCCGTGGAAGCCATGGTCGCTGACGATTCCGCCAAACTCGAGGCAGGCATGGATCCGGCTCGCCGCATGGGAGCTCTGGATGGGGATGCTCGTGTGCATTACCACGAGTGTCGGCATAGCCCTCATCATGACCTCTCCGAAACGCATCGTCGCCGTGTCGGATCTCACCAACTGCTACGCACCGCCCCCGGTCACCTTACCGTGTGAGCGCATCCTATATCGCGGCGGGGCGCTGGATGCGGCCTTCATGGCGCTCTGCGGCCTGATGCTGATCGGTGTCGCGGTCTGGTTGTTGTGGGAGTTGTGGAACGCCGTCGAGCCGAAGCCAATCACGGACGACTTTCTCCGGCTGCTCGACAACTCGTTTGGCAGCAACTGGCGCAACCCGCTCAGATGGCCGTGGACGCGGGTGTTATGGGCCTACGGCTTCACTGTCGTCGGCGTCACCCTGACCGCGGGCGTTGGCGTGATGATCTGGACGCTGTTTGCCTCGCCGAACTCGACCAAAGCGCCGTCGGCGCGAATCGAAACGTCACAAAGCTTCACCATCGCAAGATAAGCTGTTGCCACTGCCCCGGTCAGGAGCGATCGATGCCTGAGCGTTTGACCTTTGACGTCGGGTTTGGACGTGCCCGTCGTCGCCGCGACGGCGACGAACCAATGCGACTGCTGGTGCTCGGTGACTTTCGCGGTGACGCAGTGGCAGATCGACCGCCGTTGGCAAACCGGCCGACGCTGCGGGTCGACGTTGACTCCCTCGAGGCCGTCATGCGCCGGCTCCGGCCCGCATTGACATTACCGGCCGGCGAGATCCGCTTCGATGAAATCGACGACTTCCACCCGGATCGGTTGTACGGGCGGCTCGACGTCTTCAAAGCCCTCCGGGAGAAGCGCGCGATTCCGCCGGGCGCCGATGAAGACGTAGACCGGCTGCTCGGAAAAGCTCCCGAGCCACGGGCGACGACACCTGTCGGTGACGTGGCCCCCGCAGCGACGGGCGGGCTCGACGCCTTCATCCGTGAGGCCATCGCCCCGCATATCGTGAAGGACACCTCCGCACAGGCGCAGGCGTACGTGGCGGCGGTAGATTCCGCGATCGCAGAGCAGATGCGCTCGTTCCTTCACTATGCGGCGTTCCAGTCGCTCGAAGCGACATGGCGCGGCGTTCACTGGCTGGTCTCGCGACTCGAGCTCGATGAAAATCTCCAGTTGCACCTGTTCGACGTGTCGCGAACGGAACTGTTGACCGATATCGCAGAAGCGAAAGGCGAGATCTCGAAGACAGGACTTTATCGAGCACTCGTCGATCGCTGGCGCAACGTGCCGGGCGAACATGGTTGGGCGGCGTTCGTCGTGCTGGATCGTTTCGGCCGGTCGGCCACCGATATCGGTCTCCTCGCCGCACTCGGCCTCGTCGCATCGCAAGCCGGATGTCCGCTGCTCGGTGATGCAGACCTTCAACTCGCCGACCGGGATGACGCGGCCCTGGAGGGCTGGCGGGCGCTCCGCCACAGCGAAGCTGCGCCGTGGATTGCGCTGGCGGCACCGCGCATTTTGTTGCGGGCGCCATACGGCGGCCGGAGCGATCCGATTGAGTCGTTCACATTCGAAGAGTTCGTCGGGCCGCCGGTCCACGATGAGTTTCTATGGGGGTATTCGTCGATAGGCCTGGCGATGCTCATCGGTCGTGGCTTCACCGAGCGCGGTTGGGACATGCAGCTCGGTGAGGAGCGTGAAATCGACGATCTGCCGGCGTATACCTTCACACGCAATGGTGAGCGAGAGATGCAGGCGTGTGGAGAGCGCTTCCTCAGCGAAGGCGAGATGCGGCAGCTCGCGAGCGCAGGACTGATTCCGATCGCCAGCCGGCGCGATCGGAATGCCGTTGTCGCGGTTCAATTTCAGTCAATAGCGGAACCTTCGGCGCCCCTGGTCTGGTGACGCAGACGGGCCTGAAGGCCCGCCTCTACCTTCGCAGCGGGTCGCGCCACCGCGCGCGCGTGACGCGCCAGACGCCGGCAGGCTGGCACCAGGCTCGTCACCGTCGAGACGCCGACGCCGATCAGCAGCGCGACGGCAACGATGTCCCACACCGGCCGATTGCGATATAGAAAGGCGAAATCCAGGCCGTGCAGACCGTAGTAGCCCCACCGGTTCGCGCGGTCGAGCCGTTCCACCTTCAGAATCTGCCCGGGCGAGGACGTCAAGTAAAGCCACGTCTCTGCCGCATCGTCATATCGCACCCGCAAGACCGGCAGCGGCTTCGCCATTCGCGGAAGGCCGAGATCGAACGACGACACGGTCTTGTAGTAGTAATCGTCGTACTCGTGGAGCCAAACGGCGTCGCGAATCGCCGAACCCGGCATCGCTGCCCGTGCTGCACGAATCATCGCCTCATCGTCGAAGCGCGCGAACGTTCGATCCGGTTGGCGCGGAGAGACGAGGACGTGTTCGCCTTCCGGCGTCGGCGTGATGAAGTCCATGCCGCTGCGGCTCTCCCATGCGTTAACTTCATCAGCGGTCGGCGCGCGATACGCAATCAGGTACGTCTCACCGCCAAACTGCAGGAGCTCGAACTCCTTGGCCGGGAATGAACGGGATACGGTTGCAGTCGCGGTCCGCAGATTCTCGAGTGAGAGCGATGAGAGATCGATCACGGCGCCTTCACCCTGTACGGAACGAGCGCCCTCTGCAACCTGCTGCGGCGAGTACCGTGTTTCCCGGATGCCAGGAATCACATCGAGCGACACGAGGCCGCTGAACACCCACGTAATCGTGAGCACTCCGAACAGCAGCCCCGCGTAGTGATGCCACTTCATCCATCCGACGTACGGCGAATGCGACCGGACACCCTTGTGACGGAATCGCGCTGACAGGCCGTAGCGCCAGACGCCCACGACGGCGCCGGTCACGCACATCGCCAGCCCGATCCACGAGACCCACTGCAACAACGCGCTCCACCACGACTGCTGCCGGAAGAAGAAGAACGTGTGCGTGATGTATCCAAATAAACCAAGCAGACGCGTCCGCCGATCGCTCTTCATCACGGCTTCGCCCGATCGCTCGGACACGTAATACTCAGTTGCGGCGGCATCATCGAGCGCCACGCGGTGCAGCGGGAAGTGCGTCTGCATCGCCGGCAGCCGGGTGTAGGTGTCGGGGCGCTGGAGATATGCGTCGTAGCGCAGCGTCTGCTGTTCGGGGAGGTAGCCTTGCAACCACGTGAGCGCGCCCTCTCGATCGAGAGGGTCAACAGCCTCACCGGTGTCAGCGTAGATGAGCGTCCAGCGGCCAAAGACGCGGCCTGTATTGAAGCGGTAGACAGGCCGATCACCGTGCATCGAGATCCGCAGCCGCCGCGGAGGATCCTTGAACTGCGTGGCGGCCTCGGCCGGCGTGACGCGAATCGCGGAGAGGTCGAGTGGCGGGAGCCGCATCAGGCGTTCGCCGGCCGTCAGGTGCGGGACGCCGTAGTACATCAGCACGACGCCTGACACGCACCACGCCATGAAGACGATACCGAGGACGATGCCCAGCCAGCGGTGTGAGTAGATCAGCAGCTTGCGCCAATCGAGCAACTTGCGAACGCGCATCCAGCCTCCGAAGGCGGATTATCTCAAATCGACGCCCGCGGCAGTGGAGGACCTCCGATATTTCGGCGTCGCGACGATGTGATCGCAGCGCGCTCAGACGCCGCGAACGGGCACTACCCTCCGAGCTTGTACGAAAAGTTGTACTTGAATGAAAACTGCAGCTTCAGCCCATCGCTGTGGAAGCCATCGGAGAAGTTCTCGCGACGTCCCCACTGGAGTTCACCACCCATCATGACGTTCGGCACGGGGGTATAAAGCAGGTTGCCCAGCGCGTAGTGACCGGTCTTGAACGCATTCGGCGCCTGGCCTTCCGTGTTGTCGTTGTCCTGAAGTGAATAGCCGACGGCGGTGCTGAACCTCGGATTCCAGGTGTGATCGAGGAAAGCGACGACGCCAATGATTGGAACCGCTTCACCGAGAATAGGCGTGACCGGATTGCTGAAGCTATTGACGATACCCACATCGACGGGAGAATCGTTCATGTAGTTCTGAATGCCTCCTCCGAAGACGAACTGCAGTCGCACTATATCGCTCGCCGTCGCCTTCAGATTCGAGCTGAAATTCAAGCCCCACCCGGTCGCATCCCCCGACAGCTCGAACCGATCGTCGAGCACGTCGTCCCACTTGATCATTCTCAGGATTCCGCCGACTCGCACATACCCCCAGTCCTGAGTGAGCTTGTAAGCGCCGGAGAAATCGGGCAGCGGGAACCGGGGCCGAATGTTCTGCAGCTCAATCCGATTCGCGTAAACCCCCTGATCGCCGCTCGCACCGGGACGCTCGAGCGCCAGAGTCAGGCTCCGATTGCCGTGGAACGGCATCCAGCGCACCTGCACGTTGCGGAAGAAGACCATTCCGGTTGGTCCCCAGTACTCGAGGGAGTTCGGAAAGACATCCGGATCCATGAACGGGCTCCACGTCTGGCCCGCCCCGAATTTTCCCAGCTCGCCGTACGCGTGCCGGAGACGAAACGTCGTTTGACCTGCGTCCACTCCGGTGCCAAAGAGCTCGAACTCGAACGTGGTCTTGAGCTCGCCGAGCGTCGTTGGCGTCGACGATCGCACGCCGAGGCGGCTCTGCCGCACTCCGGCGAACGTGCTGTTATCGCGCCCGAACTGATTCTCGAAGGACGGCAGCTTGGTCACTCGCAGCGTGTCGGACCAGTCCGGGTCGATCTGCTTGAAGTCGTGGCCGATGTCGAGCATCGCGAAACCGTAAATCTCGAGGCTAGGCCCCGGCGGCGGCGGCTGTGCCTGTGATCCCTGGGCCGTCTCACGTGAGGACGCTGCTCACCGGCGAGCGATCGATGTTCATGATCTGCACGTTGGTGCGAACGTTGCGGCTGTTGAACCAGTAGTAGTTGCCGTATTGGCCGGACAATGCGTGTGCCCGTCGTTTGTCGACGCGCACACCACTACGGCTGTTTGTGATGCGGCTTGAGCTGACGGGGATGTGTCTGTCGGAGAAGCGTTCGACTGCGCGCCAACCGGCGCCATTAAACAGAGCACGAGGGCGAGAGAGCCGAGTCCGAGCCGCCCGATGGAGATCGAGATTGAGTTCGCATACAACACCATCGACTCGTGCAGAGCACGGCGAATGCCATGCACGCGGCGTGTTTTTTCGCGCGTTCAGATCACCGACGGGCGGTGAGCGCCCCCGCCTAATCGGAGCACCTCCGATACTTCGGAGGTGACGCGGGCTTGGCTGGTCAAAACACCGCTTTCCTCGATTGCGGAAATGGTACGCCGGCGTGACGTCGACTCAACACTTCAGGTTGAGCAGTAAACGCCCGTCCTCCAGTAGCCTCTCTTACTGAAAGACGAGCGCGGGAAAACCGCTTGGGAGGTCTCGCGGAATGAGCTTACGCAGGTTCTCCGGCCGCGCGCGCTGATCGAGGAGCCCGTGACGAACGAAATCG
>Ga0207689_10001689_pt1 | contig 20967 bp, 27 predicted proteins | sample KBSMisM52_FD_184312 | JGI IMG/M metagenome (GOLD analysis project Ga0207689, IMG submission 184312) | Miscanthus rhizosphere microbial communities from Kellogg Biological Station, Michigan, USA - KBS Miscanthus M5-2 (SPAdes) (version 2) | ecosystem: Host-associated > Plants > Roots >... | reverse complement strand
TCGATGTGCAACCCGACCGGCGTCTCTTCTTGAATCGCGCATGGCACGGGCGAGCACCGATAGCTCTCCTCGACCAGCGCCCGCAACTTTTCCGCAGGCACGCCGTGCGCAGCGATCGTGACATGCAACTGCACGTCCTGCGGTCCCGCGCCCACGCGTGTGCCGTCGGCTTCAGTCATGCCGAGCAGTCCGCGAGTGTCGGAGCGGCTGCGGGCACACAGCTCGAGTTTCGTCAGTTCGATACCGGCCGCTGCCGCGCCCATCGCAATCCGCGTCGCCGTGCAAGCCGCCAGGCCCGCGCGCATGAGCCAGCCCGGCGTCACCTGGTCGCCGGTGCCGCCCAGCTCGGTGGGCATGTCGGTCGAGATCTCGATGCCCTTGCCGTTGCCGGTAACGATGCGCGTGCTGCCACACCAGCTGGCCATCGCGGGGCTGTCGTCGTGCATGCCCATGTCCGGGCGTCTGCGCAGCACGGTATCGACCCGGTACAAGGCATCCGCGACATATTGTGCCGACATGAATAGAGCTCCGGGCCGTTAGAGTGGGCCGATTCTGAGCGCGCGCGCGCCATAAGCCTAGTGGCCTTGCGCCAGGAGCGGATGATCGGACAGCAATCCCGGACGGCCGGCACAGGCCGCCGGCGCCGCCGGCCGGGCCACGGACGATCGGTCAGACCTCAGCGACGCACAGGCAGGACGCTGTCGTCGAGCATCAGCAGACTGCGGCCCCATGGATGCACGACTGCAACGACGAATTCAACGCTACGGCTGGGACCTGGCGAGCACTGAGTACGATCCTCTGTGGGAGGAACAGCTCACGCCCGCACGCAACGGGATGCTCGCGTTCGCTTCGCTAGCGCCGGGCGAGCGAGTGTTGGACCTGGCTTGCGGCACAGGCCTCGTGACACTCAACGCGGCTCGCAGCGTCGGGGCCGACGGCGCCGTGCTCGGTACCGACATCTCGGGCCAGATGATCGAGATCGGTCAGCAACGCGCTCGCGAACAGCAGTTGTCGAACGTCAGCTTCCAGCGCATGGATGCCGAAACCTTCGATCTGCCTCGTGCAAGCTTCGACGTCGTGCTGTGCTCGCTCGGTCTGATGTACGTCCCGGATCCGCAGCACGCTGTGCGCGAATGGTTGCGCGTGCTGAAGCCCGGTGGCCGCGTCGCGATTGCCGTGTGGGGAAAGCGCGTGAACTGCGGCTGGTCGCCGGTGTTCCCCATCGTCGATGCGGAAGTAGATTCCGAAGTGTGCCCGCTGTTCTTCTCGCTGGGCGAGCAAGACGCGCTGGCACAACTGTGCAGCGATGCGGGATTCGAGAACGTCGAGCAACGGCGCATCGCGAGCGTCTTGAGTTACGCGGATGCGGACGAAGCCTGCGACGCCGCGTTCATCGGCGGGCCGGTCGCTCTCGCGTGGTCGCGATTCGATGCCGAGACGCGCACGCGTGCACGAGCCCGCTATAAACATGCGATCGAACCGTGGCGACGCAGCCAGGGCTATCGGATCCCAGGCGAATTTGTGATCGTCGGCGGCAGAAGACCCACATGACCTATCACCAGACCGTAGCAGCGTGCGTGTTCCAGGGTCATGCAGCGGGGCATGATTGCCGCGAGTGCCCGCTCGTCCAGGTGCTCGTCCGCCGGGTCCGCGATCTTGGAATCGAAGACTCGCCAGCGCACGTCGACCGCGAATTGGACAAGTATCGTTCGTTGGCGCGCGTTTTGAATTGTCCGCAGCTCGCCAAGATCAGCCTGGATCACTTCCTAGATGTCAGGGTGCGCGGACCCCATCGCGCCGCCGTCACGCACTCGCCTCCCGCTGCTCGCTTCTCGCAGCTTCCCACACTTCTCGCGCCGCTCCCGCGTTGAGCGCTGCGATGCCAACGCCCGTGATCAGATCCGGCCAGGCCGAATCGAAGAAGCCAGTCGCCACGCCGGCGACGATGATCGCGCCGTTCGCGTAAACGTCGTTGCGGGCGGACAGGAATGCAGCCTTCGCCAGGCTGCCGCCCTGATGGCGGTAGCGCGCGAGGACCAGCGCGCACACCAGATTTACCGCCATTGCACCCAGCGCAGTCAGCGACAAGGGCACTGCAGCGGGTGGCACAGGTGACAGGAACTTGGTCGCAGCCACCCACAAGGTCGCCAGCGCGGGGACCAGCAGCAGGAACGCGAGCACCATGCCGACGCGAGCGCGGGCGACGGCCGACCAGCCCAGCGCGATGAGGATCAGGAAATTGACCGAGGCATCTTCGAGGAAGTCGATGCTGTCGGCGAACAGCGCGACCGACGCAATGCTCAGCGCGATTGCAAACTCGACGAAGAAGTAGCCGAGGTTCGCGACGCAAACGAAACGTACCGCCGGGGCCAGCTCTGAAGTACGATCGTCGGCCATGGAGCCGATACTAACACCACGACGCTCCGCCACCGTCCGCCTGACGCACTGGATGAGCGCCCTCGGGATCCTTGCGCTCATCGTCAGCGGCACCGCCATCCTGTTCGCCCATCCACGCCTGTACTGGGGCGAAACCGGCGCCGTCGGCACGCCGGCGCTGATCGATCTGCCGATCCCGTTCATGCTCGGCCACTCGGGTTGGGGTCGCTACCTGCATTTCCTCGCGGCGTGGGTGTGTCTCGCGAGCGGCATCATCTACATGGTGCACGGCTTCGCCTCACAGCATTTCCGCCGCAGCCTGCCGGCGTACAACACAGCACAGCGCGTGAGCTATTTGTCGATCGTCTTCGTGCTCGGACCCTTGATGCTGCTATCCGGTCTGGCGTTCTCGCCCGCAATCGCCTCGGTGGCGCCGGTGATCGTCAACATGTTCGGCGGACAGCAGTCGGCGCGAACGATCCACTTCTTCGTTGCTGCAGTCATCGTGATCTTCGTGCTTGGTCACGTCGCGCTCGCGTTCAAGGGCGGCTTTCGTGCGCGCATGCGTGGGATCATCTCCGGACGCGAAGTGGAGTCGTCATGAGCAGGATCATTTCGCGGCGGACGATGATTGCGTGCGGCGTGACCGCGGTGGCAGGTGCTGCGGCGGTCCGCATTGCCGGCCGCTACGGTCTGATCCCGCCCGACTCCGGCGGTCTGTATGGCATCGGCGAGACGCTCACGTATGCGTCGCAACGTCTGCTGATCGGCAAGCATGCTCTCGCTCGCGAGTTCAGCCGTAGCGACATCTCGCGCGTGATTCCCGTCAACGGCCCGCCGCCGGAGATCGAAGCCTACGACCGCTTGCTGGTCGGTGGCTTCGCGGACTGGAAGCTGCGCATCGACGGCATGGTCGCGCGCCCTGCCGCGTTCTCGCTCGCTGATCTGCAGAAGTATCCGGCGCACACGCAGATCACTCACCAGGCCTGCGAAGAAGGCTGGTCGTTCATCGCCGAGTGGACCGGCGTGCGACTGTCGCACGTGCTCGACCTCGTACAGGTCGATCCGCGTGCCCGCTATCTCGTGTTCTTCTCGTTCGACAACTTCTGGGAAAGCATCGACATGATCGATGCTCTGCATCCGCAGACGTTCCTGGCCTATGGCTTGAACGGACGCGAACTGCCGCCCGAGCACGGCGCGCCGGTCCGCGTGCGCGTCGCACGGCAGCTCGGCTACAAGAGCGTGAAGTATCTAGCGCGAGTGATTGTGACCGACTCGCTCGAGCACTTCGGCAAGGGAGTCGGCGGCATCAACCCGGAGTACGGCTATTCGTGGTGGGCGGGAATCTGAGCTGACTATTTCTGCAGCTGCCACCATGCCGCGAGCGTGGCGAGCTTCTCTTCGGATCGCCACGGTTTGATCCGTCCTTGTCCGAGTGCCGCGATCTGCGTGCGCAGCCGTTGCTCCTGGGTCGATGCAGCGGTCGCCACTTTCGTATAGGCGTCGCGCTCGACGAGCACACCGCAGTCGATGCCTTGCTCTGCGAGCGCTGCCGCCACGACGTCACGAAACAGCTTGCCTTCGAGCGCGTGCACGCGGACGTGAGGATTACCCAGCGAATCGGGATCGATCACGCTGCCGACGACCATGGCGGCGTGCTTGATGCCTGCATGCTCCTGCAGCAGCTTGCCCATCTCGCTGGCGGCAGTCCGGCGCACTTCCTTCACTGCCTTGTCCGACAATGCCGCGCCCTGTCGCTCCGGCAACTCGATCGTCGGATGGTAGGGAAAGCGCGTCTGCGGCAATTCTTCGGTGGAGAGTGCCACGGTGCGAACCGCCTCGATTGCACAGCCCGCACCGCTCTTGCTGACGATGGCTGCAATCGCAAAGCCCGACTTGATTCGCAGGCCGATGGCTTTCATGGCAGCCATGATGGCACCAGAACCTGCCAGCCGCGGTCAAGGTTGTTACGGGGCGGGTGGTCGGGTGTCCATGGCCCGCGCGCCCATCAGCACGAAGGGCAGCGAGTAGTTGCCCTCGTGGCAGGCGAATTCGATGATCGGTTCGCTGGTCAGCCCGAAGCGGCTCTCGCCCTTCCAGGGCCTGGTGTAATAGGTCGGGTCGTCAACCGTGAACTGATAACGCAGCTCGTCGACGGCGGTCCGCGTGATGCGCTCGGTCACCGTGGTGTTCGGTCCGACGAAGAACTCGCTGAGGGGTCCCATGCGCGCCGCGCTGGTCGGCGCGAAGTATTTTGTTTCGATGACCAGAGTCGAGCCTTCCCACCAGCCGATCGAGTCGCCCAGCCAGGAAACGACGGTGGCCGGTCCATGCTTCGCATTCATGCGAATGATGCGGGCCTCGTGCAGCTCCTCGGACGAGATGACTATCGCCTGCGGCGTTTGCACGATCTGGCGCAGATCGTTGGAAGGCATGACGGTCACCGGCGGTTGCGCCGTGATCGCGGACAGGCAGCGCTCCGCAGGCGGCCGCGCTTCCGGACCATCGAACGCGTTCAGGACCGCCACTCTGGCTGCCTTCAGCACCGTCTCGAAATGCTCGTTGCCCGGAATCTTGCCGTCTTCCGGCTCAACGATCACCGAGCTGTGGAACTGGCCGTCGATCGGCTCGATGCTGCGCGCCGAAAAATACTCGGTGGGCTCGCCGGGCAGGCGCAGATTCTCGCGTCGCAGGAGGATGCGCGTCTGCAGCTCCGCCGCTTCCCGCGGCGTGATGACGAGCGTGCGGAAATCGACCGGCCGCTCGAGCGGCGTGATGTTCGTGTGCGACCACACGCCCTGCAGATCGACCTGCCCATCGGGCAATCGCGGCGGCCGGTAACCGCAGGCCTGCATTGCTGCAGCAACGGCCAGCACCGCGCACACATATACATTCCGCACTAACTTCGCACCCACCTCTTCCGTGTGGCGCGATCCTACAGTGAAGAATTGCGGTCTGCTATGACATGCAGCAGGCAGTTCGCGCGGTGTCAGTCCTTCGCGACAGCGGCTAGGTCCAAGGACCTAGCGCTCATCAGCGCAAACGGCAGCGAATAGTTGCCTTCATGGCAGGCGTACTCGAGCATGTGTTCGTCCGAGCGGCTGAAACGCGTCTCGCCTTTCCACGGCTGTGTGTAGTAGCTCGGATCCTCCACCGTGAACGTGTAGCTGAGCTCGTCGGCCGAGACCCGAGTGATCCGCTCGGTCACGACGGTGTCGGGCCCGACGAAGAACAGCATGCCGGGGCCAGCGCGCGCAGCGCTGGTCGGCGCGAAGTACTTCGTCTCGATGACCAGGGTCCCGCCTTCCCACCAACCGATCGCGTCGCCGAGCCATGAGGTGATGGACGCAGGTGCGTGCTGCGTATTCATGCGAATGACACGCGCTTCGTGCAGCTCTTCGGAGGCGATGACGATGGCGTTGCGCGTCTGCACGATCTGCCGCAGATCGGCAGCGGGCACGACGGTGACCGGCGGCGCCGCGCTCGTGGCAGTGAGACAGCGCTCAGCACCAGGTCGCGCTTCCGGACCATCGAACGCGGTGAGCACAGCCGCGCCGGTCGCCTTCGCCAGCGTTTTGAAACGATCGTTGCCCGGAATCCGGCCGTCGGCCGGAGCGGTGATGATCGAGCTGCGATACTCGCCGCGGATCGGCTCGACGCCGCGATCCCAGAAATACTCCGCGGGCTCGCCGGGCTTCGACTGATCGTTGGTCTTCGCCAGGATGCGGCCCTGCAGCTGCGCTGCTTCATCGCGCGTGATGACGAAAGACTTGAGCTCGGCCGGCCGCTCGAGCGGCGTGATGTTTCGATGTGACCACACGCCCTGCAGATCGACCTGGCCGTCGGCCAGACGCGGCGGCCGATAGTCCCCGGCCTGCGCAGTGGCTGCAGCCGCCAGCAAACCGCATACATATATATAGCGCACGAAACCCGTCCCGGAAGCGTTGACGAGCTCATTGTCAGAGCCGCTGCCCGGCGCGGGAACGCACTAAAGTCAGCGAGGATGTCTCACGACTGCGGGGACCGCCTTAAGCCAGCGGCGCACGGCGCGCTTCCCGGCCACGTTGACCGCGAACGACAGTGCGATCAGGCGCAGGTCCAGTAGCAGACTTTGCTTCTGCAAGTACAGACGGTCGAGCCGCCGCGCGAAGCGCGCGGTCGGTCCGGCCATGAGCTGCGACAGGCCCGTGATTCCAGGGTTTCCAGCGAAGCGCCAGTCTTCGGTGGACTGGTGCCAGCCAAGTCGCTCGACGTCGAGCTGAGTGAGCGGCCTGGGTCCGACGATGCTCATCTCTCCCCGCAGCACATTGACGAACTGCGGAAGCTCATCGATGCCCGTGTGCCGCAGCCAGCGGCCGACGCGAGTCACACGCTGCTCCCGCATGCTGCGCAACTTGAGGATGGTGAAAGGATGTCGTTGCCGACCGACGCGCGATTGCTCGAACAATGGCGAGCCGCTGTCCTCCAACCACGTCGCGACAGCCACGCCGGCAACCAGCGGCGCGAACGCGGCGCATGCCGTGCCGGCGACGAGCATGTCGAGCACGCGCTTGCCGACGTAAGGTTTCGGTGAAGTAGCACTCATGCTCTCAGACTCCTGCGCTGACGTATTGACCGGTCTGTGCGTCGAGATGCTGTCTGAACTTGAGATGCCGCTGACGCGAATGCTCGATCAGCGGCCGCCAGACTGCCGCGGTGAGGCGGTTTCGGATGAGCAGATGCCAGAATCGGTTCGATCGCTTGTAGAGATAACTCATCGCCAGATACGCCAGCACTGCTCTGCTGTCGCTCGGTCTGCGCTTCCAGATGGACGTGTGCGAGAACAACCTGTCGTAGCACCACGCGTAGCCGCGATCGAGCTCCTCGCAGCTCATGTGCTTCGGCTGGAAAACGACGTGCGCGGTGTCGTAGTTGTCCCAGTTCCGATGCAGGATGCGCCCTTGCGTGTCGAGCTGACGGAACAGCGGCGTGCCCGGATACGGCGTCAGAATGTGGAACGTCGCGCATTCGAGCCGGTTCTCTTCGATCCATTGCACGGTACGCGCGAACACGTCGGGACCGTCGTGATCGAAGCCCAGCACGAAGCTGCCATTCACCTGGATGCCGTACCGATGCAGCAGCGCGACGCGACGCGCGTAGTCGACGGGTGCCGGCGTGCGCTTGCGTGCGTCGGTGAGATTACCTTCGTTCAGCGATTCGAAGCCGACGAAGACGCCCGTGCAACCCGACTGAGCCATGTCGCGCACGAGCGTCGGATCGTCCGTCACGTCGATGGTGACTGCTGCGCTCCAGATGATTCCCAGCGGCCGCAGCGCCGCGCACAGCTTGCGCAGATATGCCGGCCGCGAGCCGAGATTGTTATCGACGAAGACGACATACGGTTGCCCGTCGGCAACGATCTCATCGACGACCTGTTGCACTTCCCGCATTCGATAGGGCATGTGCAAGCCCTCGGTGGAGAGATAGCAGAAGCCGCAGCGATTGTGACAACCGCGCGTTGCAATCACACTGGTGGTCGTCAGGAACGATTCGCGCGGCAGAATGGCGCGGCGAGGCTGCGGATCCAACGAGTAGGGCCGCGAGTAGTCGGCCGAGTAGCGCTGCTGCAGCTTGCCCTGCTCGATGTCGGACAAGATCACGGGCCACAATTGCACGCCGTCGCCGATTGCGATCGCATCGGCATGCTCCAGCGCTTCCTCGGGACACGAGAGAACGTGCAGGCCGCCGAGCACGATGATCGAACCGTGCGCGCGATACCACGCGGCCAGCTCGTACGCACGGCGCGCGAAGGTCAGATGCACGCTGATGCCGACGACGTGCGGCACCGGGTCGACCGGCGGTGGTCCCTGCAGGAGATTCTCGTCCCAATAGCGCACTTCCCAGTTCGGCGGCGTCGCGCCGGCAATGCTCGTCAAAGCGAGCGTCGGCGTCAGGACATGCTTGCCGAAGCTGGCGCGGGGATCCTTGGCGTAGAACGGATTCACGAGCAGCGCAGAATGCTTCGCTACTGCACGACCACCGCGGATCGGACCGAGCGTCGGCGCAAATGCCATGTCGGCGGGCACGCTATCCATGGCTTTCGAGCGCTCCGAATGTCCGATGACGCGACGCGTACTCTGCGAGCGCCTCGTCGAGATCGCGCGCCGTGAAGTCCGGCCACAGGCAGTCGACGAAATGCAGCTCGGAGTACGCACACTCCCACAACAGGAAATCGCTCAGGCGCTGCTCGCCGCCGGTGCGGATCAGCAAGTCGACTTCGGGCGTCGAAGATGTCGAGTGGTCGACTTCGGCCAATCGCTCGAGGAAGCGCGAGCGGTCGAGGTCCGCCCCCGGCCGAGCCCGCCGACACACCTCGATGAGGCTGTGTTGTGCCGAATAGTCCACCGCGATGCGCAACCGCATGCCGGTGCCATGAGCGGTGGCGCGCTCGCTGCTCTCGATCAAAGCCACCAGATCGGGGCTCAGCCGGTCACGACGGCCAATCACGTTCAGGCGGATCGACTGCTCGATGCAACGCGACGTCTGGGTCTGCAAATGGCGCTTGAACAATGCGAACAGGCCGCTGACTTCCGCAGTCGGTCGCTGCCAGTTGGCTTGCGAGAACGCGTAGAGCGTCAGCGTTCCGATGCGACGTCGCGCCGCGGCTTCCACGACCTTGTTGACCGCGTCCGCACCGGCTCGATGCCCGAACGTGCGAGGCAGGCGCTTGCGCAACGCCCAGCGGCCGTTGCCATCCATGATGATTGCGATATGCATTAGAGAGTAATCTGTATTGCAAAGTTAATTGGCAAATTTTTTTAGGCGCGGCGTGTCGCCTTGATGACTGCTTCGACGTGATCGAGATAGCGATGCAGCGCATTGCGGCCGACTGCCGTAATCCGATAGACCGAGCGCGGACGACGCTCCTCGAACGACTTCGTGCAGGTCACATAGCCCGCTTGCTCGAGCTTGCGCGCGTGCGCGCTCAGGTTGCCGTCGCTGACGTCGAACAACGCCTTGAGCTCGACGAACGTGAGCTCTTCGCGGACTGCCAGCGCGCTCATGATGCCGAGGCGCACACGCTCGTAGATCAGTCGATCGAATTTCCCATCGTCGGCAGAGCTGGCTGCTGCAGGCACCGCGGCCAGCTTGGGCCGCTTGCGCTTCGCCGGCGCGGCTGTCTTGCGTGAATCAGCCTTCACTGCCATGCCCTGCCCGTCGCGTCAGGTAGCCAAAGAGGATGTGCAGGCCGCCGAAGCCGGCGCCGAGCATCGCAATCTGCAGACTCGCCGGCAGCAGCAATGCCACCAAGCCCAGCGCCACGAACGCGCCGCCGAGAATGCCGATCGTCCGCGCCGTTGCGGTGCTGGCGGCAATCAGTCCGCAGCCATACAGCAGTAACCACGTACCGGGAATTGCCCGCAGGTTGTCGCTCGACCACAGAACTGCAGTCATCACTGCGCCGGCGAGCAGCGATGGCAGAAAGCTGATGGCGAATCTGCGAATCGGCGCTTGCCGGAACAGCAGTGCCCCACCAGCGGCGGCTGCAAGAACTGCGGCCACTAACCAGACGATCAGCCAGTACTCACGCATCGCCGGCAGCAGCGAGACGATCGTCGCCAGCAAGCCAACCGTGCCGGAGGCGATACCGGTCGAACCTGGAACTGCCAGCGACGCGGCGGATTCCATGGATGCGCGGATGTAGCGCAGCGTCTGAGCGGCGTGCGAGTCGAGCTGGACCGTATTGGCGGAGTGCATCGTGTTCTTCCGTGGTCTGCCCACGCCGGCGACGCTACGGCCGCCAGCCATGCGCTGTCAAGTACTCTGCATTGCAGAGTGCAGACGAATGATGGCGAATCATGGCGCCCCGGTCGGCGCCGCAGCCTGGAGGTCTTACATGCAGCCATTGTCGCCAGCGCTGACTCAGCGGATACTTGCGCGGTCGGAGGTCTCGGTCCTGCTACGAAAGCGTCGCCGTTCGATCGTTCATCTGCTGTCGCTGGTGTTGCTATGCGCCCAGCTCGGCATGCAGGCGCACGCCTATTCACACCTCAAATCCGATCCCGACAGCGTCCCCGGCACCACGACCCAGCTCTGCGGCCAGTGCGCTTCTTCGGCACCCCTCCTCACAATGGCGAGCGGGTCGCTGTGCCTTCGCGTGCCGCATCTCGCGCAGTCCGAGGCCATTGCTCCGGCCAGCATCGACTCTTCGGTTCATCGCCTCCCCCATCCGGCATTTCGCTCGCGCGCTCCACCCCACCTCCTGTGAATCAGTGATCGCACGACGGCGCTTGCGCCGCGCGTGCACGTTCGCTCACACAGGAGATTGTTTCCATGATGAGTTGCAAAGCCCTTGCGGCGCTGCTGGCGCTCGCGGGGATGACCACGCCGCTACTCGGCCACGCGGCTGACGATGTTGCGAGCCTGCGCGCCGAGCTGCAGGCATTGAAAGACGACTACCACAAACGCGTCGACGCGCTCGAACAGCGCATCTCGACCCTCGAGAACGCGCCCGTCGGCGGGCTTGCCGAAGCGACACCTGCTCCAGAGCCGGCGCCTGCCATGGCTTCGGCGGGTGGTGGCGGTGGCGGCACGGGAACCGCCTTCAATCCGGCGATCTCGCTGATCCTCACCGGCAACTACGCGCACATCGATCAGGACCCCGCGACCTGGCGCATCGGTGGCTTTCTGCCGCCCGAGGGTGAGGTCGGGCCGGGCGAGCGCAGCTTCAATCTCGGCGAGTCCGAGCTGACGCTGAGCTCGAACGTCGATCCGTACTTCTCGGCGCAGATGACGGCAGCGCTGTCGGCGGAGAACGAGGTCGAAGTCGAGGAAGCGTTCTTCCGCACGCTCGCGCTGCCGGAGGGCTTCACGGCAAAAGGCGGCCGCTTCTTCTCGGGCTTCGGTTACCTCAACGAAGTGCACTCGCACGCCTGGGACTTTGCCGATCAACCGCTGGTCTACCAGGCGTTCTTCGGCAACCAGTTCAAACAGGACGGCGTGCAGGTGAAATGGCTTGCGCCGACTGACCTGTTCATCGAGCTCGGCGCCGAGACCGGCAACGGCAGCGGCTTCCCAGCGACCCGACTCAGTAAGAACGGCTTGAACGGCGCGACGCTGTTCGCTCATGTCGGCGGCGACTACGGTGATGCGACCAGCTGGCGCGCTGGCGCTGCCTATCTCGATCAACGCGCCGAGGATCGCTCGTTCGAAACCGTCGACGAGTTCGACCTGCCGCTGACGAACGCCTTCACCGGCAAGTCGCGCACCTGGGTCGTGGATGGAGTCCTCAAGTGGACCCCGGTCGGCGATCCGAACCGTCGCCAGCTCAAGCTGCAAGGCGAGTACATGCAGCGGCGCGAGAGCGGCCTGCTCACGTTCGACACGGCAGGCTCGAACCTGACGGACGACTACAGCAGCACGCAATCGGGTTGGTATGTGCAGGGCGTGTACCAGTTCCTGCCGCGTTGGCGTGCAGGCCTGCGTTACGACTCGCTCGACTCCGGCACGCCGCACATCGGCCTGGTCGAATCGGGTGAGCTGCCGCTGAGCGCATTCCCGCTGTTGCTGCCGGCAAATCCGGATCGCATCTCGATCATGCTCGACTGGAATCCGAGCGAGTTCTCCCGCTTGCGCGCGCAGTTCGATTGGGACGACGCGCGCGACAGCGGCGATCGCGATCAGGCATTCCGGCTGCAATACATCTACGGCATCGGCGCGCATGGCGCGCACAAGTTTTAGGAGCTAGTAGTCATGTTCAGTTTCATTCGCAGCGGTGTAGCGCTGCTGATTCTTGCGGCGGCGCTGCCCGCGCACGCCGCGCTCAAGGTCCTGGCGACCACAGCCGACTGGGGCGCGCTCGCCACCGAGATCGGCGGCGATCAGGTCAACGTTTACGTGGCGACCAGCGCGTTGCAGGACGTGCATCGCGTCGACGCCAAGCCAAGCCTGGTCGCGCGCGCTCGCACTGCCGACTTGGTCTTCGCAACGGGCGCGGAGCTGGAGATCGGCTGGCTGCCGGTGCTGATCCAGGAATCCGGCAACAGCCGCATTCAGCCTGGCAGCCCCGGCTACTTCGAAGCCACTTCCGTGCTGACGCTGTTGGAAAAGCCCGAGCACTTCGATCGCGCGCTCGGCGACATCCACCCGCAAGGCAATCCGCACGTCCAGCTCGATCCGCACAACATCGCTCGTGTTGCGAAGGCGTTGACCGAGCGGCTGTCACAACTCGACGGCGCGCACGCGCAGTACTTCCAGCAACGCGAGAAGGATTTCGATACGCGCTGGCAGGCTGCGATTCAGCGCTGGGAGGGCGAGGCCGCGCCACTCAAGGGCAAGCCCGTCGTGGTCATGCATCGTGACCAGACGTATCTGTGCCAGTGGCTCGGATTGAATCAAGTCGCCGCGATCGAGCCGAAGCCGGGCATGCCGCCGACCGCAGGTTATCTCGGTCAGCTCGTCACGAAGCTCACTGCGTCGCCGCCGCGCGTGATCATGGTGAATGCGTACAACGATCCCAAGGCGGCGAACTGGCTGTCCGATCGCGTGCATGCGCCAACCGTCGTACTGCCCTTCTCCGTCGGCGGCAGCAAGGAAGCGAAAGACTTGTTCGGATTGTTCGACGACACGCTCAACAAACTGCTGGCGGTGCTCAAATGAATCTCTTCTCGACTGACCTGAGTATCCTGTGGCCGGCGCTCATCGCCGGCCTGCTCGTCGTGACGTCGCACGTGCCGCTCGGCCAGCAAGTGCTCTCGCGCGGCATCGTGTTCATCGATCTCGCGATCGCGCAGGTCGCGGGACTCGGCGTGATTGCTGCAAACAGCTTCGGCTTGCCTGTTGAAGGCTGGGGCGCGCAGGCTGCGGCAGGCGCGGCGGCGTTGGCTGGCGCATTCCTGCTGACGTGGACTGAGCGCAAGCGCCCCGAGGTGCAGGAAGCGCTCATCGGCATTTTGTTCGTGCTGGCGTCGACTGCGCAGATCCTGCTGCTCGCGAACGATCCGCACGGCGGCGAGAATCTGAAGGACCTGCTCGCGGGTCAGATCCTGTGGGCCTCGACGGGTCAGCTCATCCGCACCGCCGTGCTCACCGCGATCTTCGTCGTCGTCTGGTTTCGCTGGCGCGAGAAGATCGGCCGCATCGGGTTCTACGTGCTGTTCGCGGTCGTAGTCACGGCTTCGGTGCAGCTCGTCGGCGTGTATCTGGTGTTCACGAGCCTGATCGTGCCGGCAGTCGCGACGTATCGACACGCGCAGAATCGACAGCTTGCGTTCGGCTACGCGCTCGCGTTCGGCAGCTATGTCGCAGGACTCGCGGCGTCGGTGATCACCGATCTGCCTTCGAGCCCGGTCATCGTGTGGGCGATGGGCATCATCGGGTTGTTGGTGCATCTCACGGGCAAGCGCCGCCTGGTCGCGGCGGAAAGCGCAGCCCGCGACGATCATCGAGTGCGATCGACGGCGTCAGGTTAAGTCGGGCCGGGCGACAAGCTCCGACGCTGCGACGCGCGTCGTGAGCTTGTGCTTCGGCCCGCGATATTCGTCGAACAACTCCTGATGAGCGGCGAGCGAGAGCTCGCCTGCGCGCGAGTAGTATTCGCGTACCCACGCAAGCAGAAATTCCAGGTGCTGATCCTGCATCTGCTGCGACGCGTACTTGTGCGGTTCCCACGGGCGGCTGCGGCAGTTTGCGAGACACGCTTCGACGCCGGGCTCGAGGAATAGCAGAAGCGGTGAGTACGCCAGAGCCGCGCGAACCAGGCTCGCGTAGCACCCTTCGACGACCCAGCTCTCGTTCGTCCCGCAAAATCCCTGCACATCGCGAGCTGCAGCCTCGGGATCGCGAGCGACCGCGATCTTGCCCGGCTCCCACGCAACCGTATCCAGGTCGAGCATCGGCAACGCACGTGCGCTCGCGAATTGACGCGCCAGCGTCGATTTGCCCGAACCCGAATTGCCGATCAGCGCGATACGCATGGTGGCGCCATTCTAGCTAGACTAGGCGCCACTATGCGCCGCGCCACTATCGCCGCTCTGCAAATCGGCTCCCAGCCGGAAGGCAGCGCCGCCACCCTCGATCGTATCCTCGGCTATTCGAGCTCGATTCGTAACGCCGGTGCGCAGCTGGTCGTCGTGCCGGAAGCGACGCTCGGCGGCTATCCGAAGGGTGCCGACTTCGGTGCACGCGTCGGCTATCGCACACCGGAAGGACGCGAAGCGTTCCTGAAATACTGGCGCGAAGCGATCGACGTGCCCGGACCGCAGACGGACGCGCTCGGCGAGCTTGCGCGCAATACTGGAACAGCTCTCGTTGTCGGCGTGATCGAACGCGACACGACGACGCTCTACTGCACCGCCTTGTTTTTCAATGCGCGCGGCGGACTTGCAGGCAAGCATCGCAAGCTTGTGCCAACTGCTTCGGAGCGCCTGATCTGGGGTCAGGGCGACGGCTCGACGCTGTACGCGATGGACACAGATGTCGGCCGCATCGGCGCGGCGATCTGCTGGGAAAACTACATGCCGCTGCTGCGCACGGCCATGTATGCGAAGGGCCTCGACATCTGGTGCGCGCCGACAGTGGACGAGCGCGACATCTGGCAAACGAGCATGCGACACATCGCGTACGAGGGCCGCTTGTTCGTCATCAGCGCCTGCCAGTATCAACCTCCTCCGGGGTCAGCGATTCCAGACTGGCCGCTCGATCGCCCGCTGATCCGTGGCGGCAGCGTGATCGTGTCGCCGCTCGGCGAAGTGCTCGCCGGGCCGATCTACGGTCGCGAAGAGCTGCTCGTCGCAACGGTCGATCTCGACGACGTCGTGCGCGGCCGCTACGACCTCGATGTCACCGGGCACTATGCGCGGCCGGACGTGTTCACGCTGACGGTAGACGAAGGCAGCAGTAAGTAACGGCATGATCTCTCCCTCGAGAACTGCCCTGCTCGTATTCACTGCGCTACTCACTTCGCTCGCGCCGAGCGTTCACGCGGCTGCGAACGACGTCTGCGATGCCGGGCGCAAGAAGGCGAGCCTCAACTTCACCGTCAAGGACGTCGACGGCAAGGAAGTGCGGCTGAGTCAGTACAAGGGCAAGGTCGTGCTGGTGAACTTCTGGGCGACGTGGTGCAAGCCGTGCCGGGTCGAGATTCCGACGCTGAATGCGCTGTATCGCGACTACAAGGATCAGGGGTTCGTCGTGCTCGGAGTTTCGGTCGACTCGGAAGTGCCGGCGGTCAAGCCGTTCGCGCGCGTGATGAAGATGAATTATCCCGTGTTGATCGGCGCCGGACATGACGAGCTCGGCGATGCGTTCGGGCCGTTCATGGGGTTTCCGACGTCGGTGCTGGTGAAGCGCGATGGTGCGGTTTGCGTACGGACGGTGGGGATGGTCAGCAGGGCGAAGCTGGAGCAGCAGCTCGACGCACTTTTGTAGAAGGGATACGAATTACTCGCCGGTGCGCACCAGCAGCCAACCCAGACCAACGAGCACGAGCGTCGCGACGATCTGCTCGACCCGCGGCCACGTGAAGAAGCGGCCGCTGAAGAGCACGACGCCGATGATCGTCATCGCGAACCACACCGCGGTTTGAATCTCGGCCGAGGTCACGCCGAGCCGCGCCATGTACTTCAACGAGATCACGTACAACGTGATGCCGACTACCCAGCCCGCCCAGGCTCGGCCGAAGTCCGGCCACGAAACCACACCGGCTTTCCAGATCTTCGCCGCGTAGACGAAGCCAAGCGAATCGGCGAAGCCGGACGCCACGATCAATACCAGCACCAGCACTGCGTTCCAGGACATCGAAGCACCCGCGTACGAGGAATGCATGTAATGTATGCCAAGAATCGAGGGAGCTTCATGCACAAGTTGGTGTTGTCACTCGTCGTCGCACTGCTGAGCGTAGCGGCGCACGCGCAGGAGCCGGCCACGAAGCCGACGTTGCAGGACTTCGCCTGGCTCGCCGGTCATTGGCGTATGGAACAAGGCGACAACCGGCTCGACGAGCAGTGGATGGCACCGGCAGCCGGACTGATGATGGGCATGGCGCGCTTCGTTCAGGCCGGCAAGGTGATCGAATACGAATTCACGCTGCTGCGTCAGGAACCGAACGGCGACATCCTCTACATCGCGAGTCCATCGAAGCAGACGCAGACGGCGTTCAAGCTCACTTCACTGCGCAACGGTCAGGCGGTGTTCGAAAATCCGCAGCACGACTTTCCAACGAAGATCGTCTACGGACTCCAGGCGGACGGCTCGCTGCTTGCGGCAATCGAAGGGCCCGGACGCGACGGCAAGCCGCGTCGCGTCGAGTATCCATACCAGCGCGTCAAGCCATAGCATCCGGTGTGTAGGGGTAGACCTTCGGCAATGCCGTCGACTGCCCTTTCACCCGCTCGATCCAACGCACCAGCGACGGCCGCGAGCTCAGATCGAACTGCGCGTCGGCAGCTAGATGGCTGTACGCAAACACGGCGATGTCGGCGATCGAGTAGCTGTCGTTGGCAAGAAAGGGATGCCGACTCAGATGCCGTTCGAGCGCGTCCAGCGCGCGCTCGCCAGCGCCGCGCTTTCCAGCCGCCAGCGCCTCGTTCGCCTTCACTTTGTTAGTCAACACCCAGAAGCGCAGCGTGCCGATTGTCGGCTCGACGTAGTACTGCTCGAAGAACAGCCACTGCATGACGCGCGCACGCGCTAACCGCTCGGCCGGCAGGTACGCAGTCCCCTCGGCGAGATAGCAAAGGATCGCGTTCGATTCAGCAATGTGGACGCCAGGCTCCGGCTCGAGCACGGGAATGGCCCCGACCGGATTCTTCTCCAGGAACTCCGGCGTGCGCGATTCGCCCTGGAAGATCGCAACCGGCACGTGCTGATACGGCTGGCCGAGGTGCTGCAGCAGCAGGCGGATCTTGAAGCCGTTCTGCGACGGCAGGTAGTCGTACAGTTTCAACATCGCACGGTGCTCCCTTCTCTGGTGCCGAGAGTTTGCGCACAATCGCACCCCTCGGCACTCCGAAGCTTGCGGCCAAACCATGGATCTCAGCAATCATCACCTGTACATGTCGTGGGCGTGCCCGTACTCGGCTCGCGCCGTGCTCGCACGCTGCATCATGCGGCTCGACGATGTGGTGTCGATGTCGGCGGTGAATCCGGTGCGCGGACCGGACGGCTGGATGTTTGGCGATGGCGACTATGCGGATTCCTTGAACGGCTTTCGCAGGCTGCGTGAAGCGTATGAGGCAACTGATCAGGGCTACGAAGGTCGCGTCAGCATACCGGTGCTGTGGGATCGCAAGCAGCGGCGCATCGTCTCCACCGAGTCGAGCGAGATCATGCGAATGTTCGGCGGCGACACGCTCTGTCCCAAACCGCTGCGTACCGAGATCGACGCGCTCAACGCGTGGATCGGCGAGCGCATCAACGATGGTGTCTACGACGTCGGCAAGGCCACGTCACAGCCCGCGTACGAGCGCGAGCATCGCAAGCTGCTCGACGCACTCGACGAACTGGAGCGGCGGCTCGGCAAGAGGCGCTTTCTATTCGGCGACGAGCCGGTCGAGAGTGACTGGCGCTTGTTCCCGACGCTGGTGCGCTTCGACACCGTGTACTCACCGCTGTTCAAATGCACGCGGCGGCTCGCCGAGATGCCGAACCTCCACCGACACACGCGTGAGCTGTATCGCCGCCCTGGCATCGCGGCGACCGTGCGCCACGACGAAATCCTGCTCCACTACTATCGATCGTTCCCGGCAGTGAATCCGCACGGCATCGTGCCACTGCTCGCGCCGCCCGATTTCACCGGGAACTAGTGGCCGGTCGCTTCGTTCGATTGTTAATCGACGAGGAGGCCACGATGACCGACGAAGCACAGTTGACCCGGAAGCTCTGGAAAGCACTGAAATCCGACATGACGGTAATGCTCGGACTGACCGGCGTGGAAGAAGGCCACAGTCAGCCGATGACCGCCCAGCTCGACGACGACGCGGAACGCGGCGGACCGATCTGGTTCTTCACTGCGACCGATACCGACCTGGTGAAGGCAATGGGCGACCGCCATCGCTCAGTGATGCACTTCGCATCGAAAGGCCACGAGGTGTTCGCATCGCTGCACGGCGAGCTGGTGCGGGACAACGATCGAGCCACGATCGATCGGCTGTGGAATCGCTTCGTGGCGGCATGGTTCGAGGGTGGCAAGGACGATCCGCGCTTGCAGCTGTTGCGCTTCGAGCCCGAGCAGGGCCAGGTGTGGTTGAACGAGCACAGCCTGTTCGCGGGAGTGAAGCTGCTGCTCGGCCGCGATCCCAAAGCCGAATACCAGGACAAGGTCGGCACCGTGCGCTTGCCGCACTGAGAAAGCGACGCGCAAAGAAAAAAGGCCGGCGCAGTCGCCCGCGCCGGCCTCATCGCCCCGAACCCGATCAGTTGTTACGCAGTTCCAGGTCGTTCTTGACGTTCTTCACGCCTTCGACCTGCTGGGCAACCTGTGTAGCGCGGCTGCGCGCTTCGGTGGTGTCGACGAAGCCGCTCAACTGCACCACGCCCTGGAAGGTCTCTACCGAGATCTGGTGAGCCTTGGTCGTCGGATCGGCGACCAGCGCAGCCTTCACCTTGCCGGTGATCACGCTGTCATCGACGACGCGACCTGCGTTGGCCGCAGCGTGCTCCGTCGGGCCCTCATCCTTCGTCGTGGTGCACGCCGCCGCAGCGGCGCCCATCATCGCAACCAAAACCCAACGTGCCATGTACTTCATAGTGCCGGTGCTCCTTAATGACTGACACATAAATTGCGCAACGGAGTGCGAAGTTCCCCCACTACGCTGCGTCGGCCGGGCACTTGCAAAAGGTTCCCTGCGGAACGACGGCGTAATTCAACCTTTGAAATTGTTCCCGCCACTAAAGGAGAAATGCATCTCCCCACGTAAGTGTGGACGCATCGGTGGTAAGAAATCGGCTTCGCGGCCAGCTCAGCGGGCTACTTCATCGTCGGCATGACGAAGTCCGAGCCGCCGCGCGGCGAGCTCGGCCAACGCGAAGTCACCGTCTTCATCCGCGTGTAGAAGCGCACGCCGTCAGGGCCGTGGATGTGCAGATCGCCGAACAGCGAGCGCTTCCAGCCACCGAAGCTGTGGAAGGCCATCGGCACCGGAATCGGCACGTTCACGCCGACCATTCCGACCTGCACGTGATGCGTGAACGTGCGTGCCGCGTCGCCGTCGCGCGTGAAGATGGCAGTGCCGTTGCCGAACTCGTGCTCGTTGACCAGGCGAAGCGCGCTCTGCAGATCGGGCGCGCGAACCACGACCAGCACCGGGCCGAAGATTTCCTCGCGATAGATCCGCATCTGCGGCTCGACGCGATCGAACAAGCTGGCGCCGAGATAGAAGCCGTCGGCATGACCGGCTACTTGCAGCGAGCGACCATCGACGACCAGCGTCGCACCTTCCTTGACTCCGACGTCGATGTAGTCGCGAACGCGTTGCAGATGCTCACGCGTGATGAGCGGCCCCATCTCGATGCCGTCCGCCGTACCCGGGCCCACCTTGAGCGCCGCGATGAGCGGCCGAAGCTCAGCGATCAATCGATCGCCCGCGTCGCCAACGGCGATGGCAACCGAGATTGCCATGCATCGCTCACCCGCCGAGCCATACGCCGCGCCCATCAAGGCCTGCGCTGCAAGCTTCGTATCCGCGTCGGGCATCACGACCATGTGATTCTTCGCGCCACCGAGCGCCTGCACTCGCTTGCCTGCGTGCGCAGCGGTTTCGTAGACGTGTCTCGCGACTGGCGTCGAGCCGACGAAGCTGACCGCAGCCACGTCACTATCGGTGAGCAACGTATCGACTGCCTCGCGATCGCCATTCACGACGTTGAAGACGCCGGCCGGCAGTTCCGCTTCCGCGAGCAACTCGGCGAGCCGCAGCCCGCAGGACGGATCCTTCTCCGACGGCTTCAGCACGAAGGTGTCGCCGCAGGCGATTGCGACCGGAAACATCCACAGCGGCACCATCGCGGGAAAATTGAACGGCGTGATGCCAGCGCAGACACCGAGCGGCTGGCGCAGCGACCAGCAATCGACGCCGCTGCCGACGCTGTCCGAGAACTCGCCCTTGAGCAGATGTGGAATCCCGCACGCGAACTCGACCACTTCGATGCCGCGCGTGACTTCGCCCCGCGCATCAGCGAGCACCTTGCCGTGCTCGCTGGTGATGATGGCCGCCAGCTCATCGATGTGCGCATCGAGCAGCGCTTTGAATCGGAACATCACACGCGCGCGCTGCAGCGGCGGCGTCTCCGACCACCCCGGGAACGCTGCTCGCGCAGCCTGAATCGCAGCTCGCGTCTCCTCTTGCGAAGCGAAGCCAACGTTCGCGGTCGCGCGTCCAGTTGCAGGATCGAACACGGTTCCCGCGCGACCTGATGCACCGGCACGCCGACGTCCGTCGATGAAATGACCGAGTTGTGTACTCATCGCCTGACTCTATCCTCGTCCCGAGGACAGTGCCAGCCGCGTCAATTTGGATTCTGGGCCTGCGGTCGTCCGGGATGACGGCGCAGTGCATAGCCTAGACCGCCGACGCGGAACCAGCGATAGCCATATTCCTCGAGCGCAATCCGATG
>Ga0207689_10001686_pt1 | contig 20981 bp, 16 predicted proteins | sample KBSMisM52_FD_184312 | JGI IMG/M metagenome (GOLD analysis project Ga0207689, IMG submission 184312) | Miscanthus rhizosphere microbial communities from Kellogg Biological Station, Michigan, USA - KBS Miscanthus M5-2 (SPAdes) (version 2) | ecosystem: Host-associated > Plants > Roots >... | reverse complement strand
AGCTGGTCCCAGAAGATGCCTTCCCTTTGACCGATTGCGATTACTTCGTCCGGTTTGACTTCAACGGAGGAACCGGCAGTGACGATCTTAAAAGCGATATCAGCGTCGCCTGGAGTTATGCCTCGCGCGATAAGTCCAGTCACACGCTGGCCATCACTCAGAGATACTATAAAGGTATCCTTGCTCTCGATACTCGCCACTTCGTTCCAGTCCAGATGAACAGAATCCTTCATGTAATCGGACTTAAAGATAAATTCTCCGTATTGCAGACTTTTAATTTCGCCGGTGAATGTGTCGCCGTTTTTCATGACGACGACATCATCCTTTCGCTTTGCAAATAGGGGACAGGTAATAAGACAACAAAGTAAGATTGGAATAGCCCGTCTAAGCGGAACACAAACTGAAAATACCGGAATGTTCATGGCTTTACTCCCGCTAGGAACCTCAAGCGCAGTTTGCCAGCCCTGCGCACTGCCTTCGGCTGTCGTCAACCATGTTGTTCTGAAGACATCACTAGCAGACCGGCCCAATATCGCATCCGAATGCTAGCGGAGCACCCCGAGCTCTCAGTCTGGCAGAAATAACAGTTCTCCCCTTTGGTGAGGTGCCTGACACTCTCCTTGGTTAAGGGAGCAACATCCTGCATTGCTCATTTGTCGGAGAAGTGTGTGCCTAGGCCGGGGCGGCTGGTTGGGAGAGTTCATGGAATTAGGCACGAGCTGGTTTGTCTGGATTAGAAACGATAAGCGCCTTCTCGAAAGGAGTGAGCGCGATGAGCGAGTTACTCAAAGTGATTGGCAACACAGTAAGCGACTGTGGAGACTGTAATACAAGTGGTTGTGGAACGTGTCGACCGGCCGAGCGCAAGGTTGTAGCTCCTACAAATCTCAGTCGAAGGGTGTTCGGACAAACCGTTCTGGCCGCGTCGGCAAGCGCATTACTCACGGGATGCTCGCCACCAAAGACCCCGGAGACAGCCAGCGCGCCGGCTCCAGCTCCAGCAACTCCTGCTCTTTCGCCGGAACTCGCCGTGGTACAGAACTCCAAGGGGCCGATTATGACGACGCTCGACGAGTTCTACAAGATGGGCCCGGGCCCCTCGAGCTCTCACACCATGGGTCCGATGAGAATTACATATGATTTCTTCCAACGTATTTCCAAGCTTCCTGAGGACCAACTCAATCGTGCTACTGCGCTCAAGGTGCATTTATATGGAAGTTTGAGCGCGACGGGCAAAGGTCACGGAACGGACCGGGCCTCGCTCGCCGGTCTTCTCGGAAAAGCTCCGGCGACGTGTCCTCCCCAGTTTCTGGACGGGCTGGCCGCCAACCCCGAGCAGACGCACAAAGTCACCATCGGCCCCAAGACCCTCGATCTAACGCTGAAAGACATTATCTTTGACGCGACTAAGGGCGAATTCCATCATCCGAACACGATGACGGCAAAGCTACTCGCCGGCGACCAGACCCTATACGAACTCGAGTACTACTCGGTCGGCGGAGGCTTTATCGAGTGGAAGGGCTACAAGCCACCCGACAAAGGGCAGCCCAAGTATCCCTTCGAACACGCAAAAGAACTCAAGAAATATCTCATCGATGACAAGATTCCTCTGCCGAAGTTGCTGCTTGAAAATGAACTTTCCATCTCTGGCAAGAGCGAGAAGGACATCTGGGAATTTCTGGACCAGGTGTCCGAAGTCATGGTGCGTGGGGTTGATACTGGATTGAGGGTTGAGAGTATTCTTCCTGGCCCAATCAAGCTGCATAGCAAGGCCGCAGCAATGCAACGCAATCTGAATAAATCCACAAAGGGAGAATCTGCCCGGGCTGTCACGCGCGTGGCATCGTACGGATTTGCCATGGGCGAGGAAAACGCCCGCGGCCATATCATCGTCACCGCGCCCACCGCGGGTTCAGCCGGAATCATACCAGCGGTCGTCAAGTCCCTACACGAACTGAAAACACCAACGCAGAAGATTCGCGACGGTTTTCTCGCCGCGGCGGCGATTGGTTATCTCTGCAAACACAACGCCACATTGTCCGGCGCTGAAGGCGGGTGTCAGGCGGAAGTCGGAGTTGGTTCTTCGATGGGCGCCGCGATGATCGCGCAAGCTCTAGGTGCGAGCCCAAAGGTTGTCTCAAATGCCGCAGAATCCGCTCTCGAACATCACCTCGGTATGACATGCGATCCGGTTGCCGGCTATGTGCAGGTGCCTTGCATTGAACGCTGCGCGTATGGAGCAGTCAAAGCCTGGACCGCATACTGCATTGCCAGTGAAGAAATCCCGGAGGAACGCCGTGTCGATCTCGACACCACCGTCGCGGCAATGGCTCTGACGGCCAAGGAGATGAATGCAAAGTACAAGGAAACATCGGAAGGCGGTTTAGCTGTATCTCTCGTGCTTTGCTAAAGAGGCAGCAGACGATATTCGAACACCAGTATGGAGTAAATGTGAATGTCGCAGGTGTGTGCACATCCCACGAACTACACCTCTACACGCACCAGCGTCAAGGCGGCTGCCGCTGCCTGGGTGGTGGCGGCAGTCTACTATTTTTATCAATACGCCCTGCGCTCGGCGCCGTCGGTAATGATGCCACAGTTGTCGGAGGCCTTTGGAGTTAGCGCGCTCGGCGTGGCCTCCATCGTAGGTCTTTTCTATTACGGGTACTCACCTTTCAGTCTAGTGGCTGGCGCAGCGATGGACCGGATGGGACCACGGAAGGTTCTTCCTGTTGCGGCGGTTGTTGTGGGAGTTGGGGCGCTGTTGTTTGCAACGGGCAATAGCGCGGTAGCGAGTTTAGGCAGATTTCTTCAGGGTGCTGGCGGGGTCTTTGCTCTGGTGGGAGCCATCTATATCGCCACCAAAAATTTTCCGCCTTCCAAGGCCGCCACCTTGATCGGCGCAACTCAGATGTTTGGTATGGCCGGCGGTTCGGCCGGACAGTTTGTCGTCGGGCCCATGATTGCTGGCGGTGTTGCCTGGAACCGCTTCTGGATCGGTTGCGGTATTGTCGGTGCCCTAGTGGGTGCTCTTCTTCTGATTCTCTTACCCAAAGAAAAAGGAAAGGTGCAGCCTCGTGGTGGATTAAAGAGCACCACGGGCGATTTTTACACCGTGTTCAAAAATCCGCAGTCAATTTTGTGCGGAGTGATTGCAGGCCTGCTTTTTATTCCTACCACCATCTTCGACATGGTTTGGGGGGTTCGCTATCTCCAGGAGGCGCACGGCCTTGACTATGCTGCAGCGGTGATGCGCTCCGCTGCGGTTCCTTTCGGATGGATCATCGGCTGCCCCTTGCTCGGCTTCATCTCTGATCGGCTCGGACGACGAAAGCCGGTAATTATTGGGGGAGCGGCCCTGCTTTTCGCCTGCCTGGCATGGATTCTGTTCGGCCATCTCGGAATCTTTCCTCCTTACGTGCTTGGCCTTTTTGCCGGACTGGCATCGGGTGCGGCAATGCTTCCATACACCGTAATCAAAGAAGCCAACCCTTCGCAGCTTGGAGGCACGGCAACGGGTGTGGTCAATTTTCTGAATTTTACTTTTAGTGCGCTACTGGGCCCGGTCTTTGGATGGGTTCTTCAGCTCCTTTCCGGAGGAGCCAGCTCACTTCAAGTGGAACACTACCAGATCGCCTTCGCGCCGCTTCTAGTCGGTGTCGTTATCGCGATTGCTCTCACATTCTTATTGAAAGAGACGGGCGCCGCCGTCAGGCCGTACTTAGCCCAGCAGGAGGTGTAGTAATGATTGGAGCAGTTCGGAAAATCAAGACTGAAACTGGCACGGGAAAGTATGAGCAGTTGCTGGTGAAGTGCAAAAGTTTCGACCCGGTTCCAACCGCCGTAGCGCATCCATGCGAGGTGACATCGCTATCCAGCGCGATTGAAGCTGCCAACAAAGGTCTCATCGTGCCAATCCTGGTTGGCCCCAGCGCCAAAATAAACTCAACCGCCGAGTCTGCGGGAATTGATCTCAGCGGCTTCCAAATCGTAGACGTTCCGCACAGCCACGCGTCAGCCGCAAAGGCGGTCGAGTTGCTGCGTGAGGCCCAGGCGGAACTGCTGATGAAGGGCAGTCTGCACACTGATGAATTGATGGCAGCAGTCGTCGCCCGTGACCGAGGGTTGCGCACCGCACGCCGCATTAGCCACGTATTCGTCATGGATGTGCCCACCTATCACAAGGTTCTGATCGTTACCGACGCTGCGATCAATATTGCTCCCTCCCTGGAGGACAAGGTGGACATTTGCCAGAACGCCATCGATCTCGCTATCTCACTCGGTCTTGAAAAACCTAAGGTCGCCATTCTTGCCGCGGTTGAGACGGTGACCTCAAAAATGCCAGCCACCATAGATGCCGCTGCTCTTTGCAAGATGGCCGAGCGGGGGCAGATCACCGGTGCCCTCCTCGATGGGCCTCTAGCGTTTGACAACGCGATCAGTAAGCGAGCAGCAGAGACCAAAGGGATCCACTCTGATGTCGCGGGTGATCCAGACATTGTTCTGGCGCCGGATCTGGAAGCCGGGAACATACTTGCCAAGCAGCTGAGTTTCCTGGCCAATGCCGATAGCGCCGGCCTGGTGCTTGGGGCAAGGGCGCCGATCATCCTCACCAGCCGAGCCGATAGTGTTCGCTCACGAATTGCCAGTTGCGCGGTCGCCATGCTGGCTGTTCACGCGCGCCGCAAGCAACGATAGGGAACCCGTATGGATGAATACGCACTCGTACTCAATGCCGGCTCATCGAGCCTGAAATTCTGCGTGTACCGCCGGCCAGTCAAGCGAAACTGGCGACTGGAGGCACGCGGCCAGATTGGGGGCATCGGGACATCACCACAACTCTCCGCAAAGGATGCTCAGGGCGGAATTCTCGCAGAGAATTATCTGGATGATTGGGTAAGCGATGGGCGTGCCGCCCTCGATGCTCTGGGATCATGGCTCCGTTCGAAGTACGGTGGCGCGCGAGTGTTAGGCGTTGGCCACCGTGTGGTTCATGGCGGAGCGCGTTATGCACAACCAGTGGTTGTAACCCGGCAGGTTCTGGCAGAACTATATGATCTGGTCCCTCTGGCCCCATTACATCAGCCGTATAACCTGGCCGCTATAGACACAATCTTCGAGCGAATGCCTGACGTGCCGCAGGTCGCTTGCTTCGACACCAGCTTTCATTACTGCCAATCGCCTGTGGCAAAAGTCATACCACTGCCAAGTGAGATTCGCAAATTGGGAGTGCAGCGATATGGGTTCCATGGCCTTTCCTACGAATATATTGCTTCGGTTTTGGCCGAGGTGGCTCCAGAAATTGCCACGGGGCGGGTCATAGTCGCGCACCTTGGAAGCGGCGCCAGCATGTGCGCCTTGAAAGATAGAAAAAGCATAGATAGCACTCTCGGTTTCACGGCGCTCGATGGACTCTGTATGGCGACCCGACCGGGCACGCTTGATCCGGGCGTAGTTTTGTATCTTTTTCAAAACCTCGGACTTTCTGCGAAAGAAGTAGAAAACATTCTCTACAAGAAATCAGGGTTGCTGGGGATCTCTGGCATCAGCAACGACATGCGCGAACTGCTTGGCAGAAGCGAATCAGAGGCCATGCTGGCAATGGATTACTTCGTTTACTGCGCGGCCAAGGCAATCGGCGCTTTGGCCGCGGTGCTGGGCGGTATCGACGGACTCGTGTTCACAGCAGGCATTGGAGAAAATTCACCGGAAATCCGCAGGCGAATCTGCGCGGCCTCTTCATGGTTGGGTGTGGAACTAGACGCGGAAGCCAACGCCCATGGCGGTCCGCGGATTTCCACTCAGAGAAGCAAGGTCTCGACCTGGATGATTCCGACCAACGAGGAACTCATGATCGCGCGGCACACCGGGTCGCTGCTGGGATTGACATAAGCGCACCGGAGTAGGTCGTATCTCGACTTGATGCCGCGAGAGAAGCGAGCAGTAATCGGGGAAAGCTGTTATGAAGAAGAAAAGCTGTCGATCAAGCTTGTTGTTGGAAATCACGCAAAAGTGCACTGCTGTTTTGTGTGCCGTGTTACTTGCACCCGGAGAGGCACTGTTGCTGGCTCAGTCCCAGCAGGCAACCAGCGCAGCTCAGACGTCGGCCGCGAAAATACCCCCAGACCAGCTTGATTCTCTCGTGGCGCCCATTGCCCTCTATCCAGACCCGCTGCTGGCCCAGGCCCTGGCAGCGTCCACCTATCCTCTCGAAATCATCCAGCTCCAACAGTGGCTAGAAAAAAACAAGAATCTGAAGGACAAAGCGCTCGCCGATGCAGTGGCAAAACAGTCCTGGGATCCAAGCATCCAGGCGATGGCAGCTCTGCCTGATGTGGTAAAGCGGCTGGCAGACGACATTCAGTGGACCACCGATCTGGGCAACGCGTTTCTGGCGCAACAAAGCGATCTGATGGATGCCGTGCAGCGGATGCGCAAGAAGGCCCAGGACAAAGGCAATTTGAAATCGACCGAGCAACAAAAGGTTGAAACCAAAGTCATCGAAAACAAGAGTGTGATCATCGTTGAGCAAGCCAATCCGCAAGTTGTGTATGTGCCTTCGTATGATCCCGTCGTGGTGTACGGTCCCGCCTACTATCCTTACCCTCCTATTTATTATCCGCCAGCTGGGTACTACGCAGCCGGCATTGCGATCTCTTTTGGTGTGGGTGTGATGATGGGTGCGTTCTGGAGTGGTGGTTGGGGGTGGGGCTGCGGATGGGGTGGCCACAACGACATCACTATTAACCGCAACAACAATTTCAATCGCAATACAAACATTGGTGGCGGTAACCGCAACAACATCGGTGGGAGGAATCGCCCCTCGACTCAGCCGGTTCGCGGCGGAGGAAATGCTGGCGATCGGTGGCAGCATAATCCGCAACATCGCGGCGGAGCTCCGTATAAAGACCGTGCGACCGCAGACCGGTTTGGTGGCACAACGCGCGGTGATTCGCTTGCCAACCGCCAGGCCAGCGCCCGGCAACAGGTTGGCCGTCAGGGTGGCAATCTAGCCAGTAACCGCGGCGGAGGACCGGGGGTGGGTAATCGGGCTGGGGGATCTAGCTTCGGCAACAGAGCAGCCGGAGGCGGAGCGGATCGTATTGGAAGCCGGGATCTTTCGCGCAGCGGTGGCGGAAACCGGGACGCCTTTGGAGGAGGTTCCAGGGGATACAACGGATCGAGTGCCCGCGCTGGCAGCAGTCGCGGCGCTTCCAGCATGGGATCTCGCGGCGGAGGGTTCAGCCGTGGTGGCGGTGGGCGGCGCCGGTAGGAGGCTCGATTGCGGAACAGAGTCTTGAGGAACACAGAAATGAAATCAGCATTTGCAAACGGAAAATTATCCGGACTCCTTCGGTCGCTCGGTGCGATAGCTTTGACCTGTCTCAGTGCGTCAGTTGTTTCTGATGCGCAGCTATCCGCATCCCAAAAAAGTCCAACTGTTACATCCGTCCCGGCTGCAAGCGCCAGAAAATTTAACACCCCGCAGCAGGCTGCTGATGTGCTAATCGCCGCCGCCGAAGAGTTTGACGTGGTTGCGCTCGGTCAGATTTTTGGACCGGGTGGCGAGGACATTGTATTTAGCGGCGAATTTGCACAAGACCGGCAGCACGCTGCCAATTTCGTTGCCGAGGCGCACGAGAAGAAGAGCGTTTCGGTGGATCCGAAAAACGGGAACCGCGCATTCCTTCTGGTAGGCAACGAGGACTGGCCGTTCCCGGTGCCGCTTTTGAAGAGGGGCGGCCAGTGGTCTTTTGACGCCAAAGCCGGCCGACAGGAACTACTCAACCGCCGCATCGGCGCCAATGAACTGGATGCCATTGCAATCTGTCGCGGGTACGTGGAAGCCCAGCATGAATATGCCCTTCAGCCCCATGAGGGCTACGACGTGAACCAGTACGCCCAGCGCATCATCAGCACACCCGGCAAACAGGATGGCTTGGCCTGGCAAAACCCCGACGGCACATGGGGTGGGCCGGTGGGTGAAAAGATTGCCATCGCGATCGAGCAGGGCTACACCAGCCGCTCGGATCCGTATCACGGCTATTTTTTTAAGATCCTTAAAGGACAAGGACCCGCAGCGCCGCTCGGCGAAATGGATTTCGTGGTGAAGGGAGTGATGATCGGGGGCTTTGCCTTGGTGGCTGCCCCGGCTCAGTACCAAGTGACCGGAGTCAGGGCTTTTATCGTTAGCCACGACGGCGTTGTTTATGACAAAGATCTTGGGCCGAAAACCCTCGACGAATTCAAGAAAATGGAGCGCTTCAACCCGGACAGGTCCTGGACCCCGGTTTCGGAGGAAAGGGAATAGGCAAGGAAGGTCGCGCGTAATAAACAGAAAATAGGGGGAAACCCACATGGCTACTGCTTTTTCACACCTGAGAACGCCAGAGGAAGTAATTTCTCCATGGCGGGGGTTCAAAACAGGTCTCTGGGAAAAGGAGATCAATGTTCGCGATTTCATCCAGCAGAACTACGAACCCTACGAGGGAGACGAGTCCTTCCTTGCACCGGCAACCGAACGGACCAAGGCATTGTGGAATCAGCTGAACGAGCTCTTCGTAGAAGAGCGCAAAAGAGGTGTGCTCGCCATCTCACAGATTCCAAGTTCCATTACTGCGCACAAGCCAGGCTATATCGACCGCAACAATGAAGTCATCGTCGGTCTTCAAACCGACGCGCCTCTCAAGCGGGCCATCATGCCGAATGGCGGCTTACGCATGGTCATGAATGCTCTGCAAACATACGGCTATGAGCCTGATCCATTCCTAGTCGAAGCATTCATGAAATACCGTAAGACTCATAATGAGGCAGTCTTCGATGCATATACGACGGATGTGAGGCGGTGCCGAAGCTATCACATTTTAACCGGGCTTCCCGATGCTTATGGGCGTGGCCGAATTATCGGTGATTACCGCCGCGTGGCGCTCTATGGGGTCTCCCGCCTCATGGAGCGGAAACAACAAGAGAAGAAAAGCCTTGATGCGATGATGTCCACTGATGAAATCATTCGCGATCGAGAAGAACTTAGTGAACAGGTTCGAGCCCTAGGGGAATTACAGCAGATGGCAGTCAGCTATGGGTTCGACATTTCAGCTCCGGCACGTAACGCTCGCGAAGCAGTGCAGTGGCTCTACTTCGGCTATCTCGCCGCGGTAAAAGAACAAAACGGAGCGGCCATGTCCCTGGGCCGAACCTCCACCTTCCTCGACATTTACTTCGAGCGCGATTTAGCATCAGGTGCGATCACGGAACAGCAGGCACAGGAGATCATTGATGATTTTGTCATCAAGTTGCGTATCGTCCGATTTCTGCGGACCCCGGAGTACGACGAGCTTTTTGCTGGTGATCCGACATGGGTTACGGAGTCCATTGCCGGGATGGGAGATGACGGACGGCCGCTCGTAACCAAGACAAGTTTTCGTTTCCTTCACACTCTTTACAATCTGGGTCCCGCTCCAGAGCCTAACCTCACAATTTGGTATTCCCCGCGGCTGCCCGATGGTTTCCGCAGCTTCGCGTCCAAAGTGGCGATAGATACCAGCTCCATTCAGTTTGAGAGTGACGAAATCATGCGTCGGACCTGGGGAGATGATGGAGCTATTGCCTGTTGCGTGTCACCGATGCTGCTGGGGAAACAGATGCAGTTTTTCGGTGCGCGGGCCAACCTTGCCAAATGCCTCCTTTACGCCATCAACGGCGGCAGGGATGAACTCACTGGAGATCAGGTCGGTCCACCCAACGGGGCTGTTCCCGGCGAGTACCTTGACTTCGATGATGTGATCGAGCGCTTCGAAAAGATGATGGATTGGCTCGCCGGCGTCTATGTGAACGCGATGAACATCATCCATTACATGCACGACAAGTACGCTTACGAGCGTTTGGAGATGGCGCTACACGACTATGCACCGGTGCGAACCATGGCCTTCGGCATGGCTGGATTGTCTGTCATTGCCGACAGTTTGTCGGCCATCCGTTACGCCCGCGTCCAGGTCGTACGTGATGAAACTGGACTGGTGACCGACTATCACATTGAAGGCGACTTCCCGCAATTTGGCAATAACGACAATCGGGTTGACCAGCTGGCCTCATGGGTGGTCAGCACATTCATGCACAAATTGAGAAAGTACCCGACTTATCGAAATGCATTACATACACAATCCATCCTCACCATCACTTCAAACGTGGTCTATGGAAAAAGTACCGGCAACACTCCGGACGGACGGCGGCGCGGAGAGCCATTTGCTCCAGGCGCCAATCCGATGCATGGTCGGGACAAACACGGTATTCATGCCTCGGCCGCGTCGGTTGCGAAAATTCCTTATCGCGATGCCGCCGACGGTATCTCTTTAACATCTACGTTGATTCCTGAAAGTTTGGGGAGAGTTGCCGAGGACCGGATCATGAATCTGCGAAGCATGCTTGACGGCTTCTTCGGCGCTACGGGATACCACATGAACGTGAATGTATTGAACCGCGATTCACTTTTGGATGCTATGGACCATCCTGAAAACTACCCACAACTAACTATCCGTGTCTCGGGATATGCCGTGAACTTCGTGCGACTCACTCGCGAGCAACAAATGGACGTGATTAACCGTACGTTCCACGGGAATTAGTGCTATGGGCGAAAAAGAACAGCTTACGCAACTGAACGATCCTCCGCTGGAAGCGACAAGCCCATTCGAACTCCGTGTGAACCCCGGCCGAAACGTTCCGGAAACTGATGTTCGGACAGCCCTGGCCACGGGAGACGTCGGTTTTCTTCATTCCTTCACTACCGGTTCCACTGTGGATGGGCCAGGTATTCGCCTTGTCGCATGGACGACGGGATGTCAGTTTCGTTGTCTGTATTGTCACAATCCGGACACATGGAACCTGACCAATGGCATTCCGGTTACGCTGGAGAAGGCAACCGAACAACTTCGCAAGTATCGATATGGACTGAAGGTCATGTCGGGTGGCTTCACCTTAAGCGGCGGCGAGCCCCTTATGCAGGATCGCTTTGCGGTGAAGCTCTTCACTGCGGCGCATGCGATGCATATTCATACTGCCCTGGATACCAACGGTAGTCTCGGGTACCGCCTCACCGACTCCGAACTGGAGGAAATTGATCTGGTACTTCTTGACATCAAGAGCTGGGACCAACAGCGTCACCGACGACTCACCGGGATGGAGATTGAGCCAGTGCTCGACTTCGCCCGACGTCTTGCCAGCCTTCGAAAACCGATTTGGCTACGCTTTGTGTTGGTGCCCGGACTAACGGGTGAAGCTGACGACATCATGCAGCTGGCGAAATTCGCGGCCAGCCTCGGAAACGTAGAACGAGTCGATGTCTTGCCCTTTCATCAAATGGGTCGATTCAAGTGGAAAGAACTTAAGCTCAGCTACACCCTCGACACCGTTCAGCCTCCCACTCAAGAAGTTGTGGAACAGGCTTGCGCACAGTTTCGTGCACAGGGACTAAGGGCCTATTGATTCCGGATCGGTAGCCGCAAGCTTGGCAGCTTTCTCATCGCTACGGCTCCTCCACTCACCATATTAATAAGGTGCCGGATTAATAAGGTGCCGTGAGGCGACTTAGTCTGGGAGTTTTGACAGTGTCCGTACTGTGAAATCATTCATAGGCTCGGTATCGAACGGGCAGGTTCCTCAGAGCATTGCCGCTAAAATTCGATCCGAATCGAGGAGGGTTGCCCACAGAACCGTGAGGTGATCATGTCGATGAAGAACTGGTGTTTGGTGCTCACCTGGATATTGCTAACATTGCCAGTCTCAGCCCAACGCTATAACTTCAACATTGGAGCCGGTCCAGGCTTTCCTCTGAGTGACACTGCCAAATTCACCAATACTTCTTACAATTTTGTCGCCGGCGCCGGACCCAACCTGAGTTCTCACGTGAAAATGAACGTTGAGTTCATGTTCCACGGCTTGCCAGTCCAGCAAAGCATCATCAATCAAATCGGGGTCTCCGATGTCAAGGGCAGATTGTACTCGCTCACAGGAAATCTCATGGTGGGCTCATCGATCGGTGGAAGCAAAATGGCATACCTGATTGGTGGCTATGGATGGTACCGTCGCACTCTTGAAGCTAAGGAAACCGTATTACAAGCTGGTAGCATCTGCGAACCGGTTTGGATTTGGTGGAATGTCGAGTGTGTCAATGGCATTTTCCCCACCGATGTCACCGTAGGCTCCAGAACTGTATCTGCTGGCGGTTTTAATGTAGGCGGAGGACTAGGCTTTCATCTCGGAGCCGGAGCTAATTTTTACGCTGAGGTCCGCTATCATCGGGCCTTCACCAAAGAGGTTAATACTAGCGTTTTACCGCTGACCTTTGGTATCCGTTGGTAATTTTTCCCAAAAAACGAAGCTTCAAATCTCTATCGTGTGTGATTGAAATTCACTAGTCCTTGCAGATTGATTGCGTCTGCCTGACCAGTTTGCCCCGGTTCTCCTCACATCCTACTGCTGGCACATCCATGCTTGTATCCTGTCTTTCTTGAATCCTGGAATTTGTTGCAATGGACCTATGTTGGTGCAACCCATAGGTCGTTCCTTGTGCAACTATTTCTCAAGGCGGGTGTTCAAGAAAAGTGCAGTTGAATATAGAAGCTGTCAGAAAACAGGTTGGCAAAATGTCGCTGATAGGTGTTCTCGTGGCGGACGATGTCGGAAGCTGGCGACAGTTGATTTGCTCCATACTACGTAAAGAGCGTTTTGAGATCGTCAGCGAAGCTTCCGACGGGTTGGCGGCGATTCAACTAGCAAAACAACTACAGCCGACGATCGTACTCCTGGATATCGGATTGCCCGGATCAAATGGGATAAGCGTCGCAAGAGAAATACGCAACCTTGCACCGGGGGCAAAGATAGTATTTGTAACTCAGGAGTGTGACCATGATGTCGTCAGGGCCGCGCTCAAACTCGGGGCTTGGGGCTATGTTCTGAAACTAGATGCGGCCCGAGAATTGGCGGCGGCGATTCACTCAGTGCTTCGCGGTCAGCGGTTCGTCAGCAGCGGCTTGGCAAGCCATGCCTTCTTTGATGATGTGAAGAAACGAATATCAAGGAAATTCTGAATGGTCATCAATGATCCTCCGCCTTCTTCGTAATTGCCTTCTTCATCTCCTGCTTTTGTTCTTTGCGCATATCCTGGAGGATCTGCCATTGATTTGCTGAAAGTATCGGTTTTAATTTCTCGTCTGAGGTATGCACGATCTTTTCCAGTTTGTCCAGCTTATCCTTGGGCGTGAGCACGGGACTTGTAATGAATTGTCCCGCCTCTCCGGACTCTTGTTCGAGAATTGGCTTAATTTTGGCCTGCTGGTCTTCGGTAAGGGCCAGCTTCGCAGAAAGACGTTGGAGTTTCTGATCGAAGTACTCGCCCGGAGCGCGGGACCAGTCGAGATCCGTATTGGCAGGGACAGACTCGCGTCGCAGGATGGGCACTTCATATGTCCTGCCTAATTTTGTGAAGCGAATTGACTCATTTCCAACTAGTACTACAACGTTCATTCCTACCGAATATTCAACTCCAGTCCCAGCGTACGGCGTGTACAGCACGACGTAGACGCCGTCATTGAGTTTCAATGAAACGTCATATTGACGTGCAGTATTCTCAGTGCCGCCTTGGTGAGCATTCACAGCCACAATGTTTGCTACCTGAGGGTTGCCCCAGGGCGTTTGACAGAACAGTGGAAGAGCGATCAAGTACACAAAGAGCGCACCGTAGCGTCTGCCCATAGATGCCCTCCCTCCAAGCAGGTCCTTCGCGTCGGGGGCGTAGGAAATGAATTCCTTTGCCCCTAAACATGTTCGCACCTGCTGGATTTAGAAGACTACGTTATGAAATTTGTGAGTACTGTCAACACTGACAGGATTCTCTGGCCGAATATTCGGCGAATATTAAACGATGAGCGCAGGAATCCAATCCCAGCGCAAAGAATGACTCGAATCGGTGTGACCCTTACGAAGCGGCAAATGATGACTGAAAGCGATCCCAAACAAAAACTGCTAGTACTACCAGTGCGACGCAGTCGAGCCACTCACTAACATGCATGCAGAATTTAGATTGTGCTTACAATCAACTTTCAGGGAGCACTTCATCTCATGTTATTGCGTCATAGAACCATGGCTTCCGGCCAAGAAGTTGACAGTGAGGCACAGGAAGAACCTGAAGTAAATAGTGGTCGTAGAAACTCGCCCCTATCCGACCCGCGATTGCGTTCAGAAATCACCGTCAACCTCCGCAGAGCACGCTTTCTTGAGGGCCTGTCGGAACCCGATCGGAATTCTATTTTGGCAGCTGCGTCGTACCGACAGCTTTCTCGTCACTCAGTAGTGACCAAACAAGGGGAGCCGGCAGATCGGTTGTTTCTACTGATTAAGGGGACAGCTCGTCATTTCTTTATCACGCCCGAGGGTCGGAACATTTACCTACTTTGGCTTACTCCAGGAGAAGTATTCGGTGGTATGAGTCTGTTGAGGGAACCCTCTAATTTTCTTGTTTGTACCGAGATTGTCAAAGACAGTGTCGTTCTGGTGTGGAATCGCAATGTAATACGTAATCTCGCCGGTCAGTATCCGAGACTGCTCGAGAATGGTCTAGCGATCGCCGCCGATTACCTTACTTGGTATCTGGCCAGCCACCTAAGTCTGGTTTGCCACACTGCTCGCCAAAGGCTTGCCCACGTACTGCTCAGTCTCGCCAACGGTATCGGCGAGAAGTGTCCAGATGGAATCCAACTCGAAATCACCAACGAACAATTGGCTAATACAGCAAACATTACGCTATTCACAGCCAGCCGGTTGTTGAGCGACTGGCAACGAAGAGGTGCCGTGGTAAAGGGTAGAGGCAAAATCCTGCTTCGCTCCCCTCAGGACCTCTTTGTCTAGTAGCTTGGTTGGCTCCCAGGTCCCATTCCATATCTTCTATTCATTGTGCTCTATCGATTCGTTAATTGCTCTTGCGCAACGACACCTTAACCCCAACTATTGTAGATTCAATCGGAAGTGTCTTGAAGATGTGCCAGTTCAAGGAATCCAGTCTTTGATGGACTGAGTTTACTTCGGTACGTGCCATGGGCCCAACAGCACCCTCCCCCATCCTCTTTCAAGTGCTGCGGCAGGCCCTGCTCTGTATCGGGAGACACGGTCCAAAGAACAGTAGTGAGGGTCAAATCTATTTCCGGCAAAAGGCCTGGGTTAGAATTCCAAAAACAATCAGCCGATCTCGTAATAATAATAATAATAATGAGGTATGACCGCGGAAGCTCGTGTAGCAGGAGACAAAGCGCCAAGCTCAGGTGTGTATAAGGTCATGCACCATGAAGATCATGCGCAGCCACACTACGTGACCGTGCTCCATGGGGATATATTTCCTATATGCCAACAATGTTTCAACAAAGTCAGATTTGAGGTGGCGATGCCAGCTGTACATGTAAATGCGCACCCACTTTTTTACAGGTAGAGAGCAAGCCACAATAGAACCTGCGAAGCTAGACCAGAGTTAAGATCTCCCGCCATCCTTGTTCGCCCGGCTCATCGCGGAGCACCTTTGACAGTTAACCAAGCGTGTTTGAAGTAAATATCGACCACACGCTCGATCACAACCTTGCTATCTATTGGATCCCGCCCTGTCAATTCTGCCAGTAGCAGTTCTGGTGTCTCCAACCATAAGTTGATCGGAGAAAAAACAAGTGGGTAGATGCGCGTTCGGACCAATATGCCGTCGAGCATAGAGCGACCCATCTTTGCGTCATGCTGAAGGAGGAATAATGAACCAGATATTTGTGGCTTTTATGCTGCTGGTCGGGGCCGTCTACGGACCCCAGGTAGCATTTTCGCAAACCGCAGCCGCACCAACCGCATCCGAGCAAAATCTTCTACTGCTTAGAAAAGATCTCCGGTCACAAAAAAAACAAATTATTGCTGCCAATCTGCCGTTGACAGAAGCTGAAGCGCTGAAGTTTTGGCCAATCTACGACCAGTACACTTCTGAAGTAGCGAAGATTAATGACAGCAAGCTGTCACTCATAAAAGAATACGCTGACAACATTGCAACGCTTACCGACGCCCAAGCGCAGAGCATTATGGAGAGATGGACGGCGGCGGATGATGCCGCGTTGCAACTGAGAATTAAATATGTCCCAATCATCCAGAAAGTGCTGCCTGGAAAAAAGACTGCGCTATTTTTCCAGCTCGACCGTCGCATAGCGGGTTTGATGGATGTGCAGGTGGCTTCAGAGATTCCCCTGGTTGAACCCTGAGTTCCTTCAGCGAACGCCTACAAAAAAGGTTGTAATGAGTTGCGGGTGCCAGCTTTAGGCGAGTGGGTTCACTTGTTCTTGGGTGGAAACGAGTTCAATAGTTTAGTGATGCCTTTGTTGATTAGTTCTAAAGACTTTTTCTGATCTTGTAAATCAAGCTTCTGCTTGACTGTGCCGGTCCAAACGATTTTGTTGGCACCGCGGTCAATGAAATTTAGCAATAGGGTGCCCTCTGAAATGGCTGGGGACATCGAGCCGCCTCCTGCTCCAGTCCACATGGTGCTGTTGATTGTCGGAGGTGCCCCGCTGTAGGTGGGCAAGATCGGCGTTCCCGCGGCATAGCCGAAACCAAACTCCACCCCTCCAGCAGGAGTCAGGATGAGATCGCCGTCGCTTTCGGTCCGGACCAATCCTTTCGTTTTCAGTTGGGAATCGATCGTTGCTGTGATGCTGAAATAAAGCAGCGGCCTGGTAGGTGATGTTTCGGGCTTGGTCCATGTGTAGGTGGCATACTTGGAGAAGTCGATACTCTTATCGTAGCCCACGGTCACTTTCTGAGCAGCGGAACTGATTACGAGGATTATCGTTGTTAAGAAAAGTAAAAGCTTATTGAAGCCGGGTTTCATTCCACCTCCAATTTGTCGGATTTCGAAAAGATATTCGAGTTCTGATACCCCAGTCGAATGCACAGTATCTGAAAGGTGGACAGCACGAGAACTGGTACTTCACACAGTTTGCAGGACCATCCGCCACTCCTAGCCTAGCTCGACTCGCGGGGTTCATTCATGCTGAACATAAAATTGCCGGATAATGATGTGGGGGAGCCGCCACGGCATGCCACACTATGGCGTTGTGACCGGTGCAATTCCTTTGTGACGATTCATTCAGGGCTTCTTATTAGAACAGAGGTGTTGTGCCCAGCCTGCGGTGAGGCACTACTTGAATTCTGTGGAAGATTCACCACTGTACCAGGGCTTAGCTTCGCAGATGCGTGAGCTTCCAGAGCTTCTTAAGATTCCTGTGAAGCAAGGGAGGATTGTGAATCGTCGTTGCACTCCGAACAAACAGAAACTACATGGCGCGAGCATATGCAGTTGGAGCAGTTTCAATATCCTGTAGCCGAATTCTCGGTCGGCCACTGATCGTCGGTACGATGCCAGGTTTTATCCGGATTGTATCGCTCCATATCCTTAACAATTGTTAGGGAGTCAGGGCCTAAGTCCTTCTCGTAAACGACTCCGTCGTAGCTGACTATGAAGGTTTTGATCCCGGTGACGCGATATTCGGCCGGAACGGCAACCAGCGCGAACCCGCCGATCATGATTCCATTGATCACATAGTCGAGTTGTCCCAGACGTGCTGCTGGTCCCTGGCCCTTCAAAACTTTGAAATAGTAGCCGTGGTATCCGGATGGGTCGCTGAGAGAATAGCCTTCTTCGATGGCCCGGGCTACAGGCTGGGCGATGGGGCCACCCGGCTTACCATCTTCATTTTCCCAGTAAAGACCGTCGCGCTTTCCGGGAGTGCTGATGATTCTTTGTGCGTACTGGTTAACTCCGGAACCGTCGTGAACTTGCGAAGCGTATTCTTGCTGCGCCTCCACAAAGCCGCGGCAGACTTGGATTGCGTCAAGCTCGTTGGCTCCAATGCGCCGAAACAGAATCTCGTCCCGCCCTCGTTTGGAATCGAAATACCACTTTCCTTTTTGTTTAACAATCGGAATCGGAAGCGGCCAGTCGCTATTGCCTACCGAGAGGATAGCCCGACTCTTGTTTTTCGCATCGATGCTGACCACTTTTTTTTCACGGGCCATGGCAACAAATGAGGCGGCAACGCTTTTGTCGTGGACCGTGTCCGCTGTGGAAATGAACTCCTTGCTATCAGGACCTAGGATCTCAAGCAAGGCGGGAACATTATAGTTCTCCGCATAGTTTTCCGCTGCCTGGATTAGAGCTTCCGCAGCTTGTTCCGGGTTCTCAAAAGCCTTCGCTGAGGTTTGCCCAAGCGCACTCTGCGACAGGGTACACGATAGGATGGCAGCGAGCACGACGAGTGTCTTCCAAACGATGCCGTTAGATGATTGTGATCTCATGACATCCTCATTTCATGCATGGTTCACTCATCTCCTCCGCCCCCCGCCTCTGGAGCCGCCGGAAGCTCGCATGCTGGATGAGCCGCGTGAACTACTGCTGCGTGCGCTGCTGCCGCTGTACCCGCCGGAACCGCTTTCAAACGCGCTGGAGCTACGGGATCCTCCACTGCTACCGCTAGAAACACTGCGATTCCCGACGCGGTCTCCGCCACCGCCGGCACCGCCGCCACCGCCGCCGCCGCCGCGAGCCGCACTCGTATTGCTAGCTCCTGCACTTCGGTTACTGGCATCTCTCGAACCAGCAGCACTACGGTCACTGGCGCCTGCCGGTTGGCGTCCCCCGGCACTACTACGGTCGCGAGCCGCTGCCTGTTGCACGCCTCCACCCTGAGCCTGATTCTGGCGAGCCTTGTTCTGCCGCGAGGCCATGGAATCTCCGCGAGCGGTGCCACCATACTTGTTTGCAGTCGCTCGGTTTGAGTAAGGGGCGCCTCCGCGGTGCTGCGGATTGTGCTGCCAGGTGGTATTACCACCCCGGGCAGCGGCACGGTTGCCACTGTTGGAAATATTTGTATTCCGGTTGAAATTGTTATTTACATTAATGTCAACGTCATTGTGTCCCCAGCCAGCATTCCAGCCCCACCCTCCTCCCCAAGCGGCTCCCATCGCCATTCCAACGCCGAAGGAAATCGCCATGCCTGCGGCGTAGTAACCAGGGGGCGGATAAGCAATGGGCGGGTAGGGATAGACCGGCGGGCCGTATACGACGGTCGGGTTATAACTGGGCACATAAACGACTTGCGGACTAGCCTGCTCAACGATAATCACCTGCTTGTTCTCTACTACTTTTGTTTCTATTTTCTGCTGCTCAGTTGATTTCAGGTTCCCGGCATCCTTGGCCTTTTTGCGCATCCGCTGTACCGCGTCCATAACATCGCCCTGCTGTGCCAGAAACGCGTTGCCCAGGTCCGTTGTCCACTGGATGTTTTCGGCCATTTGCTTCACCACATCCGGAAGCGCTGCCATGGCTTGGATGCTTGGATCCCAATTTTGCTTTTTTACTGCATCGGTCAAGGCTTTGTCTTTCAGATCTTTGTTCTTTCCCAACCATTGCTGAAGCTGGATGATTTCCAGAGGATAGGTCGAAGCCACCAGTGTCTGAGTCAACATGGGGTCGGGATAGAGCGCGATCGGAGCTACCAGAGAATCGAGTTGTTCCGCGGGGATGCGGGCCGCTGCCTGGTCCGCCGCTTGGGGGGCTGCCTGTGCCAACAAGCTCATGTCTCCAGGCGCGAGCACTAGCGCACAAATGATGGCCACGACGTTTCGTGCAATTTGAACCAGAAGTCGTGATTGAGAGGTCTTCCATTTCATGATTCCTCTCCCTCCTTCATGGACATTCATCTGCACTAGCTCGACAACGAGCAAATGGTTCGTAGCTGGACACAGCTTGCCTTCCAAACTTTACTTTCCTTCAATGATCACTCACCATGAATCTGCCTACGACTGCCAAAACTGACAGTTTTGGCGGGCTAAGGAGCCACCTGTCCGTCATAAGAGTGCATTGCAGTTGTGCGCTGGTCCTGGTAAGCAGGAATGACTCGGTTGGTTTAGCCCGACGAAGAAACTACCGCACTCGGTAAGCGGAAGACACAAGGCGACAAGCAGGACGGGCAACAGGCGCATCGGAAACCACCTCGTCCGGGACTAATCGCTAGCCGTGGTTCTCCGACGTAAAACCGGTTTACCTGGATCAGTCTGATTTCGTTGCCGCAAATTTTCGTGCGCGACAAGCCTTGATCTAATCTCCTCGAACTCCGACGTTGATACGACATAAGCCTCTCGCGCTGGGAGTATTCTGCTGATTTCACGTTGTGTCTTCTTCACCCGATCGGCAGTTTGAGGGTGGGTGGAAAACGCCTTGGCGATCAACCCGGGATTTTGCTTCTCCGCCGTTTGGACGCGTTCGAAAAACGAGATAAACGCCTGCGGATCATAACCCGCCTTATACAGGTACTCCACACCTAGGTAGTCGGCCTCTGCTTCGAAGCCCCGTGAAAATTTTGTCATGCCCAGAGGAATTGCGAGCCCAGCTGCTTCCCTTAGGGCAACGCCCAATCCACCGCCGACGAAAATCAACGGAAGGGACGCGAGGGCGAACATGTTGGAACGAGTCATCTGCCGGCTCGCATGGTGGGCAGCAACATGGGCAATCTCGTGTGCCATGACGCCGGCCAATTCTGCTTCCTCTTGCGTGCTCAGCACAAGACCGCTGGTTACATACAAGAAACCACCAGGGAGAGCAAATGCGTTGATCTCTTCGGAGTCGATGACTTTAATAGTAAAAGGCACGGCAGCGTCCGAGTTACGTCCCAGGTTCTGGCCAATCCGGTTTACGTACTCGACAACCGCAGGATCTTCGATCCACTTTGCACTAACCTCAATAGCCTTCGAATACTCGCGCCCCATTTGAACTTCGTTTTCGAGTGAGTACCAGTTTCCCAATCCCCTCTTGCCGATCTGACGGCGGCCAATGGCTTGTATATCGTCTTTTCCGTCAGCCTGTTTGGTCTTTTGTACTTCGCTGGTTGGCACGGAGACACTGGTTGTTTCCTGTG
>Ga0207689_10001685_pt1 | contig 20991 bp, 18 predicted proteins | sample KBSMisM52_FD_184312 | JGI IMG/M metagenome (GOLD analysis project Ga0207689, IMG submission 184312) | Miscanthus rhizosphere microbial communities from Kellogg Biological Station, Michigan, USA - KBS Miscanthus M5-2 (SPAdes) (version 2) | ecosystem: Host-associated > Plants > Roots >... | reverse complement strand
CACGACATCGATGCTGCCGCGGGCGATCGCCTGCTCGACAATCTCATCAAATATCTGCGGGCCGTCGTGCCCGATCTCATCGCGATTCAATCGACGGTCGGCAAGGAGGTCGAGCTCGCCCGCCTATGGCTCGACATTCGACGCGAGATCGTCGGGACGACGGGCATCGATGCCATCGAGGCGACCGGGGACGTTGGCAGCCGGCCCTTTCCCGCGATGACGATGATTACGCTGGCGGAGGCCGTGCTGTCGGAAGCGCCGGCGTCCGCCACGCTTACGATGCGCGCGCAATGCGAAGGGGCGCTGACGACGGTCCGTATCGATTGCCGCTCGCCATGCGCCGCGGAGCCGCCTTCGGTGCAGGCGCTGCGCGCGCGCCTTACGGAGCTGTACGGCGAACAGGTCCGGCTTGCGTTCACCTGCGATGCCATCAATGGCCGAAAAGCCACCGTGGAGGTCGACCTTGCCAAATCCGACAGCGATCATCGCTGAAGACGAGCCCATCCTGCGGCAGGAGCTTCGCCAGGAGCTCTCGACGCTGTGGCCCGAGCTCGAGATCTGCGCCGAGGCTGCCGACGGCACCGAAGCATTGCAGGCGATCCAGGAGACGTCTCCCGATATCGCGTTTCTCGACGTCGAGATGCCCGGCATGACCGGCGTCGAGGTGGCGCAGGCGGTGAACGGACGCTGCCACGTCGTGTTCGTCACTGCGTACGACAAGTACGCCGTGGCCGCGTTCGAGCAGCAGGCGGCCGATTACATCCTGAAGCCGTATTCCCGCGAGCGGCTGGCTGCGTCCGTGAAGCGCCTTCGCGAACGACTGCAGGGCGTGCCGGCCAAGCTCGACGGCATCCTCGAGGCGCTCGCCAAGCATGCCCCGGAGCAAACGAGCTACCTGCGCTGGATCACGGCCTCGCACGGACAGAAGGTGCGCTTCGTCACCGTGGACAAGGTCTGCTACTTCCAGGCGGACAACAAGTACACGATGGTCATGACCGCGGACAGCGAGCTATTGATCCGGCGGCCGATCAAGGAGCTGCACGACTCGCTCGATCCGCAAACGTTCTGGCAGATCCACCGCTCGACGATCGTCAACGTCAACGAGATCGCCGACGTGACGCGCGACATGCACGGGCACCTGCGCGTGCAGCTCAAGAGCCGGAAGGAGTCGCTCACGGTCAGCGAACCCTACAACCATCTTTTTCGGCAGATGTAGCCGTCACGTGCCGCTGGCGAAGGAATGGCTCCATGACGATCGCCAGCGCGATCAGCACACACGATCACCGCACCGCTCGGCAGATCGGCCATCGTCGACAGGACGAGCCCCACGGCATATACGCGCGACAACTGGAGGACGACATTCTTCGACGTCCTCCAGTCGGTAACTCCAATTGCCGTCGCTCAGGACGGGCGCACCGCGTCGGCGAAGTCCTGCATGTACAGGATGTAGATGCCTTGCGTGCGCTGGATGAATTGGCGCAGTTCACTGACCCCTTGGGCCGCGGCCCTGCAGGCCTGGACTTCGCCTGTGCCCACTGCCGGCCTGGCGCAATCAACGGGTTTTGCATTGACGTACGTCGCAAGAGTGGCGGTGACCAGGAATGCGGCCGTCGGATACAGTTTGCGGGTCATTCGGTTCATGGCGTTACCTCGCTCGGTTGAAGGATGTGGTCGCCGATATCGCCCCACGGGCGCAATCTGCGCTCTGTCCTAGCCTTGTTGCAACGACCGTGCGACTAAGCCGTCATTGGCCGCGACGAATCCTGCGCTGGCAGGAGCGAAGGAGCCTGCTCGAGAGGGCAGCCGTGGCCGGCCGCCTCCGCATCTTGCGCGCCGAAGCGCGGAATCTTGTCGGGAACCATGCCAGTCTGGCCGACCTCGCGCGCGAAAGCACGTTCGAGGCCGAGGGTGAGTTTTTCTGTGACCACATGACCTATCCCTATGTCGCGCATCTCGCTGTCGTGGCCGTCGACCGGGACACCGGAGGTCTCGATGTGCGTCGTTACCTGGTCGCGTACGATATCGGCAGGCCGATCAATCCAATGTTGGTCAAGGGGCAGATCACGGCAGGTGTTGCCCAAGGCATCGGGGGCGCGTTGTACGAGAAATTTCTGTACGATGAATTCGGTCAGCCGCTTGCCGGCACGTTCGCCGATTACATGATGCCGACTGCGAGGGAGGTTCCGCCGGTGGAGGTTCTGATTACCGAGGATGCACCGAGCCCGCTCAATCCGCCCGGCGTCAAGGGCGCCGGGGAGGCGGGAATCAACGCCGTGGGCGCGGCAATCGCCTCCGCCATCGACGATGCTCTCGGCCAGCAGATAGTCGTGACGCGCCTGCCGGTCACACCAACACAGATCAAGAGGGCTCTCCAGTGCAACCCTGGGATGTGATCATCGTCGGCGGTGGCAACGCGGCGCTGTGCGCGGCGCTGTCGGCAAAGGAGTCGGGTGGAAAGGTCCTTGTCCTCGAAAGGGCGCCCGAGGAGGAATCCGGCGGTAACTCGCGCTTCACCGCCGGGCTGATGCGCATCGCCTACAACGGCGTCGACGACCTGCGCCCGCTCATCGACCTGTCGGAAGAAGAGGTGGCGCGATCCGATTTCGGCTCCTACACCGAAGAGCAGTTCTTCGACGACATGGCGCGGGTCACCGAGTACCGCTGCGATCCCGACTTGACCGAGATCCTCGTCAAGCAGAGCCATCCCACGGTGCTGTGGATGCGCAAGAAGGGCGTGCGCTTTACCGCGGCTTGGGGACGGCAGGCGTTCAATATCGGCGGCAAGTTCAAGTTCTGGGGCGGGCTCACGCTCGAGGTGGTGGGCGGCGGCCCGGGCCTGGTGGATTCGCTCACGCAGATCGCGAAGAAGCACGGCATCGAAGTCTGGTACAACGCGCGCGCGCTTTCGCTCATCGCGGACGACGACGGCGTCCACGGGGTGGTGGTCAGGAAGAACCACAAAACGCTGGAAGTCAAAGGCAAGGCGGTGGTCCTCGCGGCGGGCGGCTTCCAGGCGAACACCGAGTGGCGCACGCGCTACCTGGGCCCGGGCTGGGAACTCGCCAAGGTTCGCGGCACGCGCTTCAACACCGGCGACGCCATCCGCATGGCGCTCGACATCGGCGCCGCCCCGCACGGCAACTGGTCGGGCTGCCACGCGGTGGCGTGGGACCGCAACGCTCCGGAAGCTGGCGACCTCGCGATCGGCGATAGCTTTCAGAAGCACTCGTATCCATGGGGCGTCTACATCAACGCCGAGGGCAAGCGCTTCGTCGACGAGGGCGCCGACTTCAGGAATTACACCTACGCCAAGTACGGCCGCGTCATTCTGCAGCAGCCCCGGCAGTTTGCGTGGCAGATCTTCGACGGCAAGGTGAAGCAGCAGCTGCGCGACGAGTACCGCATCAAGCAGGTGACCAAGGTCACCGCCAATACGCTCGAGGAGCTGGTGTCGAAGCTCGACGACACCGACCAGATAACTGCGCTAGAAACGCTCAGAAAGTTCAACGACGCGGTGCAGACCAAGATCCCGTTCAACCCGAACGTCAAGGACGGGCGCTGCACCAAGGGCCTCGAGGTGAACAAGTCCAACTGGGCGAACACGCTCGACACCGCGCCGTTCGAGGCCTACGCGGTGACCTGCGGCATCACCTTCTCGTTCGGCGGCCTGAAGATCAACACCAGCGGCCAGGTGATCAGCTCGGACGGCGAGCCGATCAGCGGCCTCTACGCGGCCGGCGAGCTAGTCGGCGGGATCTTCTGGTTCAACTACCCCGGCGGCTCGGGGCTCACCAATGGCTCGGTCTTCGGGCGAATCGCCGGAAGGAATGCCGCAAACCGTCAAAATGAATAGACGAGGAGGAATACTCATGCACTTGCTCCTGACAGTGTGCATCAGAGTCTGGCGATCAACACCCTGACATCGGCGATGGTGTCCTCGTGCGTGCTGCCCGTGAAGGTGTGGCATACATTGAGATGGCTGTCAAAGCATCTCGTTGAGCAGGTAGTACATGTTGTCGATCAGCTTGTGACCCAGACCACGCTTGCGCCACTTCTCGAGCTTGATCTCCTCGCAATGCGGCAGATACTTTTCGAAGATCGCCTCGAGCCGCTGCGCCGTCGCGGCATCCCTGATCCCGAGCGTAAGCTCGTCGTTGATTTCGAAAGAACGATCGTCGAAATTGCTCGATCCGACCGCGCACCAGACGCTATCCACGCTCATCACCTTCTGATGCAGGAGCGTGTGCGGGTACTCGAACAGGCGCACGCCGCACCGAAGCAGCTTCTCGAAGTTGCGATGCCCCGCGTGTTGCACCATCGGGTTGTCCGAGCCGCCGGTCGACGGCATCATCACGCGCACATCGACACCCCGCTTGACCGCCGCACCAAATGCGTCGATCGCCTCGGGCTCCGGAATGAAGTACGGGTTCTGAATCCAGATGCGCTTGCGGGCAAGGCAGATGATCGTATGGTGAAGGATCTTCACCGCGGAAGCTGAGCCTTCCGGCTTCAAGAAGGCGGCGTGCACGGTGACCTCACCGGCCTTCGCAAGCGCGGGAAACACGTCGTCGCCCACGAAAAGCTCGCCCGTTTCCCCACCCCAGTTCTCGCTGAACGCGGACTGCACGGTGTTCACGATCGGACCACGCAATCGCACGCTGATGTCGGCGAAATGCTCGCTGTCCTGCGCGTCACCCAGCCACGCATCGACGATGCAATGGCCGCCGACGAAGCCCACGCGCCCGTCGATCACCACGAGCTTGCGATGATCGCGCGCGTTCATCACGCCGATGTTGTGGATATGCCAGGAATGAAACTTGACAAGCTTGCATCCGGACTCCTCGAGCTGCCGCTCGATGGCCTCTCCCATTTTCCTGGTGCCCGTGGCGTCGAGCAGCACGCGCACTTGCACGCCGGCGCGACTGCGCTCGGACAGCGCGTCCGCCACGCGCTGCCCGAGCACGCCTTCCTTCCACAGATAATTCTCGAAGTGCACCGACCGCTTAGCCGCGCGGATCTCTTCGAGGAGAACATCGAAATAGGCACCATTCTCGATGACCTCCACCGTGTTGCCGTCGACGGCAGTTCCGAGCGACAGGCCCGCCAGCGACGGCAGCAGCTCGTCGATCGGCGAATCGCATTCGATGTTCAGATCGGGATTGCGATGGCGCTTGATTGACCATATGACAAGCGCGAGGACAACGACGGAGGCGACGATCAGCACCAGCATGATGACCGGCACCGCCATCGATCCGGTGGCGTTCAATTCGTTGATCCGTCCAGGCAGCTTGCGTCAGCTCGCTGCGCGCCTACGGGCGACTGCCGGAAAGTGAGCCCGGTATTCGCATTGTCTCTCCGGGTCCTTCTCGTGCGCATTGGCGAGGGCGTGCCGGGTGGCGCCTTCAATGTAGTGACGATCCATGCAGATGGGCTTCATGTTGGCCTAAATTCATCGGGATCACGGGTCTCCAGGACGGCGCCATGATCTTACTCCGGGTGCGAACCGCCCATGGGAAGCGCACCCGGACGTTCGCCGTTTGTTACGATGCGCGCCTACTTGTACGAACCGGAGACCCCATCGCGCAGGATGCGGCGGGCCACCGCTGAACGAACTGCGCCGCGCCGTTCTTAACCTCTCTCGTCCCAGACATTGAACAGCGCCGCTGATCCAGCGATCATACTTACCTCGCGCAACCCAACACGAGGCCGGCATTGACGACATACGACTACACGTCGATGGGCTTTTATACGTTCGATTGTCTCGGCTGGCCCTTTACGCAAATTCCTCCGGCCGGTGGCTGTTATCCCATCGAGGAATTGACGCTTGCCGTCTCAGGCGCAGCGGGTACCGCGGCCATCGCCGCGGCCAAGATGGGCCTGAAGACCCTGGCGGTCGGCGGCGTCGGCGATGACCTGATGGGCGATTGGGTGATCCGGCGCCTGCAGCACTTCGGCGTCGACACCTCGAGCATGCAGTGCGAGAGGGGCTGGAAGACATCCTCTTCCATCGTCACGACGCGAGCCGACGGATCGCGACCCGCGCTGCACATGACGGGCGCCACGAGCGATTTCTACGTTACCGATGCCATGCTGCCGAACGTGGTCGACGCCAAGGTCTTCCACGCGGGTGGTGTCGGGCTGATGCATGCCATGGATAAGGGGCGCACCGCCGAGGTCATTGCCGCGGCCAAGGCCGCAGGCGCTCTGACCACCGTCGACGTTTTTGCGGGCTCGCCCAACGATATGCCGGCTGTTGCCAGCGTTCTTCCTTACACGGATTACTTCCTCCCCTCGATCGAGGAAGCCCGGGCGCTCGCGGGCCGGTTCGATATGGGCGACGCCGCGAGGTATTTCCTCGACCTCGGTGCGAAGGCCTGCGTGTTCACACTGGGCGGTGACGGAGCTTACTATCACGACCGCTTCGGATTGACATTCAGAATGCCGGCGTTCGATATCCCGGTGAAATGCACCTGCGGTTGCGGCGACGCGTTCAATGCCGGCTTCGCCGTAGGGCTCATCAAGGGATTTGATGAGGAGGCCACCGTGCGCTTTGCGCAGGCGACAGCCGCACTGAATGCCACCGGCCTGGGATCACAGGCAGGTGTGGAGTCCTTCGAGCACACGTTGAGGTTCGCAAAAACCGCCCGAATCTTAGCGTCTTGATATCGCGCTCTTCGCGGTGCCTCGCGAAGGCTTGGCCGATATATCGCCTACTGACGGGGGTGAGCCGTGAAGGGTTTCTGCTGTTCTCTCTGCCATGAGATCCAGGGCCTTAACCGACTCGTCGCATTGGCAACACCGCGGAACCGGTGTCCGGAGACTTATTCCGAGTTGCGATCCGTGTCAGCGGATTTGGATGGCGTCACCTTGGGAAGGTGCCAGCCGCGGTAGATGCTGCCCAGCCGCAACCCGAGGCATAGGACCACGCCCGCCAGCGTTGTCGCCGTCGACGGCAGGTGGAGAGATTCACCAACCACCACGACGCCCGCTCCGGCTAGCGCAGCCACCGCGTACAGCTCCGCGCGAAGCACGGTCGGGATCTCGGTGAGCATGATGTCGCGTGCCATGCCGCCACCGATGCCGGTCAGCATCCCGAGCAGCGCGGCCATCGGCGGTTCGAGGCCGTAAGCCAAGGCCTTTTGCGCGCCGGATACCGCGAACATGGCGAGTCCCGCCGCATCGAAGAGCTGCACCGGGCTCCGCAAACGGTCGATGACCGCAAGCCGGTAGAACGTCAGGATCCCTGCCGTCAGCGAGATCGCGAGGTAGCGCCAGTCGACTAGTGCGGCGGGGGGAACGGCGCCAATCAGCACGTCACGAATGATGCCGCCCGTGGTGGCGGCCACGATCGACAATACGAGAACGCCGAAGATATCCAGCCCACGCTTAGCGGCGGCAACGGCGCCGCTAAGCGCGAAAACGAACGTGCCGATGAAGTCCAACGCCGTGAGGAACACCTGCAGGGCGGGCGCGACGGGTTCAGTCACGGTGGCCGTTCCGGGGCGTCAGTCGCCGCTCGGCTATGCCGCCTGCTCGCTGGCCGACAGCCGAGCGCGCACGGCGACGCCGGCATCCGGGACTTCAACCCGGCGATGCAGCGGCAGTGAATCGCATTCAATCAAAGCAAGAGACGCGGACCGTGATCGATGCGGCGCACGCGCATGGGTTCTCGTCGATCAATGTCGATCTCATCTTCGACCTGCCCCGATAGACGTTGATCGGACTTGCCGCGACACTAGGCAAGGTCATCGAGTCCTCGCCCGATCGCATCGCCCTCTATAGCTACGCCCGCGTTCCCTATCTGTCAAGCCGCAACGGCGAATCGTCGACGGCGCGCTTCCCGCGCTCTTGCGCTGTTCGAGCGAGCGCATGCGCTCATCCACGTGAACATGGCCGCGAAGCTTCATCTGCCAAAAGCGTCGGCGCCACATGGCAGGCGGCAGCAAGCCGCGTCTGGACACCTGGGAGCGGGGACGGTGTTGGCGACGTAGTCCGCTAGAGCAACTGCTCCGGCACGAAGGGTGCGAAGAGGACGTTCTGAAGGCGCATGAGCAGCGTCGCTTCCGGCTCCGAGACCAGGACGACCTCGCCGGCATCCGTTTTCGTCAGCCACTCGAGCGCCTGCCCATCCGCGGCGAATCGCAGCCTGTACGCGCTGCCTTGCTGGCTCATCCTGATCACTTCAGTGACTTGCCTTGCGAGTTGCGGACAATCGGCAAGTATTCCGAGCTCGGTGTTGGTACTGTCCGATCGCGGGTCGAGGTTCACCGACCCCATATAGACTATCGAGTCATCGATGACCGCAGCCTTGGCGTGCAGCCGGCCGAGCGCCATCGTGGGCACGAGCAGCTCGTCGTTGTGCAACATTCGCGTCGGGCTGAGCTCGTACAGCTCGACCCCGTCACGCAGCAATTCCACGCGGTAGCGGGCGTATCCCGTGTGCACGAGCGGCACATCGTTGGCCGCCAGCGAGTTCGTCAGGATGGCCACTTTCACGTCGCGCCGGATCAGATTGCGGAAGGCCTCCACACCCACTCGCCCCGGCACGAAGTAGGGCGACGAGATCACGACGGTTCGCTTGGAGGCGCTGACGCGATCCATGATGTCCATCTGGGCGCTCATGGAACGCGCCATCTCCACCGTAGTCGCCTTGACCTTCCCCGGCCGGTCGGCGAACGCAACCGCGGTGCCCCAGACGAGGTCGAGTTGCCCGGTATCCAAATCGCGGCCCAGGGGTCGGTATCCCAGCATATCGCGCCCAGGAACGGGGATCGATGTCATCTGCTCGCCGTCGTCGACGAGATGGTTGAACGTGCGCTGCAAATCGGGCGCGTCACCGGAACTCGCGACAATGGTCTCGACCGAGTAGGCTTCGGGGCTGTTCCAGTACGCATCGAAGATGTTGCGCAGGCGTGGCAGTGCACCGCCCACCACCAGCACATCCATGTCGACGAAATTGCTGGTCGGGCTGCGCGTGAAATATTCGTCTGCGATATTGCGCCCGCCCATGACCGCAACCACGCCGTCCGCGATGAAAAGCTTGTTGTGCATCCGGCGATTCAGCCGCTGAAAATCAAGGAGCGACGCGACGAACTTGGCGGGGATGCTTTGTCGCGCACAGCAGAAGGGGTTGAACAGGCGCACTTCTACGTGGGGGAAGGCAGCGAGGCCGCGAAACATCGGATCGCCGCCGACGGTATAGAGGTCATCGACGAGCAGGCGTACCTGCACGCCCCGCAACGCGGCGTCACGCAGGCTCCGCATGACGAGACGCCCCGTGCGGTCGTTTGCAATGAGGTAGTACTGGACGTCGAGCGAGTGCACCGCGCGGCGCGCGAGCTCGACTCTCGCATCGAGTGACGAGAAGCCCGCGGGCATGAGGCGGAATCCCGTCATGCTGGGCTCCGGCGTCGACGCCTGAACCGCGCGGACCAGCGGACTGTCGTTGGCCGGCTCGCGCGCCGCCGACGTCGGCCGATCGGGCGGTGCGGGTAGCGTTCCGCAGGCTGATATCAGCGCCGACGTCAGCGCTGCGGCGATCAGGCGGGCCAGGCAATCAGCCGAACGTGAACGCATACGCCTCGGCGCCCGAATCGAGAAATTCGATCTCGATCGTCCGGCTCGCGATCGGCTTGGGCTGCCGGATCAACTGATAGAGCCGCTGCCCGGTGACCGTGCCCAGGCCCTGGTCGTCGACGTCGGTCCCGTGCGCTGCACCGGGCGGCTTGCCGTCGACGAGCACGCGGAAACGCACGAGGCCTTTGCCGCTTGGCGGACCCATCACGAGATGAACATCCCGTGCGTGAAAGCGGTAGGCGATGCGCCCATTCGGCTTGTTCAAGACAACCGCGCCCTGCGTTATCGTCCAGTCGCCCGACAGCGCCCAATGGTTGAGCGCTAGGCGTTGGGGCACCGCATAGACGCCTGGCTTGTCGCGTCGAGCGCCCCCCGGGGACGCAAAGTTCTCGGTTCGCTGGTATCCCACATAATTTTCAGGCGACTTCAAGTTGCTCCAGTCGGCCTGGGCCTCGAGGCCACTCCCGTCGACCGCGACGAGGTCGCGGCCGACTCCGCTACGACCGGCCTCGAGCAGCAGTTGCTGAACGGCCCGTTCGGTCTCCTCGTAGCCGCCCTCGCCGAATTGGTGATGGCGAATGCGTCCCTGCGCGTCGACGAGGTAGAGCGCGGGCCAATACTGATTGTGGAGTGCATTCCAGATCGCGAAGTCGTTGTCGATCGCAATCGGATACGCAACCCGCATGTCTTTGACTGCCCGCCGGACGTTGTCCAGATCATGCTCGAACGGGAACTCGGGCGAATGCACGCCGATCACCACCAGCCCCTGATCCTTGTATTTATCGGCCCATGCGCGAACGTACGGAAGCGTGCGCAGCCAATTGATGCAGGTGTACGTCCACACGTCGAGCAGGACGACCTTTCCGCGCAGATCGTCGGCCGTCAGCGGGCCGGAATTGAGCCATCCGGTGGCACCGCCGAGAGAAGGCAACGTGCCTTCCATCGGGAGTTTCATCATCGGAGAAGCGCTCTGCAGTGCGACGCGCGTCTCCTCGGCCAGGGTCTGGACAGGCGCCGCCATCGCACCGGCGACTATCGCGGCGACCCCTAAGTGGATCAATTTCATGACGGACGCCTTTCGAGCGGGTTAGGGTGGAGCGCGATCACCGGATTCTAGACAGGCAACCGGCGTGGAGCGACGACGCCGGTAGGCGCGTCGATCAGTATGCATCCACGTCGATCACCGCCTGGGCAAAGGCCGTGGGCGCCTCCTGCGGCAGATTGTGGCCGATCCCGCCCTTGATCAGGCGATGCGAATAGCGACCGGAGAATTTCTTCGCGTACGAGGCAGGCTCCGCATGCGGCGCACCGTTGGCATCGCCCTCGAGCGTAATCGTGGGAACCGTGATGACCGGGAACTCGGCAAGCTTCTTGTCGAGCGCTTCGTACTTCGGTTCTCCATCGGCGAGCGCAAGCCGCCACCGATAGTTGTGGATCACGATGCTGACATGGTCCGGATTGTCGAAGGACACGGCACTTCGATCGAAGGTCGCGTCGTCGAACTTCCACTTCGGAGACGCGAGCTGCCAGATGAGCTTCGCAAAGTCACGCCGATATTTTTCGTAGCCGAGGCGGCCGCGGTCTGTGGCGAAGTAATACTGATACCACCATTGGAACTCCGCTGGCGGTGGCAACGGCATTTTGCCGGCTTCCTGGCTGCCGATCAGGTATCCGCTCACGGACACCATGGACTTGCAACGCTCCGGCCACAGCGCAGCGATGATGTTGGCCGTGCGCGCGCCCCAATCGCATCCGGCGATCGTCGCCTTGTCGATCTTGAGCGCATCCATGAACGCGACGATGTCGACGGCGACCGACGAGGGCTGGCCATTGCGAAACGTCTCACTTGCGAGGAAGCGCGTCGCGCCGTACCCGCGCAGATACGGCACCAGGACCCGGTAGCCGGCCGAAGCAAGAAGCGGCGCCACGTCGACATAGGTGTAAATGTCATAGGGCCAGCCATGGAGCAGGATGACCACGGGTCCGGCTGCCGGTCCGGCCTCGGCATAAGCGACGCTCAGCACGCCGGCGTCGACCTGCTTCAATGAGCCGAATGACGTGTTCGTTCCCGGCTTGATCGGCCTCACCTTGGCGGTCTGTGCATCGGCAGAGCCGGTCATCGCAAGCTCGGCGGCCGCGACCGCAAGGATGGCCTTGCCCAGGAAACTGCGGCGCGCGGGGTTGATGACGTCGGACATGCGTTCTCCTTCATTGATCGGGAATCGGTGCACGCGCTCTCCCAAGAGACGCTGATGCCGCTCGAGGAAAACCCACGGATGTGGCCAAATCCATTGGACGATGGTATTGGTCGCGCGCTGGGACCGTACGTACTGGTTGGACGAGAACCACTGCGCGGCGATCGGCGCCGAGGACCCACGGCGGCAATATCATTGCATGGGTGTTGCGACGCCGAGTCTTAGCGCCACATGGAACCAAGGCGGTGAGGGTCCGGGCTTTCGTTTTCCACATCACCATCCCGAGGACCGGATCAGCAATTCGAGAGATTCGCGCGCGAGAGGGTCATCCTCGCCTCGTTCAGGCAGCGACCGGCAGCTCGCGCGAAGCTCTTCCGAAACGCCTGTGGTGAAGGCCGGTAGTGCTCCCCGAGCACTCATCTCGGGGCACCGCGGTTCAACGCTTCTGGTAGGGGTGGAAGATGTGGTCCTTCGCCTTCACGGCCACGTGGCACGCGTGTCCGCAGTCTGAGAGACTGGGATCGACGGTGAACTTGTCGGATGCGGCTTCGTAGTTGAACAACGCGTATCCCCATCCGCCGCTTTTCGGAAATTTCTTGCTGTCCTTTTCTATGACAAAAGCCTGCGTGAAGACGTCTGGCACATCCACGACGAAGGGCGCCTCCGTGCTCTTCTTCGGCTTCCACTGGAGCTTCACGATCTTGGAGCCATCCGGGAAAGGCTGGCCGTTGCCGGGGATGCCGGCCTTGTACGCCTTGATCATGGTCGGATTGGCGACGATCACCTTGAGCACTTCATCGGTCCGGGCGGAAGAGACCACTGCCCAGTCCTCGTATCCCCTGAAGTCGGAGAACGCGATTCCGCTCGGCGATTTCAGCGAGTTCTTGTCTTGCGCGTAAGCGGTCGTGCCGCCCAGGCCGGCGAGCACCACCGTGGCTATCCCAATCGTTAGCCTGTCTCTGCGCTTCATGGCAGATTCCTTTCTCTAGGTGTCGCGGACAAGCATTATTGCCCGGCGATTTGAACGGCACACCTTGTGAGGTAGGGACGCTGCCTTCGGGATCCACCAGCTCGTTCAGCATCTGGTGGTCGCCGCGCGGCAGGTTAACCAGGATGATGGTGTTGCTCTGGCCGTAGTCCGACCATTGCAAGGGAAGGTCGTCGACGATACTTGACGCTTGCGGACCGCCTGCAAGTTGGAATAGCATTCAAACATTGATCAAAGGCGTATCCCAAGCAAGTTCTGGTCGTCGTAAAACCCGCTAAGAGGTAGGCGCCGACCGGACCATAAGAGGAGCAGGAAACTCAATGCCGGCCGTTTCATCGCCGAAGCAGGCAGGCGAGCTTGCGCGCTCCAACGAGTGGCAGGTGGCACCTGGCGCCGATGCCTTTCAGGCTCGATCGAACAGCAACTCGAAGGGAATGCGCGCGATCCGCAGCGTCGCGTGGAACCTGCTGCCTCCGCTGACGTTCGTGGCGATGGTGGGCTTATGGTGGGGTGCGGTCGAGCTGTTCAAAATCCCCGCGTATCTGCTGCCAGGGCCGGGAGGTGTCTTTGCGCGATTGGTGACCGACGCGTCGCTGCTGTGGATGCACTCCAAGGTCACATTGACCGAGATTCTTCTGGGATTTGGTCTCACGGTGGTCACGGCGATCCCGCTCGGTCTCCTGATCGCGCTTTCGCCGCTCGCGAAGCAGATCGTCTATCCACCGATCATGCTCATGCAGCTCGTGCCCAAGATCGCGGTCGCGCCGTTGTTTCTCGTCTGGCTCGGCTTTGGCATCGAATCGAAGGTCCTGCTGACCGTGCTCATGACGTTCTTTCCGCTGCTTCTCGCGAGCATCAGCGGTTTTGCCATCCTCGACGACCGGTTCCTGTATCTCACGAGATCGATGGGCGCCACCTGGTGGCAGACATTCCGCTATCTGCGATTTCCGGCGGCGCTGCCCGTCATCTTCTCCGGCATCAAGACTTCCGCGACGATCGCCGCGACCGCGGCCATCGTGGCCGAGTTCGTGGGCGCCAACAAGGGTCTCGGGTACGTATTGCTTCGCGGTACCAGCACGATGGACATCGAGCTTGTGTTCGCCGTGCTCGTCGTGCTGACGATCGTCGGCATTGCCATCAACTACCTGGTCGAGTTCTGTGAGTGGGCGATGACGCCATGGCAGCGCGCGAAGAACAACTAGTGGCCTGTAACGCCCAATTCGAGACCAAGCGAAGCGGTATGGCGCTGCGATTTGTGCCGAGTGCAAGGCGCCGAAGCGTAGCAAGGGCGTCCCCCTTGCAAGCTTCGGCAACGCGGCAATCGGCACAAAGCGCCCGCCAGATGGTTTCGAATTGGGCGTTACAGGCCACAAAATTTCCATTAACGGGGCTTGCCTTCGGCGAGCCCACATCGAGAGGAGGTCGTATGAATCATTCGTTCGCAAGGTCACTCGCGGTCGGCGCGGTTACGGTGGCAATGACATTCGCGGCCGGAGGGGCCGCGGCGGCCAACGTCGCCATTCCCTTCCAGTTGAACTGGATGGCGGGCGGGGCGAATGCGGGCTTCGCTGCCGCGGTTGTAGAGGGCTACTACAAGGATGCCGGGCTGGACGTGACGGTGATCCAGGGCAACGGATCCGGCAACACCGCGCAGCTCGTTGCCAACGGGCGCTCTCAAGTCGCGTACGCCGACGCGGTTGCGGTGAGCCAGCTCATCGCGAAAGGCGCGCCGATGAAAGTGGTGGCGACCGTCTACCAATCGAATCCCAACGCGGTCATGGCGCTCAAGAAGACCGGGATCAAGTCGGTCAAGGACCTCGCGGGCAAAAAGGTGGGCGTGCCGTCGGGATCGTCGCAGACGACGATGCTGCCGCTGCTGCTGAAGTCGAACAACCTCAAGGAGTCGGACATCAACATGATCGACATGCCGGTCGCGTCGATGGTGCCCGCGCTCCTGCAGGGTCAAGTCGATGCGGTCCTGGGCTCGATCGACGCCTACCAGATCCAGGCCGAAGCACAGGGCGCGCAACTGGACGTCTACAAATTTGCCGACCACGGCGTGCCCACGGTGAGCACCTCGATCTTCGTGAGCAACAGCTATCTCAAGGAGAATCCGGACGTCGTCAGGAAGTTCATCGCCGCGAGCCTCAAGGGATGGAGCTTCGCGCTCGACAATCCGGAGAAAGCGGTCAAGGACCTCAAGGTCGTGTTCCCGGACGTGAACGAAAAGCTGGCCGCGGCCGAGCTGGCGGCGATCACGCCGTTGTTCTGCAGTGGCGGCGCGAAGTACGTCGGCAAGGCCGAGGACGCGTTGTGGGCGAAGTCGCAGGATCTGCTGTCCGAAGTCAAGCTGTTGCCGGCCGGCCAGGATCCCAAGACCTACTACACCAACGACTACCTTCCGCCGCCGTCCGCCATGCGGGCGTGCAAATAACCGGATGCGAGGGCGGGAGCCGGCGATGGTCGATGCACGACGACACGGGTACACGTATGCCGATCTGCACGTCGGCATGTCCTTCCGCAGTCCGGGCAGGACGATTACCGACGCCGACCTCGTGGCCTTCGCCGGCCTCACCGGGGATTATTCGGAGCTTCACACGAGCGAGGTCTACGGCAAGAACAGCCAGTTCGGGCGCCGGGTTGCCCACGGAATGCTCGGCCTTGCCTATGCGCACGGGCTCATGTGGCCCCGGACCGGAGAATTGCGCGAGACCGCGATCGCGTTTCTCGGCATCAGCGACTGGCGATTCATCGGGCCGATCTTCATCGGCGACACGATCTTCGTGAACTACCGCATCGCGGAGCTCCGCGACAGCCAGTCGAAGCCGACCCAGGCAGTCGCGACGTTCGACGTGGAGGTGGTCAACCAGGACGATCGCGTCGTTCAACGAGGACGCAAGGTGCTGCTGGTCTCGAAGGTGCCGTTGACCGCGGTGGAGGCGTCGCGACGATGACGGCCGAACCTACAACGAGTATCAGGTCCGGCGCTCCCATCAGCATCAGCCGGGTGTCGAAGACGTTCGGCGAGAACACCGACAAGCCGTTCCTGGCCTTGAAGGAAGTCAGCGTCGAGATTCAGGCGGGCGAGTTCGTTTCCGTCGTCGGACCGTCGGGGTGCGGCAAGAGCACGCTGATGCTGATGGTGGCCGGACTTCTCAAGCGCAGTCGCGGCGACATCGTCATCGCCGGCGCTTCGGTGACCAAACCGATCACGGATGTCGGCATCGCGTTCCAGGACCATTTGCTGCTCGAGTTTCGAACCGCGCTCGCCAACGTCACGTTGCACGCGGATATCCGAGGGTTGCCCAGGAAGACGATCGAGGCGAGGGCAAAAGAGCTGTTCGCACAGCTGCAATTGACGCAAGCCATGGAGAAGTACCCCCGCCAGCTTTCCGGCGGCATGCGGCAGCGGGTGTCGCTGATTCGTACCTTGGTGCACGATCCGTCGTTGCTCCTGCTGGACGAGCCCTTCGGCGCGCTCGATGCGTTGACGCGCCTGCAGGTCCGGACGGACCTGGAAGCGCTGTGGTTGCGCCGCCGTCCCACCGTGCTCTTCATCACCCACAGCGTCGAGGAGGCTGTCGGTCTCTCGGACCGCATCCTGGTGATGGGGCCGAGCCCGGGCGAGGTGGTCGAGGAAATCCACGTCGACTTGCCCCGGCCGCGGCCGATCGTCCTTGGCGACGTCAAGGAGTTTGCCGAATACGTGGACCGCATTCACCGCCATTTCGAGCGCCTGGGCGTCCTGCACGGCATCGATACGCCAGCGCTCGGGGAAACACGCTGATGACCGGACCTCGTGAAAGCGTTGCAGGTGGCGACGGGCACCAGTTCGTAACGCTGGAGGTCAACGCCACGATCGCCGAGATAGGCATCGACGGCGGGCCGCTCAATCTCGTCACCAAAGCGATGCTGCGTGCGCTCAACCGCGTCCTCGGCGAAATGACGACGCGCGCGGATGTGCGCTGCCTGATCCTGCACGGCGGCAGCGCCCGCGCGTTCTGCGCCGGAAGCGACATCAAGGAATTCAGGCACCTCCGGCAGGACGCGAGCGAGCAAAAGATCCTGTTCGAGGACATGGTGCTCCGGCAACTTGCGCGGATGCCGATGCCGACGATTGCCGCCATCGATGGCCCCGCGCTCGGCGGCGGCCTGGAGCTCGCGCTCGCCTGCGACCTGCGTGTCTGCCGGAAGGACGTTGCGCTGGGATTGCCCGAATCACGACTCGGAGGACTGGCGGGGAGCGGCGCCGTGCGGTTGGCGCGGCTCATCGGGCCCGCGCGCGCCAAAGAGATGCTGTACACGGGCGACACGGTCGCCACCGGGCAGGCACTCGCGTGGGGGTTGGTGAACCGGGTCGTCGAAGGGCCTGCGCTGGACGGTGCGCGGGAGTTGGCTGCCACGATCGCTGCTCGCGGACCGCTATCGAACCGCCTCGCGAAGAAGCTCGCGGACGCCGCGCACGATGTCCCGCTCGACGCCGGCCTTTCGATGGCGACGATCGCGCAGCAGGAGATCTTCGAAAGCGACGATCTGCACGAGGGCGTCGCCGCGTTCTTTGCGAAGCGCGAGCCCGAGTTCAAGGGGCGATGAGCGAGCCAATGGAAAAAATCACTGCGGACGAAGCGGCCCAGCTCATCCAGGACGGCGATGCGATCCTGATCAGCGGTTCGGGCGGCGGACACTCGGTGCCCGAAGCGTTGCTTGCCGCGGTCGAACGCCGCTTCCTCGCCGAGGGCAGGCCGCTCGGATTGACGTCGGTGAGCATCGTCGGCGTGGGTGACCGCGCAGCGCTCGGCGCGTCGCACCTCGCGCACGAGGGCCTGCTGAAGCGCGCGATCACGAGCGCGCTCGTCGACTCGCCGGGACTCGTGCGCCTCGCCGCCGAGGACAAGATCGAGGCGTACACGTTGCCGCAGGGCGTGCTGTCGCAGCTGATGCGTGACATGGCGGCGGGTCGGCCGGGACTCGTCACCAAGACCGGCCTCCATACGTTCGTCGACCCGCGCCAGCAGGGAGCGCGGCAAAGCCCGCGCACGCCCCCGGATTTCGTGGAAGTGATCAACCTCGCCGGCGAGGAATGGCTGCTCTTCAAGCCGGTTCCCGTGTCGGTCGCGTTCCTGCGCGGCACGACCGCCGATGAGGACGGCAACGTCACCATGGAGGAAGAGGCGGTGCTCGGCGAAATGCTCGCGATGGCGCAGGCGACGCGCAGCGCCGGCGGCACGGTCGTCGTGCAGGTGAAGCGCATGGCGCAACGCGGCACGTTGCCGGCAAAGCAGGTCAGGATTCCAGGCATCCTCGTCGACTTCGTCGTCGTCGACCGTGAGCAGCGCCAGACGTATGCGACGTACTACGATCCGAGCTATGCCGGCGAGCTTCGCATTCCGAATGACGACATTCCTACGCTTCCGTTCGGACCGCGCAAGGTGATCGTCCGGCGCGCGGCAATGGAGCTTTTCCCCGGCGCGATCTGCAATCTTGGCGCGGGCGTTTCCACTGGGTTGTCGACGATCGTGGCGGAAGAAGGATTGCTCGACGCCGCCATCCTCACGAACGAGCAGGGCATCATCGGCGGTGCGCCGATCACCGGACGCGACTCGGGAGGCGGGCAGAACTTTGCGGCGATGATCGAGCAGCCGGCGCAGTTCGACTTCTACGACGGAGGCGGGCTCGATCTTGCGTTTCTGTCCTTCGCTGAAGTCGATGCGCAGGGCAACGTCAATGTGAGCCGCTTCGGCGACAGGATCATCGGCGTTGGCGGCTTCATCAATATCGCCCAGAACGCGAGGTGCGTGGTGTTCAGCGGCACGCTGACCGCCGGCGATCTCGACATCGGATGGGAGGACGGGCAGACCGTCGTCCGCAAGGAGGGCCGTCACCAGAAATTCGTGGGGAGGCTCGAACAGGTCTGCTACAACGCGAGCATGGGCCGCGAGCGCGGCCAGGTCGCGCTCTTCGTCACCGAGCGCGCCGTCTTTCGCGTTGGCCCGCAAGGACTCGAGCTGATCGAAATCGCGCCGGGTCTCGACGCCGAGCGCGACGTGATCGCCAGGATGGGCTTCCGGCCGGCGGTCGCGGAGGAGCTCAAGACAATGGATGCGCGAATCTTCGCGCCCGCATTGATGGGGCTGTCCGCGGATATTCATGCCAAGCCGCGCGGCTTCCGCTCGAAGCGTGTTGCGCAATGGCACGAGGCACACCGGAAGGCCGCGCCATGATGCCGTTGCGCGCCACGGCGTAGATACCCATGGCTCACGTACCCGCAGAGCGCTGCCTTGGCATCATCGAGCTCCTTGCCGACGGCGCGCCCGAGATGCCGCTGGGCGAGATCGCGGAGCGACTCGCGCTGCCGAAGAGCGGCGCGCATCGACTGCTTGCCACGCTCGTTGATCTCGGCTGGGCGGAGCAGGATCGCGGGACCGGGTTCTATCGGCTCACCATGCGCCTTGCCGTGCTTGGCCAGCGGTTTTATGTGGCCTCGGGCGTTCCCGACATCTGCCAGCCGGTGCTCGATCGCTTCGCGCACGAGTGCCGCGAGTTCGCGCGCCTCGCGGTGGTCGACGGCAGTGCCCTGGTGTGGATCGCTCACGCCCAAGGCGCGGACGGAGGACTGGTCTATCAACCGACGGAAACGACGGGCACCGTACCCCTGTACGCAACCGCGAGCGGGAAGGCATGGCTTGCAACACTCCGGCCCAACGATGCGGTTCAATACGTGGCGAAGCATGGCGGCTTCAGCGAGGCGGACCGCTACGGCCCGAATGTCATTCGCTCGATCGACGTGCTGCTCAAGGAGCTGCGAGTTACGGCTCGCCGTGGTTACGGTTTGGCGTTGAACGAGGCGGAACCGGGCGTTACTGCGATCGCGGCGGCAATTCGGTCCGGCGCGGACGGCTTGACGGTCGGCACGGTCAGCATCGCGGGTCCCACCGCCCGCATGACCGAAAGCCGGGTGCGCACACTCGCACCACTCGTGACGCAGTGCGCGTCCGACTTGTCGATTTCGTGGCCCGTGCGGACGAAGCGATTCGGCACGCCTGCCTCGAAGGATGTCGGCCGGGCGGCGTGATACCTTGGTCAGCTAGGCCCTAATGGACAAGATCCTCCTCGGCTGCATCGCCGATGACTTCACCGGGGCGACGGATCTTGCCAACAACCTCGTTCGCGCCGGCATGCGAACGATACAGACGATCGGCGTCCCGACGCAGAGTTTGGCGAGCCAAGCGGATGCCGTGGTCGTCGCCCTCAAGACCAGGACCGTTCCCGCGCACGAGGCCGTGGCGCAGTCGCTCGACGCGTTGCGATGGCTGCAGGCGCAGGGCGCCGAGCAGATCTACTTCAAGTACTGCTCGACCTTCGACAGCACACCCGCCGGCAACATCGGTCCGGTGACCGAGGCGCTGCTGGACGCGCTGGCGACCAGCGACAGCTCGCGGTTCACGATTGCCACGCCTGCATTTCCCGATAACGGACGCACGGTCTTCCGAGGCTACCTCTTCGTCGGCGACGCGCTGCTGCATGAAAGCGGCATGCAGAATCATCCGCTCACGCCGATGACCGATTCCAGCCTCGTCAGGGTCCTTCAGGCGCAATGCACGCAGCGCGTGGGTCTCATCGACTATCGCGTGGTGGCAAAGGGCGCGACCGCTATTCGTCAGCGCATCGACGAGCTGCGGGACCAGGGCATCCGGATCGCCATCGTCGATGCAATCTCCAATGACGACCTGCGAAGGCTCGGACCGGCGCTCAAAGGGATGCCGCTCATGACGGCGGGCTCGGGTGTGGCCATCGGACTTCCCCCGAACTTCGGGATCGCGCCGTCGGACGCGGCCAGCGAGCTTCCGCGCCCGTCCGGCCAGCGGGCGATCGTCTCGGGGAGCTGCTCGACCGCGACCAATCGGCAGGTGCAGAGCTTCATCGAGAAGGGAGGGGCGTCGTTCCGAATCGATCCATTGCAGGCCGCGGCAGGTGTCGATGTCGCGTCGCAGGCGTTAGATTGGGCGGAAGCGGGTCTGCGGCGAGGGCCCGTGCTCGTTTATTCGACCGCGCAGCCGCACGATGTGAAGGCGGCGCAAGAACAGCTTGGCGTGCAGGGCGCGGGCGCGATGCTCGAGCGCGTGCTGGCAACGATCGCCCGCGGGCTGGTCGAGCATGGCGTTCGTCAGCTTGTGATCGCGGGAGGAGAAACGGCGGGAGCGGGTGTTCAGGCGCTGGAGGTTGCGCAGTTGC
>Ga0207689_10001684_pt1 | contig 20996 bp, 11 predicted proteins | sample KBSMisM52_FD_184312 | JGI IMG/M metagenome (GOLD analysis project Ga0207689, IMG submission 184312) | Miscanthus rhizosphere microbial communities from Kellogg Biological Station, Michigan, USA - KBS Miscanthus M5-2 (SPAdes) (version 2) | ecosystem: Host-associated > Plants > Roots >... | reverse complement strand
TCCCGTTGGAGTTCCTTGTGTGGTTCTTCCTCCACGAGAATAATAAGGTCTCCGTTGGCACCCCCTCTTTCTCCGGCATTGCCTTTTCCACTGATGCTTAGCTGCATTCCTTCCTGCACGCCCGCCGGAATATCGATACTCACTGTTTCTTCGCTAAATACCCTTCCCTCCCCTTTACAGGTTCCGCATTTGGCCGTAACTACTGTTCCCTCTCCGCTACAGGTAGGACAGGTGGAAACTGTCTGCATCTGGCCCAGGAAGGTATTCTGAACTCTTCGTACCTGTCCGCTTCCGCCACAGGTACTACAGGTCTGTACACTATTTTTATCCTTGGCGCCGCTTCCCCCGCAAGTCGCGCATGAAACGTATTTCTTGACTTTAATGTTTTTGGTAACCCCTTTCGCAATCTCTTCATACGTAAGCTTTAGTTTGATACGGAGATTGCTTCCCCTTACACCACGGCTGCGTTGACCCCCACTTCTTCGCTGACCGCCTCCGCCAAAAAAGCTTCCAAAAATGTCGTCACCGAAAACATCCCCAAACTGGCTGAAGATATCTTCCATATTCATGCCACCGCCACCGTAGGCGCCGCGACCGCCATTGCTAACCCCGGCATGACCATACCGGTCATACTGGGACTTTTTATCGGTATCGCTCAGGATCTCATAGGCTTCAGCAGCCTCTTTAAATTTTTCCTCCGCGGCCTTATCTCCGGGATTTCTGTCAGGGTGGAATTGCATAGCCACCCTACGATACGCCTTTTTAATCTCATCAGCAGATGCAGTCTTACCAACACCCAATATTTCGTAAAAATCTCTTTTAGCCATATTTTGAGAATTTTCTCCCACTTCTGGCGGGATCAAAATGACTCCATTATATTATTTACCTACCACCACTTTTGCGTGACGGATAAGTTTGTCATTCAGGTAATATCCCTTTGTTACTTCATCGATCACCTTGTCTTTCAAGGCTTCTGAGGGAGAAGGAATCTCGGTGATGGCATCATGCAGGTCCGGATTGAACGGCGTACCTATCGCATCCATCGCTTTTAACCCCTTTGAAGTCAACAAGTTACGAAGTTTATTGAATACCAGTGATACTCCTTCTTTCAGCGTCTTCATGTCACCGCCGGCATCCAATTGCTTCTGAGCGCGGTCGAAGTCGTCCAGCACCTCCAGCAAATCTATGATCACTTCCTTGCCGGCAGTTTGCATCAGTTCCAGCCTTTCCTTTGCGTTCCTTTTTCTGAAATTATCAAATTCAGCAACAAGTCGCACATATTTGTCCTTCCAATCAGCTGCTTCTTTCTCTAATTTTTCAAGTTCTGCATCATTCCCCAAAGGTTCACTCAAGTGGCCGGTACCGGGCACATCAGCGTCGGAATTAATATCTACATCAGCACTATTGTCATTATCGTGGAACTTCCCTGAATTATTTGCATTTTTTTCTTTCATATTTCCTTTAATTGTCGCAAAGGTAGGGTTGACAATAATACTGCCAAGTGAATTGAACAAGCCAAAATGTCTTTGATAAAAGAATACAGGAAAGTATCAGGCAATTGAGGAAAATCGAATTAAATTATAACTAACAATCATTAGTAAATACTGATTATTTAACCTATTTCTAATAATATTTTAATCCCTTATAAAAAAAATATTGCCATTATATAAGAAGTTGTTAAATTTAAGCACTATTCATTAACACCCCTCAAAATTAAAATGCTTATGCTTGCCAAATTAACTGCAAAAAGGTATTGGCTTACCTTTTCTGTGCTTCTCTTTTCATTTGCTGTTTTCGGTCAAAGAAGTCTAACTGGTAAGGTAACCGGTTCAGACAACCAGCCGGTATTTGGAGCGACTGTTTCTGTGAAAGGAACGAATATCGCCACTACAACGGCAAACGACGGCACTTTTACGCTGAACGTTCCGGGTAATAGAAATGCGCTGGTAATTACTTATGTTGGTTATGAAACAACCGAGGTAAGTATAGCCGGGAAAAACAGCATTGACGTAGGTCTCAAATTGCAGACCTCTAATCTGAATGAAGTTATCGTTACGGGGTACACGGCACAACGGAAAAAAGAAATTACGGGTTCCGTTTCTGTTGTCAGTGTAAAGGACATGAAGTCGATTCCCGCCGGTACGGCCGAGCAAATGCTACAAGGCCAGGCGTCCGGTGTAACAATTCTCACATCCGGTAATCCGGGAGACAACAGCAATGTGTTTATCCGTGGGGTTACGTCTTTGGGTGGTAGCAGCCCGTTGATCGTTGTTGACGGTGTACCTTCGGCTCCCAATGATTTGTCACTTCTTCATGACTTAAGTGCCAATGATATTGAGTCCGTACAGGTAATTAAAGATGCCCAGGCCGCAATCTATGGAGCTCGCGGTTCTGCCGGCGTTATCCTTATTACTACTAAGAAAGGTAAAAGCGGAAGAGCTGTTATTACCTATGATGCCTTCTATGGTGAACAAACTGTGCCAAAAGGAAATGTTTGGCATAAAGCGAATAGCCAACAGATGGCGGATCTTTATTGGCTTGCTGCCAAGAACTCGGGTCAGGTTATATTAGATACAACCACAACAGGTCAACCTTGCCCTGGTTGCGTTGCTTCTGCTCAGTATGGTACTGGGCTCACTCCACGTCTGCCTGATTATTTAGTAGCAGGAGAATCATCCGGGGTATTAGCCAATGATCCATCGGTCGACTTTTCAAAATATAATGTCGACTATAGTAAAGGTGACATTTACCAGATCGTACCAGCCAACAAGGAAGGTACAGACTGGTTTCATGCCATGTTTAAAAGAGCCCCCATCCAAAGTCATACGTTGACTGCAAGTGGTGGTAGTGACAAATCAAATTACCTGTTTTCAGTGAATTACTTTAATCAGAGAGGTATTCTGATGAACACAGGATTGAAAAGGTATTCTTCCAGGATGAATACGACATTCAATATAAAAAACAATGTCAGGGTTGGTGAGAACCTTTATGTATTCTACAAAGAAAACCCAAGAATTACGAACAACGTTGAGGGTAATGAAGTAAATACTACCGCGTGGATGCAACCGATCATTCCGCTTTATGATATCAACGGCGGTTTTGCAGGTAACCGGGGTAAGGAATTAGGAAACTCGAGTAGTCCATTAGCATCTCGTGCAAGAGCAGCTAACGATAAGGGTTATACATGGGCCATTCAGGGTAATGCATGGATGGAGGTGGATCTGTTTAAACACCTGACACTTCGTACAAGCTTTGGCGGTAATATTGATAACTATGCAGGTTTCTGGCATGGCTATCATACTTATGAAAATGCTGAAAATAATACGAATAATTCCTTCAACGAATATGCAGGTCACCGCAGTAACTGGACATGGACTAACACGGCGCAGTACAGCAATACATTTGCTAAGAAACATGGTGTAAAATTGTTGGTGGGCGTTGAATCAGCTGACTTCAATCAGCGGGAAGTAGGTGGTCAGAAGCTGGGTTATTTTTCTGACGATCCCAACTACCTCAATCTTTCTAACGGTAGCGCCACAGGGCAATCCAATTACAGCTTCTTTAATAAGAAGACACTGTATTCGTTGCTTGCAAGAATTGACTATGCGTACGCCGATAAATTTTTCCTTGGTTTAAACGGACGTCAGGATAAATCATCCGTTTTCTCTGAAGCAACCCGTACTGGTAATTTCGGATCCGTATCAGCAGGTTGGCAGATCTCCCAGGAAACATTCATGAAAGGGATCGCCTGGTTGAATAGCTTGAAACTTCGTGCCAGCTATGGTGTGCTTGGTTCCATCAGTAACACCACAGGTCTTAACTCATTCACTACATATGGTGCCGGTATCGGTTCTACTTATTATGGTATCGGCGGGGTAGTAAATGGTGTTTCGCAAGGGTTTGCCTATACCACGTATGGTAACCTGAGCACCAAATGGGAAAGTGACGTTATTTCCAACGTAGGTATTGATGCAACTATTTTACAGAACAAGTTGGATTTTAGTATTGAATATTACGTAAAGAAAATAAATGGTTTGTTATTCCAGGATCAGGCGCCTGGTGTTGTGGGAGGTGCTACACAGCCAAACGTAAATACCGGTGATATCAAAAATACCGGTGTTGACTTCAGTGTTGCGTACAAAGGAAAGATCACCAAGGATCTGTCATTCACCCTCGGTGGTAATATCACAGCGTATAAAAACACAGTTGTTAAAATACCAGGTACAGCCGGATTCTTTGTTGATGCCTTTACGCACAATACAGGTCCCCAGGTTAGAAACCAGGCCGGTCATCCGGTTGGATCTTTCTATGGTTACCATATAATAGGTATCTACCAGAGTGCTGATGATGTTGCAAAATCTCCAACTGAAACAGATGCTGCTCCAGGTCGTTTCAAATACGAAGACACAAACAAAGATGGAGAGATCACTGTAGATGACAGACAATTCTTTGGGAATCCCAATCCAAAATTCACTTACGGGATTAACCTGAGCTTCACTTACAAACAATTCGACTTTGCTACAACCTTGTATGGAACGTCCGGTAACAAAGTGTTTAATTACACCCGTTATTTCCAGGATTTCTATCCACAGTTCCAAAACTCTAAGAGTGGGGCACTGCTGACTGAATCATGGACTCCATCAAACCTAAACGCGAAATATCCGATTGTAGAAAATGCATCTTATTTCAGCACCAACGGAGTTATTAACGATTTCTATATGGAAAACGGTTCATTCCTCCGCTGTAAGCAAATGCAGATTGGTTACAATGTACCATCAGGGTTACTGAAACCAATTAATATCGACAGGGCACGAATTTATGTTCAGGCGGCAAACCTGTTCACCATAACCAAATACACAGGACTTGATCCGGAATTGACTACGAATGCCAGTTCTACAAGTTCTGCTTCAAGCTTTGGAATTGATTATGGTAACTACCCACCTGCAAGAACTTTCAGTGTCGGTGTAAACGTTGCATTTTAATATTTAAAATCGAAAATTTTCATAATTATGAAAAGGATAAAAAAATATAAAAATATTTTGGTCATGGCAACCCTCATTGTATTTGCGGCTGCCTGCACGAAATCATTTCTGAATATAACTCCTCCCGGTTCACTCGACGGTCCCACATTAGCCACTAAAGCCGGTGTGGAAGGATTATTGATTGGCGCTTACTCATTGCTTGATGGCGTTGGTAGTAATGTGGGAGGTGCCGATGGCCCCTGGGCTACTGCCGGTAGCAACTGGGTTTACGGTAGCGTGGCAGGAGGAGACGCTCACAAGGGTTCTGATCCCGGTGACCAAAACCTGATCACTCCAATAGAAACCTGGCAGGTGAATCCCTCAAACGATTACCTCGAACAGGTTTGGCTGGTGAGATATGATGGTGTACAGCGTGCAAATGAAGCAATTCGTATCATGCGGTTGGCAACAGACTTACTTCCGGCAGACACCGTCCAGGTAACTGCTGAAGCAAAGTTCCTGCGTGGCCATTATCATTTTGAATTGCGCAAGCTGTTTGGGAAAGTTCCTTATGTTGATGAGAACATAACTTATTCAGCTGGAAACTTCCTCATTCCAAATGATCACGATATCCTGACAGATATCGAGGCCGATTTCATGTATGCTTACAACAATTTGCCAGAAACCCAAACCGAAATCGGACGGGCGAATAAATGGGCTGCAGCATGCTACCTGATGAAGACCTATATCTTTGAAGGTAAATTTTCTGACGCGCTGAATTTATTCACTACGCAGATTTTACCGAATGGAAAAACTTCAAGTGGCGCCAAATATGAACTGAACGCGCATTTTGCTGATAATTTTAACCCTGGAACCAGGAACACTAAGGAAAGCGTTTTCGCTGCTCAGATGACGGTGAATGATGGTGCAAGCGGTGGAAACTCGAATCAGGGTGATGGCTTAAATTTCCCTTATGGCGGACAGACAGGCTGCTGTGGATTCTTCCAGCCATCTTTCAGTCTTGTTAATTCATTTAAAGTTGATGCAAACGGTCTTCCCTTCCTCGATGGTAGCTACAATAATGTCAACCTGAAGAGTGATCAGGGTGCTTCTTCCAATGACCCTTATACACCGGATACTACGACTCCGCTGGATCCAAGACTTGACTGGACTGCAGGACGTCGCGGTATTCCATTCCTTGACTGGGGACCCATGGCGGGTGCAAGTTGGGTTCGTAACCAGGCTTCTGCCGGTCCTTATGAGCCAGTTAAGAATATGTTCTACGCATCACAGAAAAATGTGCTTACTGATGCCTCCGGTTGGACAGCAGGCTTTACAGCTAATAACGTAAACATCATACGCTATGCAGACGTACTGCTTTGGGCAGCGGAAGCTGAGATACAGGCCGGTTCTTTAGTCAATGCACAGGCTCTTATAAACCAGGTTCGCGCCCGTAATGTCGATCCAACTGGTTGGGTGCAGGCATCACCTGCCAATTATAAAATTGGTCTCTATACGGCTCCATTTGCAAGCAAGGATGCAGCGCTAACTGCATTATATTTCGAACGCAAACTGGAATTAGCCATGGAAGGCCATCGTGCCTTCGATTTATCCCGTTGGGGCATTGGCAAACAAGAGTTGGATCCTTTCTACGCTCATGAAGTTGCTAGTGGATATGTACTGGACGTAGGGGCCACTTACACAACAGGTAAGAATGAATTTTTGCCAATTCCACAAGCTGAAATTGATAAGAGTTCCAAAGCCGGTACTTCTGTACTGACACAGAACCCCAATTATTAATTTTAATTTACTTTATAACTCTAAGAGGTCCCGTAATAAACGGGACCTCTTTTTTACCAAATGAATCGGATGAAAATCGTTCCCCTCATACCTGCATTTGCTTTTATTCTCTGCGCCTGCCAGAATAAAAAAGTAAATCCGTATGAAAATAATCTTGGCATCGTTCCTGAACATCTTGCACAGATCGACACGGTTAATTTTACGAAAATTGAATTTGCAGATTCTCTCAAAAGCTTTGGAACGGTTAAGAGTGGTGAGCCGGTGCTACTAAAGTATAAATTCAGAAATACGGGAAGGACTGTTCTATATATCAATAGCGTATACGGGAATTGTGGCTGCACGGTGGCCGACTACCCCAAACAACCAATCATGCCTGATGAAGAAGGATTTATCACTGTTACATTTAATACAAAGGACCACCCCGGCTATAATCGGAAAACGATTACGGTTACCAGCAACACCTCTAATGGAACAACACACCTTCTCTATTTAACAGGACAGGTAGAATAATAAGCAAAAGCATTGTGTTCTTCGTGACTCCGGGTGTATTCGTCGTGTTCCAAACCGGGCTCTATAAAAGTGATATAATCGACTGTTTCCAACCCTATTATTGGATGTTTCTCTTTTCTCCCTTGTTATTAATTACCACAATATTTTTCACCTGAGGACTGGTGCAGATAAATGACGAAGACTGCGAGAGAAAAGAAGAACCATGGCAGATTTCCTCTTTCCTTGTATGTCCATTTGTTAATGTGAGAAGAACAGCTTTATCATTCGGTAAAAGCGGAATTAGTTTTTGGTGATCTGTAAAATGGCTGAAAATCCTGAGTGGTCCTCTGTTTTGTGAGGCCGCCAGTAAATACCGGCCTCCAGCTCCTTTCAGTTTTATCAATGCCTTTGCATCGCCGGGAACATACAACCCACTTTGGGAAATAGATTGTGGGGTGAAATTTCCGTTACCATCTCCGGACAACAGCAACCCATTCATGGCATCATAACGTCCATTGGTTACTTCCGTTCCAAAATCATTTCCGCACAGAGCAACATCGAGATTCCCGTCATTGTTAAAATCATCAGTAACGATGCCATAGATCGGTGCTAGTTGCGCCATGGCTGGCAATGGATGCATTTCAAATTTACCTCCACCCAGGTTCTTCAACAGGCAGCTCCTAAAATCATTGGCATGCAATACCAGGGCATCCCGCAATTGTTCTTCCGTAAACAACTGGCTGAAACCCGCGTCAGCAAAGGATTTGTAAGTGAGGAACTTTTTTTTCAGTACCGGCAGTTGCTCTACAATATCATCGCGGTTTTGGGCCGTATATTCTCTTTTAACTCCCTGCACATCTTTCAAATAGACTGTCGTGATGGCATCATAACTTTTGTTTTTGTCGAAATCTTTACTATAGACTGTTACGGGATATTTATCATCGGCCCGGTAAAACGAGTTTTCACCGAGATTTCCTACGATATAATCTATATCGCCGTCATTATCAAAATCACCTCCCGCAATACTATTCCACCAACCCGTTTCATTACCGACTCCGGATTCTTTAGTTACGTTTACTAAGTGACCATTTTTATTCTTAAAAAAGGTAACCGGCATCCATTCACCGGCAACGATCAGGTCGATCCATCCATCATTGTCGAAATCGGTCCACAAAGCATCACATACAAGACCGGCATTTTTTAATTCTTTTGCCACATCATCCGTTACGTCCGTAAATTTTATTTTTCCGTCTTTTGTATCGTTCCGGTAAATGAAGGAACTGACGGGCTCCGGATACCGGCCGGGCGATACCCGGCCCCCGATAAAAAGATCAAGATCGCCATCATTATCAATGTCAATCGCTTTTACGCAGCTTTTGCTGGTATAATTTACAGGCAATGCAGCCGTGTCTTGTAAAAAATTTCCCGTTCCATCATTCACAAACAATTGGTCCTGGTAACTTTTGGTGCCCGGCGGAAATTCATTACTGCCGCTACTGCAATAAAGATCCTGGTCGCCATCATTATCTGCATCAAAAAGCAGCAGACCCATATTTTCTGAACCGCGCATGCTCCTATCGGTTATGACTGGCAATACATGGGTCATGAACGTTCCATCGACCTGCTGCAGAAAATATTTACCGGGGCTGCTCTCATTTCCCCCTACGAAAATGTCGTCGAGGCCATTATTATCAACATCTCCGGCCGCCAGGCCCGGTCCGTATTGGGAAAGCTTGTGAGGAAGCAGCCGTTCGGTATTAAAATCAATGTAATCAGATTCCTGATGTTTATAATCGATACCCGTCGAGCCGGTGATATCATGAAAAGAAGCAGCTCCTGCAGGGGATGGCTTATTCCAGTTGTCAGCAAGCTGTGCATTCTTTATATCGACTTTCAATAGCTGGTTAACAGGTACATTTCGTATTATTTCCCTTTTATGATTGGGCCAGCGGATTATTATAGAGTCAATATTCTTTGTTTTATCCAGCCCAAAATAAGCCTTATTGTCAACGGTGGACAGGTAACCCCGGTAAGGTGAATTTTCATACACCTGCAAACGGGCACTGTCATAGTGGATCTCGGCCCAGGCGCCGAGACCATTGAGGTTTCTATTATCGCCCTTGAATTGAATTTCCAGGTAATTCGCATTTATTTTGCCAGGCTGATTGGTGGTGTTTTCATAAAAGGTCGCTTCTTCATTTATGTTATTGATAACGTAATCCAGATCCCCATCGTTATCAAGGTCCGCATATACGGCGCCGTTGGAGAAGGATGGAATATCCATTCCCCATTTTTTTGTGGTGTTTTCGAATTTGAGATGGCCCGTATTTCTAAAAGCATAGTTTGAGACTTTGATTTGAGGAATCTCCGCCATAAGCTGCTCTTTACTTGCAATAGTGGAGGACTGGGCGCGAAAAGCTACAAAGTCATGATCAGTAACATCCCGGGGATATCCATTCGTTACGACCATGTCCCGGTAGCCGTCATTGTCAAAATCAGCAGCGAAGGTGTCCAACTCCAATCCGTCTCGGCTACACCCGCATAAAAACTGATGTCAGCAAAAACAGGTTCACCAAGGGAATCATTACCAGTAAAACGGGGGCCCATATTCAATTGTAACGTGTTACGGACATATTGCAGCATCAGGTCTTCAAACAGCATATTCCGGTAAACGTTGTAATTGTTGCCGTTCATATTTTTTTTCTTCCGGTAATTGTCCTCAGGGTTCATATCCACGGCAATGATATCTGCAAGACCATCATTATTGATGTCTGCTATATCATTGCCCATGGCATTTTGTGAAGTATGTTTAAAGTATTCCTTTGCTTTTTCTGTGAAGGTTCCGTTCCTGTTATTGATGTAGAGCAAATCGCTTCCATAGAAATCATTGGTTACATAGATATCCTTCCAGCCATCCTGGTTGATATCTGCTATCGCTACACCCAACCCAAAACCCGGGTGTACAATACCAGCCTGCTTCGAAACATCTGTATATACCGGATGTTTTAGCGAATCGTTCCAATCGTTACGGAAAAGTTTGTCAACATCAAGATTACTGCTATCTCCTTTACTGGTGTTGAAGCGGGCAACATCACGTCTGGCAAGTTTGGTTGTCACGAGATACATATCCAGGTCACCGTCATTATCATAATCAAAAAAAGCTGCATGAACAGAATAGCTTGTATCAGCCAACCCATATTCTGCCGCCATTTCTTTAAATACCGGAACCTTATTTTGGTCCAGCCCCTGGTTTACATAAAGAAGATTCCTTCGTAAAGCCGGGTCTTTTTTTATACTGGCGGATAAGTAGATGTCTTCCAGTCCGTCGTTATTGATGTCTACCACTGACACCGCATTAAACCATTCTCCGCCACCCGCCACCTTCGCTTCATTAGTAACATCAGCAAACGATAATCCACCTTTATTTATATAAAGGCGGTTGGAAGTCGTGCTGGCCGTAAAATACAAATCAGGCAACCCGTCATTATTGAAATCTCCCACACCGATGCCGCCGCCATTGTATAAAAATTCCATATCGATTGGATTGATAGAATCATTTTCCATCACGATATTATTAAAAGTAATACCCGAATGTTCAGAAGAAATTTTTTTGAAGAGCGGGGGTGAAGAATGACAGGAGAAAAGAAATATCGGGAGGCCCAGGATTAAGCAACGAAAAAGTAACTCACCCACTCTACGGTTTAAAGCAGTCATTAATAGAAATTTAAATGAGCTAAAAATAAAACATAAAATTCATTTTTCGGACTTGTCTTCTATAGCGATCCGTATCTCCAGTGGGGCAATGTCATTAGGGTAAGAACGGCATCTCTACGTTGTGTTCCAGACGAAAAACGGCCAGCACCGTAATATCGTTATTTTTGCCTCAATGATAAAAGTTTTCCTAAAAAGAAAGATAAGCCATCGCGTTATTAATGGCCATCCCTGGATATTTGCGAATGAAGTAGAAAAGATAGAAGGGGAATCGGTGGGCGGAGAGATAGCAGATACATACACCCATGACCGTAAATTTATCGGAAGAGGATATATTAATCCCAAATCGCAGATCCTGGTCAGGCTATTAACAAGGAACCAGTCGCAACAGATCAATGAAGATTTTTTTCTTAACCGGTTAAAAGATTGCTGGGCTTACAGGCAAAAAGTAGGCTATACGGAAAATTGCCGGCTTGTATTTGGTGAGGCGGATTCATTACCCCAACTGATAGTTGACAAGTTTAATGATTATTTTGTCATTCAGACTGTGGCACTGGGAATGGATGTTTGGAAATCGGCCATCGTAAATGCGATTAATCAGTTATTTCGACCCAGGGGCATCTATGAGAGAAATGATGTTCCGGTACGTGAGTTGGAAGGGATGCCGCAGATAAAAGGTTTCTTGTCTGCCCCATTTGATACGAAGATCCTGATTAATGAAAATGGATTAAAATTTTATGTGGATGTTGAGAATGGACAGAAGACCGGTTATTTTCTCGACCAGCAGGATAACCGCCGCTCAATACAGCATATTGTAAAAGGTGCCGAGGTGTTGGGCGCGTTTACGTATACAGGCACCTTTGAAATTCATGCTGCTCATTATGGTGCCAAAAAAGTTCTCGGAATCGATATATCAGAAAGCGCGGTCAGGCAAGCCACACAGAATGCTGAATTAAATAACCTGAAAAATATTCAGTTTCAGACGGCCAATGCATTCGATCTGCTAAAGCAGTGGTCGAAAGAGGAACGAAAATATGATGTGGTAATGCTCGACCCGCCTGCATTTACCAAAAGCAGGGAAACTCTTCAAAAGGCTGTTACCGGTTATAAGGAAATTAATCTTCGGGGAATGAAGCTTCTGAGACCCGGAGGATTCCTCGTGACCTCTTCGTGTACAAACCTTGTGTCACCGGAGCTATTCCTCGAGATTATTGAAATGGCCGCAAAAGACGCGCGCCGCAAGATAAGACGGGTGTTATTCCAAACACAGTCAGCCGATCATCCTATTGTTTCGACAATTGAAGCAACTCAATACCTTAAATTTTTGATTATCGAAGTGCAATAGCCGTTAGAGAAGAAGATTATTTCGTCACCTGGAATTTTCCGGATTCAATCACCTTTCCCGTATAGTCTTTTAGCTGATAAATATAAATCCCACGATTATAATCAGAAATGTTCAATGTTGTTTTGGGGCCAACGTTCTTCACTTCCGAAACCTGTTTACCTAAAAAATTATACACCTGTATTGTAAATCCTTTATCATAGCCTTTCTGAAAATCGAAATTGATAAAAGACGTTGCGGGATTTGGATAAAATTTCATAATCCTTTCTGGCAGGCCGGTAGCAGGATTAACCTGTGGCTGAGCCAGAGTGAATTTAGAAAATGATATGATAAAAAGTGATATGAGTAAAAGTCTTTTCAATGAAACAAATTTACTTTTATTATCTCAATGATAGTTCGTTTTTTTTGATTGTGCAACGTAAAAACACGATCCGAGCGAAAATTCTAACAATCAAATAGTTGTAAAAATGCATATCGATTTTTTTAACAGTTATTTAAGGCAAATATGGAAATTCAGAATCTTGGACAAAACATGGCGTCCACAGCCGAGCTGCGCCTTGACCATCCTATATAGGTGACCGATAGTTCGAATCCCCCTCGTCCATAACTGGAAAGCTTAAGCGGAGATATATTTATGTCATAACTAAACGCAACCGAAAACGGATTGTAATCAAGTTTAAGGACCGGTATTAACGCATCATTCCATCGATAAAATGAGCCGAGGTGAATCACATATTCCGGTTTGTCCCAATCGGGACCCAGTTTCAAGCCATACAAACCTCCTCCAATGGCTTCAGTGAATGAACCCTGGGTACTATAGTCAGCCATAACAGTAATATAGGATTGCTCTGATACGGAAAAACGGATCGCACCGGAGTACACCCATTTTGGATTGACTTCAATATCAGGATCTCTGTAAAAAGAATTACGGGCGCGATTAAAGTGATGGTAAGCTGCACCCAGGTAAAAGTTATTTTCGGGATTATCATTGAGTGCTGAGTTATAACTTATGCCAACGCTTCCATCGAGATAAGTATACCGTGGTTGCAAATTGGGCTCGCCGTCTCCCAACCCATCGTATTGACTGTTGGTCGTTATCTTAGAGCGGTCAATATTGTTTTGGACTATTCCTCCCATAAACCCGAGTGATAAATAGCTGTTGCGTTGATTGCTTAGGGACTTGTGATAGTTTAGAGCAGGCATCGCATTAATAGTTGTCCAGCCCGCCGACCCTGCGCGATCATACATGATCTCCATACCGATGGTGACAAAATCGCTTCCTTTGCCTATAGGTTTTTTGAATTCAGCATCTAAATAACCAGATTTATAGGCGTTGGTTACGCTGTTCCATTGGTCACGGTATACTCCCTGCACTCTCGTGTCGCCAGTAAAGATTCCGGCGAGAGAAGGATTCCGTAAAAAAGGCGAATTAAAGAACTGCGAGAAATGCACATCCTGACCGATACCCGCTAAACACAACCAGCAAGCCACGAACAGGATGAATGTCTTTTTCAGCGTTGCAATTTTTAACGGTAAACAATACTGTTTCATAACTTCTTATTTAAAGTATCAATGAGATATTCCCTGCAAATTTTATGACTTCACCATTGTTACAATAGAGCTCAACCTGGTATACATATACACCCGCCTGGGGAGGTTTGCCCTTATAAGTACCATCCCATCCATAACTGGCATCATTAAGCGGGAAATTCATTTTTTCAAATACCACCTCTCCCCAGCGGTTAAAAATTCTCAACACCTGGACTCTGTCAATGCCTCTGCCGCGCGGGTAAAACCGATCATTACTGCCGTCACCGTTTGGAGAAAAAGTGTTGGGAATAAAAATATTTCCCTCTTTACAAATCACCACGATATTGATGGCTTGAACATTCCGGCAACCATTGCTATCAACAAACAGAACATTGTATGTGGTATTGAAGCGAGGTGTTGCAACAGGCTGGGGACAGTCGGTGCAACTCAACCCGGCTTGTGGGTCCCATTGCCATGTAGCTGTATTGGATGAATAAGTCGCCGGTATTAAAATAGATTCCCCGGTCACTAGCGTGATAATTCCCGGCATATTAACTGTCGGCAGCGGATTTACAACTATATTTTTTGCAGCTGTATCTCTGCAGCCGCTGCTATTAGTCGCTATTGCTGTTATCACATAATTTCCAGCCGTATTATAGGCTTGTGCCTCCGGATTTTGAATCGCGGATGTGTTGCCATTGGGAAAACTCCATTGCCAGGCTACTGCTGACGTGTCGACCGCTGCCAATACTCCCTGTTGCGTCATATTGTTAAACACACAGGCGATCGAGTCGCCCCTTATGCCAATAACGGGACTGGTTACTACTTTCACGATACCTGGACGGCTGAGGGTATCACGGCAACCTGCCGATGTCAATGTATTGAGTGAGACGGTATAGTTCCCGGGTAAGGAATACAGATGCGATGGATTTTGTTCAGTGGAAACAGCGCCATCTCCAAAACTCCAGTTCCAATTAGTAATTGGGTCATTAAATGTGGTGGAATCGGTGAAATTCACAAGGCCACTATCGCACAGTACATTGCTACTCACACCAAATTTCGATTTACTCCCCGTGATATGAATAGTCTCGGTTCCGGCTACGGACACCAGGCATCCGCTTGGATCCTGCAAAATCAGGCGGGGCACGTAGTCTCCATAGGAGGTGAAAATATGATTGCCGGAAGGCGTCAATGTTGTGTCCGTGGTGCCATCGCCATAGTCCCACAAATAGGTTACAAGCCCTGGCGTAAATGCGGTAAATGATATAGCCTGGGGACTACAACCAGAAAGAGGCAGATAACTGAAATTCGACCCTACTGTATCATAAACCGCGATATTTTTGATGGCCGTGTCCTTACAGCCTCCCGGGCTTGTGACTATCAGCGACGCCTGGAAACTACCCGGTATCCCATAGTAATGAACCGCTGAATCCGGAAGTGCGGATTTCCCTCCGTCACCGAAATTCCAAAGCAGGGATGTGACATATTGTGATGAATCCCTAAAGTGCACTTCAAAAGGAGTGCAGGAACTTATGGAATCACTAACGGAAAAGGCAGCCACCGGTCTGTCAACACTTATATACTGCGTCTTGATTATGGAATCTGTACAGCCGTATTGATCGGTAATGCTAAGTTTCACCGTATAACGGCCAGGCCCAGTGTACATATGACTGGAGCCGGGCGATGTAATGCCATCACCGAAATCCCAAATGGCAGAATAATTCTCAGCTACAGATAGGTTATTAAAATTTACCGGGGCGCCAGGACAGGTGAGCGTATCGGCTGATACAAAATCAGGAACAGGATCCGTCGTAATAACAATGTCTGGTATAGCCATACTATCCGTGCATCCGGAGGCGTCAGTGATTTTGAGCTTGACGGAATAAATACCGGTATTGTCATAAATATGCTGAAAGGGTCCTGCCGGATAATTTTGAATAGTACCATCACCAAAATCCCATTCCCAGTTGACAATAGCGTTTATTCCATCCGTTGTGGACAGGTCATTGAATACCGGGCTCAATCCCCGGCAGCCTCTTGAGTTGGTAACACTAAAGCCGGCCGTTGGACCGTTGATCCGGAGAATGTTTGCTTTCGCCATTGTGTCTTTGCAGCCGTTAAGATCCGTGGTGATAAGCACAATGTTGTAAATACCCGGGGTCGTATATACATGACTGGTGGCCGGATTACCTGTTGTTGATGTCTGGCCATCTCCAAAGTCCCAGAAGTATGATGACACATTTGATAAATTGCTGAGCAAGGCGTTGAAGGTTATTGGTGATCCCTTGCAGCCTGGACTGGGACCTACGGTGAAGTCGGGATTTTCATTAATTGACTTCACCGTTTTTGTGATGGTATAGACACATTGATCGCCCGGTCCGAATACGGTAGTTGTTGTAAGCGTTACATTGTAAGTACCTGTTGCGGGAAAATCGTGTATGGGATTTTGGTTGATGGAACTGGTGCCGTCACCAAAGTCCCAAAGCCAGGAAGTAACGGGGCCTGCGGATTGATCGGAAAAAGTAAACTGCAAGCGGTTGTTACAGTTTGGGATCACATTAAATGCGGCAATCGGAGGTCTTACGGTAATATAATTCGTTTTTATTTCTGTATCGGGACAGCCATTATTCGTGGCTGTTAGTGTAACGGTAAACGTACCAACCTGTTGATATAGATGAGATGGATTTTCACTGGTGGAAGTGGCGCCGTCACCGAAATCCCATAGCCAGGTATCGACGTTGGTCGAAAGATCGGCAAACTGAACAGGATCAGCAGCACAAACCAAAGCAGGCGTTGCGCCGAAATTTGTTACCGGCACCGTTCCAATTCGAACGGCATTGTTTATTGTCAATGTATCGGTGCAACCGGTGGATGTAGTTACTACAAGGCTGACCGTGTAAGTTCCCTGCAGGTTATAGGTATGCGTCGGCGTGGATAAATTGGAAGTAGTCCCATCCCCAAAATCCCACAAATAGGAGGTTATTGCATCTGCGGCGGTAATATTCGCGATAGGACTTATAGTGAGTGGAACACATCCCGCGGCTGGCAATGAAGGAATGGCTATCTGCGGTTTAATGATATTGACAAAAGCTGCCTTTGTAATAGTATCGATACATCCCGATGCATTTGTGACGATCAGTGTTACATCATAATTGCCGTAATCGATATAGTTATGTGAGGGGTATGGTTCTGTTGATGTACTTCCATCTCCAAAACTCCATTGCCAGGTAGTTGCATTTTGGGATTGATTCTGGAAGTTCACCGTTAATGGCGGCGAGCATGTATTAGTAACTGGCGCGGTAAAATCTGATACCGGGTGGTCAACAACCGTAATGTTCTTTAAAACGGAGTCGGTGCAATTCCCATAATTACCAATCATTTTTACCTGATACGTTCCAGGTGTTGTATATACCTTAACGGGATTCGAGCCAGTGGAAGTAGATCCATCACCAAAGTCCCATGCTATACTGGAAGGTGATGGCAACGATGTATCCGCGAAAGCAACGGGCAAATTTATACAAACTGTATCCGGTGAAGTAAAAGAAGGATTATAGGTGCCAATAGGAACAAGACTGGTCCTGACCAGCGTGTCAGCACATCCGGTTGTACTTATAGCTATCAGCGTTACATCGTACAAGCCTTTGGCTGTATACGTATGGGAGGGATTTACATCCGTAGAAGTAGTACCGTCGCCAAAATTCCATTGGTAGCTGATGGTACCATCACCGGCAGAGTTGTTTGTAAAATTGATCGTAGCCGGAGGTTGACATACTACTGGCTGCGTATTCGTAAAATCGGCAGTGACCCCGGTCAATGTTTGAATATAATTAGGGATGGTTAGTACCCGCGAGCATCGCTTGTCATTAGTAATTTTTAATGTTACCGTGAATGAACCGCTTGTGGTGTAAGGATGTATGGGATTCTTTTCCGTCGAGATCGTTCCATCGCCAAAATCCCAGAACCATGTTGAACTAGTATTGCCGGCACCTGCTGTGGAATTGTCAGTGAATTGCACATTTAATGGAAAACAGCCGGACGTCCCGGACGCCGAGAAAGCAATGACAGGGGGTTCGTATACTTCAATGTATTGAGAACGGACCAATGTATTTGCACCGGCTGCATTCTTTGCCGTTAATGTCACTGTATACTTGCCAGGAGTCAGGTAGCTCGAGGATGGATTTTGCAGAGTAGAGGTATTGCCATTGCCAAAATCCCAGGTCCATGAACTGGGGTTTCCTGATGACTTATCAGTAAAAGCCACTAACAAAGGTGAACAACCGGCAATCGGACTTGCAGTAAAATTAGCAAGCGGTGCCTGGCCAGAAACTGTAAGCCCTGTAAGATTGAAGATTACTGCGGCAAACACAAAATTTTTCACCAGGTTGAATCGCAGTATCAAAAGCCGGAGTTTAATAGTTGTTATATAAATGTAAGCAACTCTGCTTCTCAGCGGGTCAGGAATAAATCAATGGCGAAAAAATCGGTGTTAAGCGGATGGGGCTTATCGCTTTTTTTGAGACGGCGATTTAGGTAGAACGTTTAATCCCAATGTAAGAAGAAATTTTATGTCTGCAAAAACAACCTCAGGAGGTTGGAGGCCGTTTATTGTTTATCCAGGCGGAAGGTTTTAGTAACGTTGCCAATAGTTTGGTATGCTTTGACATAGGTAAGCGTATTATTCGTGATATGCCAGGTTCCATTCAGCAAAGTTAATGGCTCGATCTCGCCGGGGAAATCGGCCCAGGTTGTTTTGTCTGCGGTATTACCGTCCCAGTTTCCGGTATTTTCGATGGTGCCATTTTTAATGGCATCGACAGTCTTGTTACTATGATATTGGAACTTGTAAGTTGTAAAATCAGTAGTAATATCCGTTCCATTTTCAATAAAACTGGTAACGACCCACTGGCCATCGGTCATGGCATTCATTATGGCATTTTCCAACGCATTCTCAACAGCCTTCTTGCATCCGCAGATAAGCAAAATTGTAATTAATACAGTGGATACGGATTTCATTGTTCATAAGATTTGGTCTCACAAATTATAAATCATCGTGTATTTCTGCAACAAATAGCGCATAAAATCCGCGGTGTCAAGCGTTTTTCCGGTGATTCGCTTGCATAATTCCTCGCTGGTATATTTACGACCATGACGATGTATATTTTCCCTTAACCAGGATAAGAGGTTGTGACTGTTACCGTTTTCGATTTGCTGTGTGATATCTCCTATTTGATTTCCGGCGGCTGCAAAATACTGTGCCGCATAAAAACTACCGAGGCTATAAGTCGGAAAATAACCAAAACTCCCGTGGCTCCAGTGAATATCCTGAAGGCATCCAAGCCGGTCATTGGTAACCGTTACACCAAGATATTTTTTGTAATTCTCATTCCAGAATGCAGGAATATCTTTTGTTTCTATTGATCCCTCAATCAGGTTCTTTTCGAGCTGATAACGAATGAACACGTGAAAATGATAGGTGAGCTCATCCGCCTCGGTTCGTATAAATGATGGCGCCACCTTATTGATTCCCTTATAAAATTCTTCAATTGTAATGGGACCCAGTTGGGTGGGAAAATGATGCTGTAACTGAGAAAAATAATGTTTCCAGAACGCGAAACTTCTTCCCGCGTTATTCTCCCATAAACGCGATTGCGATTCATGAACGCTCAGCGAGGCAGCTTCCCCGAGCGGAACGCCATACTGGTCAGCAGGCAGTCCCTGTTCGTACAATGCGTGCCCTGTTTCATGAATGCAACTCCATGTCATGCTACTGAAATTAGTTTCATTCACCCGGGTCGTGATACGCACGTCGGAGCTGGAAAAATTAATAGTGAATGGGTGTTCACTCAGATCCTGGCGTCCGGCATCGAAATCAAAATGAAGTTCCCTGATAAGATGCATGCCCCAATCCCATTGTTGTTGTTTGGGATAGTGTAACCGCAAAAACGAATCATTAACCTGCGGCTTTTCGAGTATCCTGTCCAGTAAGTTTTTCAGTTGCGGTAACAGGCCGTTAAACGTTTTATCCAGCAAGGTCACGGTACAACCCTTTTCAAATTCATTCAATAGTGCATTGTAGGGATGGTCAGTATACCCCAGGATGCCCGTTTCTTCCCTTTTCAGTCGGACAAGGGGTACTAGTTCTTTTTCAAAAATATCAAATGAACTCTGCTTGCGTGATTCTATCCATGCGTGAAACGTTTTGTTCACCTGTTCGCTCATCTTGCGGACAAAAGCGGAGCTGTACTTTTTATTTTTATCATAATCTTCCTTTGTAAGCTCGGTATTTTTTTTTTCGTCTTCGGAAAGATCGCTGCGCTGGCTCAGCTCATGAAGCAGCTCACCCAGCTTCCCGTCTGTAAATTGCTGGTGAGCGAGCTCAGAAAGAGTCGCGATCTGTTGGCCCCTCGTTATGGCCGATTTGGAAGGCAGATAAGTTTCCTGGTCCCACTGTAAAACTGCCGATGCATAGCGGATGTCTGCCACACGGCTCATGTGATCTTTGTAGGATTGATAGAGTTCTTTTGTTGTCACCATAATACGAACCTTTTTCAACTTTGATTTCTAATAAATCGACAAACCGGCTCCCATATTGGAATAAAGATTTCATCGAAAATTATCATTGTTACTGAATGCATTTTTTTGAAATTTGCACACGGCTACATGATCGGCGAATATAGAACTTCAGCCTGAATGCAGCATAAATTCAAACCGGCAACCATGGAAATATTGGAATGGACAAAAGACAACTACACAATTTCGAATGATAAATCGAAAATTGATCTCGACACTGTTCATCAATACTTAAGCATTGATTCCTATTGGGCACAACAGATCCCCATGGAAATTGTTAAACGAAGTATTGAGAATTCACTATGTTTTGGCGTCTATTATGGAAAGGTACAAGCGGGGTTTGCGAGGGTCATCAGTGACTTTGCCACCTTTGCCTACCTCGGCGATGTTTTTATTTTACCAGAACACCGCGGTAAGGGCCTATCGAAATGGTTGATGGAAGTGATAATCAGTTATCCGCAATTACAAGGCCTGCGAAGGTTTTTGCTTACAACAAAAGATGCCCATAACTTGTATTCGCAATTCGGATTTGAGCAATATCCTCAACCGGAACGGTTAATGACCCGTAATTACCCGGACGTTTATAAAGGCAA
>Ga0207689_10001683_pt1 | contig 21002 bp, 14 predicted proteins | sample KBSMisM52_FD_184312 | JGI IMG/M metagenome (GOLD analysis project Ga0207689, IMG submission 184312) | Miscanthus rhizosphere microbial communities from Kellogg Biological Station, Michigan, USA - KBS Miscanthus M5-2 (SPAdes) (version 2) | ecosystem: Host-associated > Plants > Roots >... | reverse complement strand
GTCTTTGCGGAAAGCACCACCACTTTCGAGTGATCGCCGCGTGAGATAGTCGCTTCGGTTCGCGACTTCACTGTCGAATCGGGTGCGTTCTCCCGATCGGTTTTGGTCTCGTCCTCGATCTTGACCTTCGCGTGGTCGTCTCCCTTCTTCGGGTCGAGTGCCACCGCGGTGATTTGCACCTGGTGGCCGACATGGGACGCGAGGTCCACGCCCTGCTGCGGCGTCAGTTCGTACGAGGTCTTCAGGCCCGCGATACCCGCGCGTTTGCTGCCGTCGCGATCGATCTCGGTGCGAGACTTGGTCTTCACGTCGTTGCCGTGATTGTCGACGTCTTTCTCGACCTTCGACTTCGTCGTGACCTCGTTACCCGTGCCGGCGATCGCGTTCTTCAGCGTGAAGGCACTGCCCGGTCCGCCGTCGAGGCACCCAATGAGCGTAATCGCACGCGCGCCATCCGCGCTGACCTTGGTCTTCGATGTCACAGTGCTGTCCTGCGCTGCGGCAGATACGGTCATGCCCAGAGCGAGCGCAGCGACGGGAATGATTCGATGCATCAGCTCATCCTCCAATTGTGTTCGCCCACTTTGACGGGGTGCATGAATCAGTCCATGGGAAAGGCACGAAGAAAGATATCCTGCGGACAGAAGAGTCGCTCTGAGGCATCTCGTCGGATTAACCCCGGGCAAAAGCTGCAACACAGCCACAGGAAGCTCAGGCAATGCTCGTCCTCATCGCTGTGATCGGAGTCGTCGTGCTTGCACACGTGGCACCGTTTCCGTTTCTTCTCGATGTGACCGATGACACGGTATGGAGGATGCCGCGGACGGCGACACCAACGATCTATCTCACCTTCGACGACGGTCCGAATCCGGATGCCACTCCTCAGCTCCTTGATACATTGGCGCGCCATGGAGTACCAGCCACATTCTTCGTGATCGACAAGCATCTGACCCGGGACACGGCGTCCATCGTGCGCCGTGCGTTCGAGGACGGGCATGCCGTTGCGATCCATTGGCATTCACGTAACCTGTTGTTCCGGGGACCGACCTATGTTGCGAGCACGCTGCAGGAAGCTGCGGCCCGCATGGACGTGATCACGGGACATCGCCCGTGTCGCGCATTTCGGCCGCACGGTGGCAATCGCAGCATCCCGATGATCCAGGGCGCGGCCAAGGCAGGGTATCTGGTCGTGGGGTGGAGTTGGATGATGTGGGACTTCAACTGGTTCCGCACGCGCAACGCCGACGACATCGTGCCGCGGCTGGCCGATCACGCCTCCGACGGAGACGTCATCGTCATTCACGATGGCCACCACAAGGATCCGCGGTCCGATCGCCGCTACGCGATCGAGACGATCGACCGTCTCATCCCGATGCTGCGTGAACGAGGCTTCTCGTTTGGAACCATCTGCCCCTAACTGCTGACAACTCCCAACTCTCAATTCCCAACTACCAAATCCCAGATCCGACTCCCAAGGAACGCGGCGGCGAAGCCTCAGTGTTCAAAGAGGTCCAGCTGACCGCGCCGCGGTTTCTTGTCATCGAGCACGGTGCGACCGCCGAGCGATCGGGAAATCGCGCGCTCGTGGGCGATCATGGCGGCCACGTCGGCATCGGGGGCAAGACGATTCTCGATCGCGCGAGTGAACGCATCGAGACGAGACATCCCACCGAGCTTGTCTGAGCGTCCCAGCCTGGCCAGATCGAGGGCGCGGCGCAGCACGGAGATCGACTCGTCGTAGACCTTCAACGGCACCGGAAAGGGATGACCGTCCTTGCCGCCGTGAGCGAAGGCGAACCGTGCGGGATCCTCGAAGCGCGTCGGCGTGCCGTGCACGACTTCGGCGATCAGCGCGAGCGACTGCAGCGTGCGCGGCCCGAGCTGTTCGACCAGCAGGAACGAGGCAAAGTCGCGAAGGTCTCGCTCGTGCGCGAGCGCAAGTACGGCGCCGAGACGCTTCTCGTTCACGTCGGCGGCGCGGACGTCGTGATGCGACGGCATCTCGAGATGACGGAAATGTCGTGGCATCTCCAGGCGACGAGCCTCCGCGAGTGTGCGTGCTGGATCCTCGCGCGCGATCGAGAGAAGCGCCTCCTGGGCGGGTCGCGCCTGTCGATCGACGAGGTTCATGATCGTGCCGGCTGACTGGCCCACGATTGCCGTATGCGGCTCCTCGGTGAAATCGCGGACGGTTGCCGAGTGCCAGTGATAGCGGCGAGCCAACCGGCTCGCTTCGTTCATTCCCTGCTGGACGATCGCCCACTCGCCGTCTGTCGTCAGGACGAATGAATGGAGGTAGATCTGAAAACCGTCTGCCACCGCGTTGTTGTCGATGCGGGCCGTGAGCCGGCTGGTGCGCACCAGGCCGTCGCCATCGAGGCTCGTGCGCTGCGCGATCTGCCGAAGTTCGTCGGGTGTCCTGCGCGATTGCCGGCCGCGGCCGCCGCAGATGTAGATGCCGAGCTCGTGCGACTTCGACTGGAGTCCTCTCTTCAGCGCGCCCATCACCGACGTCGTGATGCCCGAGGAATGCCAGTCCATCCCCATTACCGAGCCGAGCGCCTGGAACCAGAACGGGTCGCTCAATCGCGACAGCAGCGCGGATCGGCCATAGTGATAGGTCACGCTTTCAGCGATCGCCGTGCCGAGCGTCTCCATGCGAGTCGCCAGCCAGGGCGGCACACGACCGCCATGCAGCGGGAGGTCGGCGACGCCGGAGCGCTTCATAATGGGGATCCTACACGGTGGGCAAACGATGACGTCTCTTTTCGAACCCCTTGAATTCCGTACTCGGCTGTTTGCTCGGAACCGCATCGTTCTGGCGCCGCTCACGAACATGCAGAGCCATGCCGATGGTTCTCTCGGCGAGGATGAATTAAGGTGGCTGTCTTCGCGCGCCGAGGGCGGCTTTGGCATCGTGATGACGTGCGCGGCCCACGTGGCGAAAGACGGGCAGGGATGGCCGGGTGAGCTCGGAGTGTTCGATGATGCGCTCCTGCCAGGTTTGACGACACTCGCAACCGCCCTCCGCGATCGCGGCACGACCTCCATCGTGCAGATCTTCCATGGTGGCCTCCGGGCCGATCCGAAAGTCACCGGGACGGTGCCCTGGAGCGCGAGCGACGGCGACGGCGTTCGCGCGGCAGACGTGGACGACATCACACGCGTGATTGCCCAGTTCGCCGACGCGGCCGCGCGAGCGCGGCAGGCTGGCTTCGACGGGGTCGAGATTCACGGCGCGCACGGCTATCTGTTCACGCAGTTCTTGAGCGCGACGCAAAACCGCCGGAGTGATGAGTGGGGTGGCCCGCTCGAGCATCGCGCACGACTGGTGCGCGAAACGATGCGTGCGGTGCGCGCTCGCGTGGGGGCCTCATTCACCGTGGGCGTGCGACTGTCGCCCGAAGACTTCGGTAATGCTCGTGGACTCGATCTCGACGAAAGCGTGCAGACCGCTCGCTGGTTGGCGGAAGACGGGGCTGATTTCATCCACCTGTCTTTGTGGCACGCGCTCGACAACACGGCGAAGCGCCCGGATGCGCACGCCATCCCGCTCTTCCGCGCGGCGGTTCCGAAGGATGTTCGGATTCTGGCCGCCGGTGCGGTGTGGACGCGCGCAGAGGCAGAGCAACTCCTCGTGAAGGGCGCTGATGGCGTCGTGCTCGGTCGATCGGCCATCATCAACCACGACTGGCCGCTTCGCGCCGCGGATCCGAGCTGGGTTCCGCGACGACCGCCAGTGACGATTGATTCGCTTCGTGCGAGCGGATTGAGTCCGACGTTTGCCGAATACATGAGGCGGTTCAAAGATTTCGTCGTGTGAGGGTGCGCGCGCGCGACGCGCGAAGTTTGCTTGACTTGGCGTCCGCGATACCTCACCTTTGCGCGTCATGGCAAAAACAAAACGCGCACGTTCGTCCGGCCGCAGGTCTGCCTCGTCTCGTTCAACCTCATCAGTTGTGCGGAGAAGCGCCGATGCTCCTCCAGTCATACGCGCTCAAGCGAGTGGTCGCGGCGCAACGAAAGAGCGCGTACTCGACGCGCGACCCGACACACTCGATTTCCGCGATCGCATGTTCGAGCCGACGTTGATTGAAGTGCAAACGGAGCGGCCACTCGACGAGTATCGCAAGGCGAAGGTGCCGATCCTCGACCAGGGGACCGAGGGCGCGTGCACCGGCTTCGGCCTGGCCACGGTCGTCCATTACCTACTGCGCTCGCGTCAGATCGTTCGCGATGACATGGAATGCAGCCCGCGCATGCTCTACGACATGGCCCGTCGCTACGACGAGTGGCCCGGCGACAAGTACAGCGGTTCGAGCGCACGGGGTGCGATGAAGGGGTGGCACAAGCACGGGGTCTGCTCGCGCGCGCACTGGGTCTACGACGTCAAGCTCGAGAAACAGGACAAAAAACTTTACGCGCAGCGGTTCGAAGAGGCGCTGCGCCGGCCGCTCGGCGCGTACTTCCGCGTCAACCACAAGGACCTCATCGCGATGCATGCGGCGATGAGCGAGGTCGGGATCCTCTACGCCACGTCGCAGGTCCACGAAGGCTGGCAGAACGTCGGAACCGACGGCGTGATCCAGTGGGCGCCCGACTCGAAGATCATCGGTGGGCACGCCTTTGCCATCGTCGCCTACGATCAGCGCGGCTTCTGGATTCAGAACTCCTGGGCTGACGACTGGGGGAAAGATGGATTCGGCCAGATCTCGTATGACGACTGGCTCGCCAACGGCAGCGACATCTGGGTCGCGCGCCTCGGAGCGCCGGTCATCCTGCTGGCCAAGGAATCGGTGTCGCGCACGGTCGGTGTCGCAGCGCAGGGATCGCGCAGCTACGTGTTCAGCGATCTGCGCCCGCACATCATCAGCCTTGGCAACAACGGCGCGCTGAAGGTGGATGGCACCTATGGCACGTCCGCCGAGGACGTGAAAGAAATCTTCAAACAGGTCTCGGCTCGGATCGACGCGAACGAATCGGTTCCGATCAAGCACCTGTTGCTCTACGGGCACGGCGGCCTGACTGCCGAAGACTCGGCAATCCAGAAGGTCGCGGATTTGCGGCCGACCTTGCTCGAAAGCGGCGTCTATCCGATCGCCTTCATCTGGAGAACAGATCTGTGGTCGACGATCCGCAACATCCTCCAGGATGCGGTCACGCGCCGCCGGCCGGAAGGGTTTCTGGACAACGCCAAGGACTTCATGCTCGATCGATTGGACGACGGACTCGAGCCGATCGCGAGAGCGGCCGGTGGACATCGCGTGTGGGCGGAGATGCAGCAGAATGCCGAGCTCGCCAGCCAGAAGAATGGCGGCTTGTTAGTCGCACTGAACGAGGTGAAGGCGCTGACGGAGCGGCATCCTTCGCTGAAGGTGCACCTCGTCGGCCACAGCGCGGGCTCGATCCTGCTCGGCGGGCTGGCCGGTGCCAATCAGGCTGCCGGCCGGGCCGTCACGTTCGACACCTGCACAATGTGGGCGCCGGCCTGCACAATGAAGTTCTATCAGGAACAGTACCTGCCGGCGATTCGCGGCGGCAGCATCAAGCAGTTCTCGATCTTCATCCTCACCGACCGCGCGGAGCAGGACGACAACTGCGTGAACATCTACCACAAGTCGCTGCTGTATCTGGTCTCGAACGCCTTCGAAGAGGTACTGCGCAAGCCCTGGTTCGGTGCGACCGACGGAGTGCCTCTGCTCGGGATGGAGAAGTTCGTCAACAAGCTGGCCGATCGAGATCGACCGAAAGAGGTCGTACTCTCGCCCAATGCCGTTGCTGAGGGCCGGCCCGGCGCGGCACGCTCGACGACGCACGGAGATTTTGACGACGACAGCGCCACGCTCAAAGCGACGCTGGCGCGCATTCTGGGCGAGGCGACCGCCAAATCAGAGTTCGCGCACCACCGTTCCGAGGCGGCGCAGCGCCGTCAACGTCAGGCGATCATGCAGCAGACGCGGACCTTCTAACCTGGGTGCGCGGTGACGGGGGCATCACCGCGCATTCGGTCCCTATCAGGCGACTGGAGCCAGCACCTGTGCGGTGCCTTCGGTCGCCGCGGTCCGACTTTGTGCCGGACGACGCGAGCCCTTCGTTTCGATCTTACCGGACAGAATTGCACCATCCTGGACGATGAGACGGCCGCACGATACGTTACCTTCCACAGATCCGCTCTTGCGTATCTCGATTCGGTCGTGCGCTGTAAGTGTTCCAAGCACGGTTCCAAAGACCATGACACCTTTTGCCTTGACGTCAGCACAAATGGTGGCGTTCGGTCCAACGGTGAGGATGTGATCGGGTAAATCAATACGTCCGTCGACCTGACCGTCAATCGTCAGATCTTCAGAGCCCTTAATTTCACCTTTCACGATTACAGATCGCCCGAACTGTGCCATTCGCGTTTCATTCCCTTCAGTGGATTTACGGTTTGCCTGTGAGTGCGGCTCAGTTGGCTGAACCGTTTTGATTTTTTCGTGTCTCGGGTCCTCTTGGCTCCCCATGCGAAACACCCCCGATATTTTCTCGGCTCGGGCCGGTCGGGAGGTTAGGGGCGATGTCCGGCGGCTCGAATCGTGGCGAGAGTGCAGGCGCGTACTTTAAGATCGGCTGCGCCCTAAACAAAAGAGGGGAGTCGTTCATGACCTTGCGTGCGTGTGTGTTCGTCCTCATGTCGGCCACCCTGCTGGCGCAGGAGCCTCCACCCTTCGCACCCCCGCCGAATCGCGAAGTGGCGGCGCCGAATGTCTCATTCGAGCGGCTCCTCCAGTCGAATAAAGAGCCGCAGAACTGGCTGACGTACTCAGGCGGTTTGTCGAGCCAACGGCACAGCCTGCTCAACGCGATCAACGCCAGCAATGCGCGCGAGCTCGAACTGAAGTGGGTGTTCCAGTCGCGATCGTTGGATCGGCATCAGGTCACACCCTTGGTCGTCGACGGGACGATGTACACGATCCAGAGTCCCAATGATGTCGTCGCGTTGAACGCCGCAACCGGCAAACAGATCTGGATTTACTCCTACACACCCGATCCCGCGGCCAAGAACTGCTGCGGACGGTTCTCCCGCGGCGTGGCGATCTCAGGCGACACGGTTTTTCTTGCATCATTCGACGCGAGAATCATCGCCATCGACGCCCGCAACGGTCGTGAGCTCTGGAAGACCGAGCCCGCTGGCGATCCGAAGCAGGGATACGCGTTCACGCACGCGCCGCTCGTCGTGAAGGACAAGGTCATCGCGGGCACTGCCGGCGGAGAGTTCGGCGTTCGCGGATTCATCGCTGCCTGGGATGTGAAAACCGGTAAAGAAGTCTGGCGTTTTCACACGGTCCCGGGTCCCGGAGAACCTGGATACGAGAGCTGGAGCGGTGATTCCTGGATGCATGGCGGCGCGCCAGTCTGGGTGACCGGTTCGTACGATCCCGAAACCAATCTCACGTACTGGGGCACCGGCAATCCCGGGCCGGACTGGGACGGCGCCGGACGCCTGGGCGACAACTTGTACAGCTGCTCGGTGATTGCGATCGACCCGGACACGGGACAACTGAAATGGCATTACCAGTTCTCGCCGCACAACGAGTTCGACTGGGACTCGACGCAAGTCCCCGTGCTGGCCGATCTCGAGTGGCAGGGCCGCCCCCGCAAGGTGATGCTGTGGGCCAACCGTAACGGGATGTTTTACGTGCTCGATCGCACGAACGGCGCATTTCTCAAAGGGCAGCCCTTCGTGAAGGTGAACTGGGCAGATGGCTTCGATGACAAAGGGCGGCCCATCCCGGTTCCAGGCATGGCCCCGACGAAGGAAGGGACGCTGATTTATCCGGGCAACCAGGGCGGGACGAATTGGTATAGCCCGTCTTTCAGTCCGCACACGGGGTTGTTCTACATTCCCGCATGGGAAAACACGTCGACGACGTACATCAAGGACGACAACCCGCCCGTGTTCCGCGAGGGCCAGGGCTTTTCGGGTCTGTTTCCACGGCCTGGATCCTCCGCCGACGATGTTCACAGCTCCATCCAGGCGATCGATCCGAAGACGGGCATGAAGCGATGGACGTATCGGTTGTCGGCAGCGTTGACCGAGGGCGGCGTGCTGACCACCTCTGGTGACGTGCTCTTCACGGGCGGGCGGGATGGCACCTTCCTGGCCCTCGATGCGCGCAGCGGCAAGCTGCTGTGGCAGACGAACCTTGGTCCGTCAGTCGCCGCCGGGCCGATGACTTACGCGATCAACGGCAAGCAGTACGTCAGCGTGATGGCGGGCAGCGCGCTTTATACCTTCGGTCTGCGCGAACGGTAAATCCCCAGGAGCAACCACTATGGCCAACATCGAAAAATTCTGCGCTCCCGGAGTGTTCGACCCGGCAACGTACAGTCAGGGCATCAAAGTCACGCAGGCCCAAACCATCCTTTTTCTCTCCGGCCAGGTCGCCTACACGGCTGACGGTAGTGCGGCATTTCGCGGCGATTTCAAAGGACAGGCACGCGGCGCCTATGACGCGATAAAAGCGCTCGTCGAAGCCCAGGGCGGAACGATGGCCAACGTGATCAAGATCACGACCTACGTCACCGACATGCGCTACCGCGTCGATCTCGCTCCGATACGCGAGGAATATTTTGGGAAGAAAGGACCTGCGTCCACGCTGATCGAGATCCCGGCGCTTGCGCATCCGGATTGGATGATCGAAATCGAAGCGATCGCCGTGCTCTGAGATCGGGTTCACGAAGCTGCACGTGATCCCCGTGGTTGAGCTTGTGCGCGGCATCGCCTCAGCCTTACCTTCAACGTCGGGTCCCTATGCAGCACATCGATCTCGAAAGCGCGGTCAATCGGCAATCGTGGGAATGGCTCCTCGATCTCACCCCTAGGCTCGACATCATCGTCGAGGTAGTCGATTCGCATGGAACGCCGGTGTTCCCCGTGGGATCGACAGAGGAAGCGGCCGCCTTCCGCACGGCGCTCACTGCGCCGGACTCGTCACTTCAGGCAGCGATCGCCGACGCTCCTTCGACGAAGCCGGTCTTCCTCTCGGTCGGTACGCTCCAAGCCGTGTGCTCCGGCCTGGCCGCGGGAGGAGCGCTGTTTGTCGCTCGCAATCTCACTGGCGCGGAACCAGTAGAGGAGTGCCGCCAGGATCTGGAGTCGATTGCCAACTGGCTCGCCGGCGCGATCGAAGCGAGCCTGGCACAGACAAGCTCGATGTCCGTCGAATCCTATCGAATCGTCTCCTTCCGTCGCATCCTGCGCGAGGCGACCGCTCGCGGTTCGATCCGCAAGGTCGTTGGCGCATTCGTCGAGGCCTTGAGTGTGTGGGACGACGTGCGGGTTCGCTGTTACATCGCGGGCGCCAACGGCGGATACCTGTCGTACGGATCGACATTGACAACGCTTCCCTCGTCGGCCGATCGCCTCGGCGAGGCTGTCGCTCCCCCGCACGGACGGATCGTTCGCCTGTCTCGGGCTGATGTCGACCGCCTTGGCCTGATCTCCGAGCCGGGCGACACGCTGATCCAGCGCGTGCTCGTCGGCGACATCGCGTGGCTGCTCGTTTTCTCCGGGATGATCGACGACCGCGAGCAGGTCCGACTACGGCTCTACTCCGACATTCTGCGCGAGTCGCTGAGCGACGTCGTGACGATGATGACGAGTCGTCTCGTCGCCGAAGTGACCCGGTACCAGCGCCCGGTCAACGAGACACCAGAGACCACGGCGCAGACGGCGCTCGATCAATTGATTGCCGCCGTCAATGGTCAGCGCGGCGCCATGAGTGTGGCTACGACAGGCGGCCGGCAGATCCTTGCCGTCGGAAATGCCGATCTGTCTGTGCCGCCCGACCAACCCTGGCGGCATCGACTCGAAGTGAAGTCGTCGAATGCCGACTCGATGGTGACGGCGGTTTTCGAGCGCGAGCAAGGCGCGTTCACCGCCTTCGAGCGTGAAATTGCGCTGGCCGGCGTCGCCATCGCGCACCGGGCCATGCAACCGGTGTCTCAGCGATCCAACGACGTCGAACGTCGGCGTCGTTTTCAGCCGATCGATACCGTCTTCGACCAGTTGGCGACCGATGTCATCGCTGCTGGGCGTCCAGCCTCGGTCATCGTGGTGTCAGTAGAGGCAGCGGCGCAACATCCGGGCGCGCTGCCCGCCTGGATTGGCAAGATCAGAGCCCAACTGCGTGTTGGCGATTACGCCGGTATCCTCAGCGACAGAGAGATCGCCGTCCTGCTCTGCGGCGCATCAGCCACTCACGCCGCCATGGTGTCGGCGCGTCTCACGAACATGCTCACGGCCGAAGACAGCACGGGCGCCTTTCACCACCCTTCGATCGGAATGAGCACGCGCGCGCCCAATTCATCGTTCGAAGGATCGATCGTGGGAGCTGCGCGCGCCCTCGCCGCTTCGCGTCACTGAACTCTTCTCTTCACCTCGGGCGTGAGTTCGTGCACAATGGGGTCGACCCGTCTCCATTGACATCGATCGATTGACGCATTGGCACCGCATGCAAAGGATGCTGGCGCCATGAGCACGGCTCGAGATCTAATCATCGACCAGCTTGCTCCAGTGGTCGAGAGCGGTGCTCGCCTGACAACGTGGTACGCGCAAGGACACTCGGACGGTCTCGGTGACCGCCTCCTGATGTTCGACAACACGAGCGCGCCATCGTGGGAGATCCTTCGCTTCAAACCGGCGCTGGCAGGCGACCCGCGATTCGAGACGGCGTTACGCCACCGCGTCGAACGACTGAGTACCTTTCATCATCCGGCCTATCCCCTGGTGCGGTCGATCAAGGAGCTTGGGCACGACAGCGGGCTGGCCGTCGTCTCGACCTACGTCTCGGGTGTACGTCTCTCGGATGCGCTCAAGAAGCCGCGCAGCGCGGAGTTCGCGTTCCAGTTGATTCGTCAGTTGATGCCGGCGCTCCATGCGCTCCACGAACACGGGCCTGCCCTTGCACATGGAGCACTGACTCTCGATCGCGTCGTGCTGACGGCTGACGGCCGTCTGACGATTCGCGAGCACATGATGGGCTCGGCGTTGGAGGGTCTCGAGTTGTCGGCCGCCGACCTGTGGTCCGATTTCGGGATACTCGTGCCGCCGACTAGTACCGCGATCCCGCGACTCGACGGGCGAAGCGACGTCGCCCAGTTGGCGCTCGTCGCACTGTCGCTCATTGCCGGGCGCCGTATCGGACCGGACGAATACCCGCAGGCCATTCCCGAGTTGCTCGAGCGCCTGGTGAGGCCGGAGGTCCTCCGCCATTGGCTTCACCGGGCACTGCAAATCGACCATCGCGCGTTCGGCTCCGTCCGCGAGGCTACCGATGCATTGTCAGAACCGCAGCCTCAGGCCCCGCGTGAGGAAGACACCTTCGATGCGCCGCTGCGGTTCGCGCCCTCACCAGCGCCGAGACCGGAGCCTGCTCCTGCCACCGCGCCGCGCCCAGTCGAGCGACAGCATCCGCTTGCGCCAACGGGCATAGTGCCAATGTTGCCGGCAACCCGACCCGCCATGCGGGCGATCCGCTGGGCCGCCATTGCCGCCACGGTCGTTGCTCTGGCGGAAGGCGCATTCATCGGTCGAATACTGTTCGACGAAACTGGTCCCATCGTCTTTCCGGCAGCGGCCGCCCCGAGCGTGGCTGTATCGGAGGCGCCGCCGCCGGTCACGATAACAGCCAATGATCAGCCAACGCCTGTGACGCCGCTCTCAGTGCAGGTGGAGCAGCAGATGCCTGGCTTGCGAGTGCTGCCGGCGGTCGCTGCCGATTCCGCTCTTGCGGCTGCGGACGCGCGAGCCGTCGGCAGCAAGGCCAACGCGGCTTCGTTGCCGGCTCCGGAGCCGGCTCGCAACGGCGGGTTCCGGGTGTCGGCGCCGATCGAGCTGCATGTCCTCGATGGGGAGCGGGTCCTGGGATCGAGCTTTGACGGTCCGATCATGACGCGAGCCGGCCGTTACGAGCTGGAGTTCGTCAACAGCGTCATTGGCTATCGCGTCCGCCGCGAGGTCGACGTCAGGGCTGGACAGATTACGGCGCTTTCGATTCCTGTACCCAACGGCAGGTTGAACATCAACGCAACGCCATGGGCGTCGGTATGGATCGACGGCACTGCGTACGGTGAAACGCCGCTGGGGAACCTGTCCATCGTGCCTGGCGAGCACGAAATCGTGTTCCGGCACCCTCAACTGGGCGAGCGTCGCGAGAAGATCATTGTGCGCCCCGATACTCCGGGACGCGTGGCGGTGAGCCTGCAGCGATAAGGCGGGTCTAAAGCCCCGCCTCTACTTGTGCGTCAGGGAAATCGGGCGAGAAGCGTTCGTCCGGACGGCGTTGGGCGCCCGCCGCTCGGCTCAACCGTCACAGCCGCTCCCACAACTGTTCCCGGAACTCTCGGAGGCGCATCGACGACCAACGTTGCCCGGCCAGCATCATCGGGCACGAACACTCCAGCCCCAACCGACTGCGTATCCGTGACCAGCCAGAGTTGATAGGTGCTCTCCGGTGGAGCGGCAGGGAGGCGCGAGCCACTCAGCACGAGGCCGCGCGTGCGACTCCACAGAAGCTGCGCCGAAGAGCCGTTGGTTTCGCCGCTGGTGAGGTTGAACCGGATCAAATCCGGGGCGGTCAGGATGACGCCGACGGTTTCGGCGCGTTGCGCCAATTGGCGCGCTTCGCCGATCTGCCGGTCCGCATCCTCTCGCGCGGCAACCACTTCCCGATTGGCGTTTTCGGTTGTCGTCACCAGCTGACGCTCGGCGGCGGCGACGCGTGCCGACGCCTGATTCAAGCGCCCTTCTACCCAGAAGACTCCCAGAACGATCAGAACGACTCCGGCCGTAGCCGCCAGTCCACCCCTGACGTACGGCGAGGACAAGGCGCTCGCGCTCGCGCGCGGCGCCAGTTCGTGGCGACCCGCGTCGAGCAGACGCACATGCGGAGCAGATGATGTCGCCATACGGTTTGGGACCGGTTCGCCGTTCACCTGCGGCGTCACGCCGCCGTTGACGGTCCGCCTCAACTCGTCGTGAAGATGAACGACGCGTTCGAGCGGCCAGCTTGCCGCCGATCCTTGATTTGCACCGCCGCCACCGGCGCCGATTCGCAAATCGGTCACGAGAGCCTGCAGGTTGCGCGACAACTGGCCCAGACTCTCGGCGTGCGCCACCAACTGCTTGAGCGGCTCCTCGTGGATCTGTCTCAGTGCCTGTGTTTCGCGCGAAACGGTTTCTTCGAGCGCGCGAATACGTTGATCCAGGCCTGGAGAATTTTCAGGCGGGACCTGCTCCTGCGTGTGCTGCCATTGACGAAGCGCGAGGCTGAAACGATCCAACTGCGCCTCGAATCGACACAGGCGTTGTTCAAGGCCAGGATCGTCTTCGTACATCGGGTCGTTGCGATGATACACAAAAACGGATCGCGCGCGACGATGTATCGAATGAGATCGCCGAGCGATGCGGCATGCATCGCTCGGCGCGAGCGGAGATTCGGCGATCAGAAGTAGGTCTTCAGACCAATTGTGAGTACGGCTGATATGGCCAGCCGGACACTGCGAACGAAAGTGCGTACGCAATGTCCGGCTTCAGCCAGACCTCTAGAACGTCAAGCTCGCGCTGAACTGAAGCAGTCGGCCATCCTGGAGCAGCGACGGCTGCAGCCACAATGGACCGTAGTTCGTGTTCAGCGTTGAGCTCGCGCTTCCATTGAACACGTTATAGAGGTTTACGTTGGCCTGCAGCCGCATGCGATCAGAGAGCGTCATCCGCTTGCCGAGCCGCAAGTCGAGTCGCGTCAACCGGTCATCGTACATCGTCTGCGGAGCGACCAACGGCACGATCGCCGTCGCGGTGCACGTTGTGGCGCCCCTGCATGCGGCCAGATCGCGTCCGAGCGACGGCCGGATTTGCGCGTTGCTTGCAGCGTAGTTCGCCGTGATCGTCGGCCCCGAGATGTTCTGGAACACGGCGCTGACGATCATGTCCCATGGCAATGGATAGGTCAGGAATCCCTTGTACTGCGTCTGCCCGCTGAACGGCGTCACGATGCGGCAGATGTTCTTGCCATCAATCGTTGTGGCCGTGAACGGTGTGGGCGCGGAGAGCACGCCGGCGCCACCTGGCGCGATGTTGCCAGGAAGCGAGGTCGCGACCGCGCCTGGGGAGTCGACGTTGAAGCAGGCGTCGTTGACGCTGCGCCCTGTATCGACACCGCCCCCGAGTATTAGGTCCGCCTTGAGCCGTGCCGTCACGGTGACGTTGAAGAAGTCGTTGACGCGCGAGATCTTTCCGAAGTTCTCATCCTGCTGGATGACGCTGTTGACCTGGCCGAACTTTGCCGGCGAGACGTCGTACAAGCCGCACACCTGATACCCTCCACCCCCTGGAAGGCGCGAGTCGGAGGGCGCCGTGATGCAGAAGGGGCTGAAGTCGTCAGGCGTCACGAGAACGTTGTCGGTGACGAGATGGTTGCCAAACCAGTTCCGGTAGTAGCCAGCGTTCATCGACACGCCCGGGCGAAGCTCGTGCTGCACCTCGGTCGTGAAGTCCCAGTTGTAGCCGCGCGCGTCGTAACCAAGGAGGGCGTCGTCGGCGTACCGGGTGGTGACGTTGCGCCCGCCGAAATTCTGGTTCGCCATTGCGCCGCACTCGCCGTTCTGGCCGCGGTTGGCAAGATCGCAGTCGGGGACGTAATTACCACGGCGCGGATCGCCCGCCGGATAGGTGTTGTCGTTCCAGTTGCGGGTGACCGAGTTGATCGAGGTCTGGACCGGGTTGTTGTTCTGCGTGATGGTGATGCCCGTTTTTCCGACGTACCGCCCGAGCGCCATCTTGATAGCCGTCCTGCCGTTCCCGAAGAGATCGTAGGCGGCGCCGATCCGCGGATCGACGTCCTTCCAGAGCGGAATGTTCTTGACCTCGTCGAAGTTGCGCTCCGGTACCCACCCGTTCGGCGTCGCGTCCAAGTGCTCTGGCGGAACGTAGCCGTTCAAGTATTCGTACCGAACTCCGTAGGTGAGCGTCAACCGCCGCATCGTCCACTGATCCTGCGCGTAGAACCCGAAGTCCTTGTTCTGCGCCTTGAGCCCGTACGGCGTCGCCCATTGTGTGAGGTTGACAGGCACCTGATTGTTGAATGCGTACTCCAAATTGTTGGTGCCGTTCTCGGCTTCGATCTCGAGGTAGCTTTCCTCGAATTGAGCGCCCACCTTGAAGTTGTGGGCGCCGGTCACGTACGAGGCCGACACTCGCTGGCTGAATCGCGGCACGAGCTGTGTGCTGTAGTAGAGCGGCCCGAATGTGGGTGTTCCCGAGTTGTACCGCATGCCTGTCGACTGCTCCACGATGGACACGTCGTCTCGTGTCACCTCCGGCTGACGGTATATCGGCCAGCTGCCATCCGCCCGGCCCACACCCGCCTCGAGCAAGAGCTTATTGGTCACCGGCGAGTTCCAGGTCACCTGGTAAAGGCCCGCTGGTTTGAGGTTGTAACTGAAGAACGCTTCCGGCGCGTTTACCGAGCCGCTTGCCGTCAACGCGGGGCAGTGACAGTCGCGCTGCGGGTCCACGAAGAAGTTGAACTTGTTCTTCTCAGAGGCCCGCCATGTCACGCGGAGGGCTTTCGATTCGTACCACTCCTTGGCAAATGCCGGTCGCGAAGGGTCCGCTGTGTAGAACGGTGTGTGCTGTGTGGCGTTGTAGAACTTGTTCGCGGCTTGCCGCTTGTTTCCCCACTCGCGGAACGAACCGAAGAACCACAGTCGATCCTTCTTGATGGGGCCGCCCAGCGTGAACCCCGCATCGTAGATGTAGAGGAGGCTGTTCACGCTCTTCAGGCCGCGGGCGATCAGCTCGTCGCTGAGGTTGTCGCTCATGAGGCTGTCGTTGGAAAAGAGTCCCGTCACGCTGCCGGAGAACTGATTGCCGCCTTCTTTCGGGATCATGTTCACGATCGCGCCGTCGGCATTGCTGTCCGCGGCGATGCCGGTCGTGTACATAACCATTTCCTGCACGGTCTCGGCGTTGGCGTTGTATCCCTGGTTGCCCGAGGCGTGCTGGATGCCCATGCCATCGAACTGCACGTTCGTGCCGCCCTTGCCATGAAACGTCCCGCCGATCTGGCCGCTGTACGCGCCAGTGACGTCGAAGCCTTCATTGCCGCGGAACCCAGGTGTGAGAGTCACCAGGTTGTTCAGGTTCTTCACGCTGCTCGGAAGCACGTTAAGCAGGTCGTCGGTCACGGTGATCTGCTTGCGGGCATTGCGGGTATCGACGAGCGGCGACTCCCCCGTCACGGTGATCGTCTCGGTGACGGCTCCGACCTGCATGTCCGCATTGACCGTGGCAGTGAACCCTGAAGTCAGCTCGATGCCGTCACGGCGAAAGACATTGAAGCCCTGGAGCGAGAACGTGACGAGATAAGTCCCTGGACGAAGATCGACGATGTTGTACCGCCCTTCGCTGTCGGTAACAACGTTACGAGACTTTTCAATCAGCGCCGGGCTCGACGCTTCGACGGTGACGCCAGGCAACACCGCGCCTGACGTGTCTCTGACGACCCCTGCGATTCCGCTGGCCGATGCCTGCTGTGCCGACGCAACTGATGGCAGCAGCAACGCGCACATGACGACGATGACGCCCAAACCTCCCCGGGTCCGTACCATTGGCTCCTCCTTTTGCCATTCCCTAACTGGCTCCGAGTTGCCGATGCCTGCGATGTCTGTATGCGGTGATGACGAGAGTGCCGGAAATCCACGCAGTGGATATCGTGGGTTGCGGGAGTTGTCAAGGCGATTCGCGCGCCGGCCTCGGCGCGCGCGGGGCTACGGCGCCCGACCGGTTAGGTAAGACTTACACCGGTCACCCCCATTTCAATCCCGACCGGCGAGCGCGATTGCACATGTAGCGGCGGGTCTTGAGACCCGCCGTCACTGCTATTTGCCGGGAAATCCTTCTGAACAGTTCGCTCTTGACGAACCCGGCCGATGGTCCGAGCATGTCCGAACATGCGAAGGACATGTGCGGCTCTCGCGCTCGCCTGGACACTCGTACCCGCCGCCGCCCTGGCACAGGACGCGAACACGGTCGTTGATCAAGCGATGAAGGCGGCAGGTTCGGCCGGCCTGACATCGGTCACATATTCAGGGCTGGCCGCGAACGCCAACTTCGGTCAGAGCCGGACGATCTCGTTCGGCCTGGCCTCGACGTCGATCCGAAGCTACGCACGCACGATCGATTTCATGCAGCCGGCGTCGCGTGCCACCGGCGCAACACTGCCTCCCGCTCCCCGTGGCGGCCCGCCTCCACAACCGGGCATCTTCGATCAGGCGATCGGTCCGGCCAATCCTGCGTGGGCGCAGCAGATGCAGATCTGGGCGACGCCATGGGGATTCTTACGCGGCGCTGCTGCCCGGAATGCCACCGTGCGGTCCCGCAAGATTGATGGCGTCAGCTACCGCGTCGTGACCTGGAGCCCCGACCAGAAGGCGCCCTCCGGTCAGCCGTATCGGCTCAACGGCTACATCAACGACAGCAACATGGTCGAGCGAGTCGAGACGTGGGTCGAGCATCCGATCTTCGGGGACATGCACGTCGAGTTCCTGTACAGCAACTACCAGGATTTTGGCGGGCTCAAAGTGCCCATGAGGATGGCGCAGCGGCAACAGGGAATGGAAACGTTCGTGGCGTCGATCAACGCCGCGCAAGCCAATCCGCCCAACCTCACGCAGTTGATGACCGCGCCCCCTGGAGTGACTCCGGCGGCAGGTCGGGGCGGGGCACCGCAGCCGCCGGCTGTCGTGGCTTCCGAGAAACTCGCTGAAGGCGTATACCGAATCACTGGCGGGTACGTGGCGCTCGCCGTCGAATTCAAGGACTTCGTCGTCGTCCTCGAGGGTGGGCAGAGCGAGGCACGCGGCCTGGCGATTCTCGCTGAAACCAAGCGCCTGATTCCCACCAAGCGAATCAGATACGTCGTCAACACGCACCCGCATTTCGATCATGCGAGCGGGCTTGGCCCGTTCGCGGCCGAAGGGATCACCATCCTCACCGACGACAACAACAAGTACTTCCTCACGCAGGCGCTGAGCTCTCCTCGCACGCTTGTCGGAGATTCGCTCGCGAAGTCGGGAAAGAAGCCGAAGGTCGAGGGCGTCATCGAGAAGATGGTGATCAAGGATGACACTCGAAGCATCGAGCTGCACCACGTCGATGATCTCGAGCACAGCGACGGGATGTTGATTGCCTATCTGCCCAAGGAGCGCATCCTGTTCAGCGCCGACTTCAATGTGCCGGCGCCGGGACAGCCGGTGAGTCCATCGATTGCGACGCTGATCGAAAATATCGAACGGTTGCAGCTGGATTTCGATACCCACGTGCTGGTGCACGCGCCCAACCCGGATCGGAGGATGACGAAAGCAGACCTGTTGGCACTCGCCAAGGGAGGACAATAAGGTGGCACGGCAGTTGTGGACGCTGGTGGTCGCCGGAATCGTGAGCCTGTCGACTCCGCTCGTGGGGCATCATTCGTTCGCGGAGTACTACATCGAGGATGACACCATCGAGATCGAGGGTGAGATCCTCGAGGTGCAATACAAGAATCCGCACTCGTGGATCCACGTCCAGGGAGAAGATTCCTTTCGCAGGCCGAAGGTCTATTCTGCTGAGTGGGCCAGCGTGTCGAGGCTCGAGCGTGATGGCGTCAGCAAACGTACTCTCCGCGAGGGCGATTGGGTACGCATCTGGGCGTCGCCCAACCGGAACCCGAATGACAATCGCGTCCGTCTGAAGCGAATCGAGCGGCGAGCGGATCATTGGAGCTGGGGAAGCCGGGGCGAGACCCGTTGAGAGGCAGAAGCCTGGAGGGATCATGCGACTCCTAACGCGCGTCATCGCTGCGATCGCGCTTGTCCTCGTCGGTTCGGCGGTACTGCGGGGGCAGGGTGGCATTGCGAGCGCACCCGCCAAGTTCCTCGTACCGGCGGGGCAAGTCATCGCGATTCGCGCGGGCCGTCTCTTCGACAGCCGGTCCGGGATGATGGCTGCCAATCAGATCGTGCTGATCCGCGGCGATCGCATCGCGGACGTTGGCCCGTCGATCCCGATTCCGCCGGACGCGCGGGTCATCGACCTGAGCGCCGCGACCGTTCTACCCGGGATGATCGACGCGCACGTCCACGTCTATCCGCCCGACGAGTTGTCGCAATCCACGCGCACGATCGTCGCCGTGGCGAATGCACAAGCCGATCTCGAGGCCGGTTTTACGACCGTTCTCGACATGGATTCGCGCGGCGGGTACGGAACCGTCGACCTGCGCAACGCGATCAATCGTGGCGTGCTGCTTGGACCGCGCATGCAGGTCGTTGGTCAGTCGCTCAACCAGCGCGCGACCACGTCGTATCCGTCCTTTTTCGAGCGGTTCCAGGATCGCTTCACGGAAAGCAAGAACCCCAATTCTCCCTGGCTCGCGCGCGCGGCTGTGCGTGAGGCCAAGTTGCACGGCGTGGACTGGGTGAAGATCTACACAACCCAGGACTTTGTGGGCGACGAGTACAGCGTGTTCAAGCCGGATGGCACGCTCGTGAACAGTCCATCCCTGACCGAAGAAGAAGTGATGGCGGTCGTCGACGAGGCGCATCGGCTCGGTCTCAAAGTGGCGTGTCACACCTACGGTGGTGAAGGACAGCTCAGTTGCCTCAAGGCCGGCGTTGATGCTCCCAATCACCTGACCGATCTCGACGACGCCTCACTCAAGCTGCTGATCGACAAGAAACTGCCGTTCGAGCTGACGGTCGACGACCTTGTCGGGCTCGAGGCCGCGGATCTCAAACGAACCGGCGGCAAGAACAGCCGCCTGAAGATGGCGGAACAGGCGTTCAAGAAGGCGAAGGCAGCCGGTGTGCCGTTCGTGTTCGGCAGCGGCGCCACATCGGCTGACGTTCCGCACGGCAAGCAGGCCGATCAATTTGCCTATTTCATGAAGTGGGGGATGACGACGCGTGAGGCGTTGTCGATGCCGTTCCTGCCTACAGCACGGATGTTGAACTACGACTGGGTCAATCACATCGGCAGCGTGGAGAAGGGCAAGTACGCCGACTTGATCGCGGTCTCGGGAGACCCGCTGACCGACATCAGCGAGATGCAGCGAGTCCGCTTCGTGATGAAGGGCGGCTTCGTCGTCAAGAACGAACCGCCCCTGGTCAGGACTACGAAATAAGCCGTGCAGATTAAGGCCCAGGGACTAAGGACGGCTTGATTGATACCTTCCACTCGTTGAGTTTGCCCTCATCCTGAGCGGAGAGGTCCACGACGTTCAGCTGCCACGTGCCGCCTGCCGGCTGCCCTGTCAATGCCGCCAACGGTGGAGTGTTGGCGGCGGTAAACGTCTTGACGATATTGTCCGCGGATCCACCCGTGCCGTCGTGGAGGACCGCCTCGGTGCCCGAGGGCGCGCGCACGCTGACGCGAAGATCCCCGATCCAGGTGTGCGTGATATCGATGGACACCTCGACGCTGCCGATCGTCGCGGCGCTCGTCGCGGCGAGGGAACGCACGATGCCTCCGTTCGGGGCGTCCGGAATCTTCAATCCAGGTGACTCCTTCAGCTCGATAGCAGCATCTGCCGGTACGGCCGCCGCCGAGAACTCGAGCGACCACTGATTCAGTTGGCCGGTATCACCGGGTGCGAGATCGCGCACCATTAACCGCCACGTGCCCTGGGCATCGCGCCCGCGCAGCGTCGCCAGCGCCGGCAGCGTCGCGGCGTCGTAGGTCACTTTCAAGTCATGCGCGTTGCCGCCGCGTCCTTTGGGATGAAGCTCGATGACCGTTCCCCACGGCGTGGTCAGTGTCGCGTTGAGATCGCCGCGATAGGTATGCGTGATGTCCACGCCCACTTTCAAGCTGGAGATAGGCAGGGCCTCGGAGATCTCGATCGTGTCGGTGATGCCGGCCTGATCGTTTTCAGGAATGGCGCGATTCGGCGTCGATGCTCGCGTGAGCGTCGTCGCCTGCGGCG
>Ga0207689_10001681_pt1 | contig 21011 bp, 17 predicted proteins | sample KBSMisM52_FD_184312 | JGI IMG/M metagenome (GOLD analysis project Ga0207689, IMG submission 184312) | Miscanthus rhizosphere microbial communities from Kellogg Biological Station, Michigan, USA - KBS Miscanthus M5-2 (SPAdes) (version 2) | ecosystem: Host-associated > Plants > Roots >... | reverse complement strand
CGGTCGAAGGGCACGGACCAGGTGGCCCAGCAGGCGCCAAGATCGGTGGTCGCGCGCAGGTCCTCGGGAATGTCGTAGGAACGCAGATCGACCAGGCCGGCGCCCTGTTCGTCCACCGCATACTGGAGGACGTCGCCCTCCTTCACGACCTGCAGCTCGTAGGCGAGAATCGAGAGCACGGAGCCCTTGCGATAATTGCCCGTGGAGATGAGCTCGAGCAGGCGCTCGTTGGCGGCCTCGAGGTTTTCGATTTTGACGAGGTTCGCCTCGACCAGGCTGGCGCCGAGGAGGCGGTTCGCCCGCATCAGCAGCGAGCGGTGTTCGGGACTTAGGCTGCTCATGGTCGTGAAGGCGGGGTTCAGGCGGTTTTCTTCATCATGCGCGGCTTGCCCCCGTGCTTGATGACGCGCTTGCGCAGGGCGAGCTTGAGCTCCTCCAAGCCCTCGCCGGTGGCGCAGGAGATCTTGATGATGTCCACCTTGTGGCGGGTCTTGAACTTCTTGAGGTTCGCGGCGGCCGCGGCGACGTCCATCTTGTTGGCCACGACAACGCGGGGCTTTTTGAGCAGGGACTTGTCGTAGAGCTTCAGCTCATCGACCAGCGTCTTGTAGTCGTCGCGCGGGTCGCGGTCGTCGGTGCCGGCCATGTCGATGAGGAACATGAGCAGCGTGCAACGCTCGATGTGGCGGAGGAACCGGTGGCCGAGGCCGCGGTTCTCGCTGGCGCCCTCGATGAGTCCGGGCACGTCGGCGAGGAGCAGGCGGTCGAAGGTCTCGGGATACTCGATGACGCCGATCTGCGGATGCAGCGTGGTGAAGGGATAGGCGGCGGTCTTCGGACGGGCCTTGGTGATGCGCGCGGTGAGGGAGGATTTGCCGGCGTTGGGGAAGCCGACGAGGCCGATGTCGGCAATGCTCTTGAGAACGAGGCGGAACTTGCCGAGTTCGCCGGGCTGGCCGGCGTTGGCGCGTTTGGGTGCGCGATTGGTGGGAGTTTTAAAGTGAGTGTTGCCCCAGCCGCCGTTGCCGCCCTTGCAGAGGACGATCTGCTGGCCGTCCTCGACGAGTTCGGCGACGATCTTGCCCGTTTCCTCGTCGATCACGACGGTGCCGAGGGGAAGGCGCAGGATGCAGTGTTCGCCCTCTTTGCCAAACTGGTCGGAACCGCGGCCGGGTTCGCCGGCCTCGGCGTTCCAGTGCGGCTTGTATTTGTAGTCGATGAGGTTGTTGGTGTCGTCATCGCCCAGCAGGATGACGTCGCCGCCTCGCCCGCCGTCGCCGCCGTTGGGGCCGCCCCACGGCTCGTATTTTTCGCGGCGGAAGCTCACGGCTCCGCGCCCACCATCACCTGCTTGGACTTTGATTACGCACTCATCGACGAACATAGAACCGGATGGTGCACAAAGCGGAGCGCTTGCCAAGGGGTGCGTTTACAAATGGCGGTAAAACTCCCCCCGGCATATTTCGGCGGCGACCGGCGCCGATCAGGGCGCTGCCTTCTTTTTATCCTTCATCTCGGCCATCACCTCGGCGGCGGCACGTTCGCCGATCTCGCGTCCCCACTCCTGGCCGATCTTCATGCTTTCCTGCATGATTTGCGGCAACGTCTGCAGCACGCGCTGGCCGGCGGGGCTCGAGTAAAAGGCATTCACCGCGCGAAGATCCTCCAGCGTGTAATATTTGTCGTAGAGCGGGATGATTTTTTCGATCAACTCGGAGGTGTGGATCTTCTGGGAGAAGCGCCGCCAAAACTCGGGCGGCACGCCTTTCATGTTCACCGACATCCCCTGGATCATTTGCGCCATCATCTGATCCGCGATCCGCTCCATGCCCGTCAACTTGAGCATGGTTTCGATTTCCTGGCGCTTGGCCTTGTCGATCTCGGCCTGAAGCAGGCCGCTCGAGCTCAGAAGCAGGATGACGGTAACGATTTTGATGAACTTCATAAAAATAAACTGAACTCAACTCACCCCATCATCCAAGCGCCCCCGGATCGTTCACAACGCCAGCCGGATGCCCTTGCGCAGGTAGGTCGGGACGTCGAGATCCTGGCCCTCGAAAAGGTTGCGGTCGGTCTTGTCGAAGTGGCCGCGGCTCTCGAGTTCGTTGAAGGAAAACTCGTCCTGCGCAACGGGGGCGAGCGGAAGCTCGGACGTGGACGCGACCTTGGCCTTCGCCTTGGGTGCGGTCGCCACCGGCTGGGAGGCAACGGCGACGGGAGCAGGAGCCTCCTCCGTCTCGATGGGCAGCTCGCCCGCGGCACGGGCGGGCGCGGGCGCGATCGCGCGCGTGGGGCGGGCCAGCGTGGACGGACGGCGCACGCCGCCGGCGCGTCCGCCGATGTCGCTCGTGCCGAGCACGACGACCTCGACCTTGCCCTGCATGTCTTCGTCGATCACCGCGCCCATGATGACGTGGGAATCGCGGCCGAACTGCTCGGTCACGGCGGTCATGATCTCGTTGACCTTGGGCAGCGTGAGATCGGTGCCGCCGACGATGTTGACCAGCAGGCGGTCGGCCTTGCGGGCAAACTCGGGCGTGGCCAGCAGCGGGCACATTCTCACGCCCTCGATGGCGTCGGCCACGGCGTTCTCGCCGGAACCAGCACCGAGGCCGAAGAGCGTCTTGCCACCGCGTGTATGGAACGCCTGGCGGAGCGTGGCGAAGTCGAGGTTGATGAGGCCGGTGCGGAAAAGCATCGACCAGATCGATTTCACACCGCGACCGATCCACTCATCGGCGCGCGCGAAGGAATCGAGCGCAGTCTCACCCTCCTCGGCCTGCTGGAGCAGGATGTCGTTGGGCAGCGGGATGACCGCGTCACACACCTTGCGGAGCGCGGCGAGGCCTTCCTCGGCCTGCTTCACGCGGCGGCCGCCCTCGAAGGTGAACGGCAGCGTGACGAATGCGATGACCAGCGCGCCGGACTCGGCGGCAATCTCGGCGACGGCCGGGGCCGCGCCGCTACCGGTGCCGCCGCCCATGCCGGCGACGAGGAACACCAGGTCGCAGTCCTTGACGACGGCGGCGATTTTTTCGCGATCAGCCTCGGCGGCGTCGCGGCCGAGGTCGGGATCGCCGCCCGCGCCGAGGCCGCGCGTGACGGACGAACCGATGAAAATCTTGTCCTGCACCGGCGAGTTGCCGAGGGCCTGGTGGTCGGTGTTGATGACCGCCATCTGGAGGCGGTCGAGGTTCTCCATCTTGAGACGGTCGACCGCGTTGGAGCCGGCGCCGCCGATACCCACGACCTTGATCGCAATGGTGCGGTCGGTGAGGATTTCGTGGGAGAGCGGGAGTTCGTTGGGAGTCATGGCGTGATCCTCGTTGGGTGCGTTCAGGCGGTCGCGAAGAGTTTGCTCATCCATCCCGGGGCGCGCGTGCGGCTACGCGGGGCGGCGAGATCGGCGCGCGAGCTGAGTCCGTATTGCAGGAGCCCGAGCACGCTGCTGAAGCCAGGATCGCGGAGGTTTTCCGCCACCCAGCCGGGGGCCTCGCCGAGACGGGCCTGCACGCCGAAGACGCGCGCGGCGGCCTCCTCGATGCCGGGGAGCTTGGCCGTGCCGCCCGTGAGGATGACGCCTGCGGCGGTCTTTTCGGGAGAGAACGCGGCGCCGAGTTTTTTGCGGACCACCTCGAAAAGCTCGGCGGTGCGCGCGGCGGTGATCTGCTCGATGGTGTGGCGGGGGAACTGGCGGTCGCCGATGGCGAAGTCGCCGTTGAGCCAGACCTTCTCGGCGCGGTCCTTGGTGGCGACCGTGCCGCGGCCAAAGCGAAGCTTGAGCTTCTCGGCCTGGCCCTCGGTCACGCGGAGCCCGAGGCTGAGGTCGTTGGTGAGGTGGACGCCGCCGACCGGCACGACACCGGTGAGCTGGGCGCAGCCGTCGCGGTAGAGCACAAAGTCGGTGGTGCCGGCGCCCACGTCGATCACGAGCACGCCGTTCTGCTTGTCTTCGGAGGAGGCGAGGATGGCGCCCGAGGCGAGGCTGGAGAGGATCAGTTCGGCGACGCGGACGTTGAAGCCGCGGATGACATGGATGTTGTCGGCGATCTTGCCCTCGTGCCCGTGCACGGTCCAGTAGCCGGCCTCGAGGCGCTGACCCACGAGGTTCTCGGGGTCGGGCACGCTGCGACCGTCGAGCCGGAAGGGACGGCGCAGATGGTGAACCACCATGCGGCCCTCGGGAAGATTTTTGGCCTTGGCGAGACGGCAGACGGTGTCGATGTCGGGCGAGCCGACGAGGTTGTCGGCCGCAGAAACGTTGACGGAAGCCTCGTTGTAAAAGCCCTCAAGGTGGCCGCCGGTCTGGGCGAGGTAGACCTCGTCGATGCGCGTGCCGGCGCTCTGTTCGGCGGCCATGAGGGCGCTGTGCGTGGCCTCGCTGGCCGCCTTGAAATCGGAGACCGCGCCCTTGATCACGCCGCGCGACTGGCATTCGCCGACCCCGATGATGTGAAGCGTGCGGCCCTGGGTGAGCTCGCCGATGAGGACGCTGACCTTGGAGGTGCCGATTTCAACGGCGCCGATGAACTTGGTTCTAGAAATCACGTTTCGAAGGAGAAGAATTGCGGGAAGGCAGGGCGAAAAGCGCGGTCCCCGAAGGAGAGGCCGGCCGGAGAGCGGAGGCGGACGAACGGGACGGCTCGCGGCCGTCCGGCGGAGTGGTGTCGAAGAAGGAAACCGGGACCTGCTTGTCACCGATGGCGAGATTGACGGACTTGAGCTGACCGGCGGTGTTCTGGCGGCGCGTCTCCTCCATGATGTAGTCGAGGCGGGCGAGCTGGCGGTAGAAGCCGTCCTGCGAGGAACCGAACGTGATCGCTTCGACCTCGGAGGATTTGACCGAGAGCGTGCGGTCGAGCCCGAAGCGGGCGAGCGAGACAATCTTGAACGTGTGATAAAGCGCAGGGGCCGAGACCTGGGCCGTGCCGAGCAGATCGGCGACGGTGTCCATGCCCTCGATGCGCTCAAAGCCGGCACCCTCGCGGACCAGTTTCACGCCGTCGATGAACGGCAGGGCGTCGACCATCTCCACGTTATATCCAAAGCCGGAATACACCATGCCGTCGCGGGCGACCATGAACGACACCGGCGAGGCGTCGCCGATGCGCGCCACCACCCGGGCGACCGGCGTGCGCTCCTGCAGAGTCACCACCAGAATGTCGGGAAAACGGCGTTCGATGACCGCCTTGCTCACCTGGCCGCTCTCCTCGAGGCGGTGCTTCAAGTCGACCAGGTCGGCCTCCATCAGGCTCGCCTTCTTCGGCAGGTCGAGGGTCCGCTTGACCCAGGCCTTGTCGAGCACGCCGTCGGTGCGCACCGCGTAGTCGCGGATCGGCACGCCCTTGGTCGGGGCCGTGATGCGCGCGGGATTCGTTTCCCAAAGCGTGACCACCTCGTAGACGCCCCAGCCGGCCGCACCGAGCACCAGCACAAGGCCGATAATGTTGCCGACGGCCATCGCCAGACGCTTCTTCCCCTCGCGCCCCAGCGTGCGGATGCGCGGAGCCACCGGCTGCGGAATGTCGCGCCAAGTGCGGGTGGTGGGAGGATTGAGGCCGAGCTGACTCATGAAACGGTCGTCTGGGAACCCCGGCGGAAACGCTGCACGGCGGGACTCACCAATTCACGGACCAACCCGGTAAAATCCAGCCCGACGCAGCGCGCGCTCATGGGCAAAAGACTGGTCTCCTTCATGCCGGGTAGCGTGTTGATTTCGAGTAAATAAAGCGGGTTGTTCACATTTTGCTCACAGAGGATGAAATCCACCCGGGCGTAGTCGCGGCACCCGCAGGCCGCGAACGCGGTTTCGGCGGCGGTCTGGGCGGCCTGGGTCATCGCCTCGGTCAGGGGTGCCGGCGCGAAATAGGAGGTCGCCCCTTTTGTATATTTGCTGGCGAAATCATAGACTCCCGACTTGGGCCGGATCTCGACCACGCCCATGGCCTTGCCGTGGAGCACACCCACCGACAACTCGCGGCCGACGAGGCGCTGTTCGATGAGCCAGTTGCCCGACTTGATCGCGTCCAAAGCCTGCGCCAGCACCGCACGGTCGGTCGCCACCGTCAGACCCACGCTGCTGCCCTGGTCGTTGGGTTTCACGACCACCTGGTCGCCCAACGCCGCGATGACCGCGTCGGCGGTCGGTTTTTGGGCGGCGGAGAACGTCAGCCCCTTCGCCACGGTGATCCCGCGGGCGGCCGCGGCGGCCTTGGTGGCGGCTTTGTCCATGGTCAGCGCGCTGGCAGCCGCGTCGCAACCGGCGTAGGCCACGCCCGCCGCGTCGAGCAGGCGCTGCATGCCGCCGTCCTCGCCAAACGTGCCGTGCAACGTTGAGAACACCACGTGGCGCGCCGGATCGAGCCCGGCGGGGAGCGCGTCGGCCTCAACTTTGAACAGCCGCGTCGGGAAACTGCGCGCGAGCGCGACCGCCGAGGCCGCGCCGGAACCGAGCGACACCTCGCGCTCGGATGACGTGCCGCCGCAGAGGACGGCGATGATGGGTTCGCTGTTGTTCATAAAACGTCTTTCCACTGTTTGCCGTAAAGCAGCACCTCGGGTTCGAGCTTCACGCCCTGCGCCTGCTCGACGCGGGCGCGCACGCGGCGCACCAGCTCGATCACGTCGCCGGCGGTCGCGTTGCCCCGGTTCACGATGAAATTGGCGTGCACCGCCGACACCTCGGCGTCCCCCACCCGCTCGCCTTTGAGACCGCTCACATCGATCAACCGTCCCGCCGAGTCGCCCGGCGGATTCTTGAAAATGCACCCGGCGCTCGGCTCGCGCGGCTGGGACTTCTGGCGCTTGTCCTTGTAAACCTCGATCTGCTTCGCGATGGCCGCCGCCTCGGACTGCGAGGCGGGCTTGAGCAGCGCACCGAGCGCGATGGCGTCGTGCAACTCGGCGCAATGCCGGTAGTCCACGTGCATCTCGGCCTTCTTCAGCGTGCGCACCTCGCCGTCGAGGGTCATCAACGCGACCTCCTCGACCACGTCGAACATCCACCCGCCCATCGCGCCCGCGTTCATGCGCAGCGCCCCGCCCAGATTGCCGGGAATGCCTTCCAGAAATTCGAAGCCCACCAGACCCGCCTTCGCGGCGAGTCCGCACAGGTTTTTCAAACGCAACCCCGCGCCCGCCCACACGCGACCGTCGGCGCGCGGTTCAAAAATCTCCCACGCCGGCTGGCGCAGGCTGATCACGAGTCCGTCCACGCCTTCGTCGGGCACCACCAGATTGGAGCCGCGCCCAAGCACGATCACAGGCAACGCCAGCCGCTTTGCCGTCTTCACCAGCGCCTGCAAATCGGCGGTGTTCGCCGGCTCGGCATAGAGGCGCGCCGAGCCGCCAAGGCGCATGGTGGTTTTGCCCGCGAGCGGTTCCTCGCGTTTCACCTGCGTCGTCGCGGACACCGTCGCGCGCAACGTGTCGGCCAACCGGTCCCAGTTCGCGGACACGACGCCGGCGAGCCAGTCGCGCGCCATCACGTCGATGTCGCCGGCGCCGACAAACGCCACCAGATCGTCCGCGCGCAAGTCGCCCGCCAGCACGGCGAGCGTGGCGGCGGAATCGTTTTCGCGATACACCACCGTCAGCTTCGGGTCGGCGCACGCGCGCAACGCCCTGCAGAGATCCGCCGTCGTGCCACCGGCAATCGGAGCCTCGCCCGCGCCGTAGACATCGAGCAGGTAAACCGCGTCGGCCGTGGCCAGCGCGGCGGCGAACTCCGTCTTGAATTGCGCGGTGCGGCTGTAGCGGTGCGGCTGAAACACCGCGACCAGCCGGCCCTTCGCGCGTTTGCGCAGGCTGCCGAGCAGCGCGCGGATCTCCGCGGGATGATGCGCGTAATCCTCGACCGCCGTGAAATCACCCGCCGCATGCAGCACCGCCTGGCGACGGCGCACGCCCGGATACTCGGCCAGCGAACGGCCGGACAGGTGCGCCGCCCCCATCACCTGCGCCGCCGCGAGCGCGGCGGTGGCGTTGAGCGCGTTGAAATCGCCGATGGCCCGCACCGTGGCGGTCGCAAAGGGGAAACGTCCGCCCAGCGCCAGCTCGGTGAAGCCGCCGGACGCCGCGACCACCTCGCCGCGATAATCTCCCGCCGCAGTTCCAAACGTGATCGCCGGACGGGAGAGTCGCGCGGCCACGCGGCGCGACATTTCGCAGCCCGCGTTGATGATCACCGCGAGCTTCGTGCGCTCGAACAAGGCGAGGAACGCCGCTTCCAGATCGGCCGCCGTGCGATAGTGGTCGGGGTGGTCCCAATCGAGATTCACCGCGAGGGCGATCTCCGGCGAAAACGCCGCGATGGTGCCGTCGCTCTCGTCGATCTCGGCCACGACCCAGTCGTTTTCACCGACGCGGCCGGGGGCGAGATGGTCGTCGTTAAAAAGTCCGCCCAGCACGTAGCCCGCCGGGAAACCGGCCGAGCGCAGCGCCGAGGCCAGCATGGCGGTCGTGGTGGTCTTGCCATGCGAACCACACACCGCGACCAGCTTCCGGTCGCGGGTGGCCTCCGCCAGCAATTCGCCGCGGCGCACAACCGGGATGCCGCGGGTCTTGGCGGCAACCCTGACCGGATGCGAGGGCGCGATCGCCGAGGAGCACGCGACCAACTGGCAGTCGGCGGGGATTTGTCCCGCGCCGGTGATCGTCACGCCCGCGCGTTCGAGTTGCACGCGCATGGCCGCGACCATCGCGTCGTCCTCGCCGCTCACGCGAAATCCGCGCTGCGCCAGATAGACGGCCAGCGGGCCCACGCCCATGCCGCCCACGCCCGCGCAATGCACGGCGGCGACGTCACGTCCGAAAAGTCTGGGGATTGCGGCGCTCATGCGGCGGGCTTTTTCGTGAGCGACTCCAGATCGTCCAGGATGAACGCCAGGGTCGCCGCATGATCGAGGCGGTGCAGGCGGGCACGGATGCTTTGCAGGCGCGTGTCGTCCTTGAACAAGGCGAACACCTCGCGGGTGAGCCCGGTGAGATTGGTCTGCTCGATCACCAGGCCGGCGCCTTGCTGGGCGAACCACTCGGCGTTGGCGCGCTGGTGGTCGTCGGCGGCGTGCGGATACGGCAGCACGATGGCAGGCGTCTCGCAGCGGATCAGCTCGGCGATCGAGCCGGCGCCCGCGCGGCCGATCACCAGATCGGCGGCGGAGAGCAGCGCGGCGACCTGGTCGCAGAACGGAACGAAGATCGCGGTGACCGGCTTGCGGTCGTTGCCGACGAGCGACTGCACCTCGGCGGCGCCCTTGCCCAGGCCGGTCACGCAATAAAGCTGGATGCCCTCGGCGGCGAGGTGCGGGAGTTCGCGACGCGCCCAGTCGTTGAGCACGGTCGCGCCCTGGCTGCCGCCGAAGATCGCGAGCACTTTTTTGGACGGATCAAGGCCGAGCAGGCGGCACGCCTCTTCCCGCGGCAGACGGGCGATCTCGCGGCGGACCGGCAGGCCGGCGTGACGCAGCACGTGTTTCTTCACTCCCGGCAGATCGATGCCCGGAGGCAGATAAACCCGGCGGGCAAAACGCGCGAGCGAGCGAATCGCCCGACCCGGCACGCGGTTGGCCTCGTGCAGCGCGACCGGCACGCCGCGCAGGCGGGCGGCCAAGATGATCGCCGCGGTGGTGAACCCGCCGAAGCCCACGATGCCGGCGGGCCGGAGCGTGCGCACGAGTTTCATGCTGACGAAAAAACCCTTGGTCTGCGACACCACGAACTTCGCGAACCCGACCGGATCCTTCGCGAACGGCGCGCCGGGAATGGGCACGAAGCGCAGGTGCGGGTATTTCTCGATGAGACGCGCGTCCACACGTTTTTGACTGATGAGCAGCGTCGCGGTGTGTCCGCGTTCGGAAAGACCCTCGGCCAGCGCGATGCCGGGCGAAAGGTGGCCGCCGGTGCCGCCGCAGGAGATCAGAAAGTTGCTCATGACAATTCCTCCATCGCCCGGCGTCCGCGGCCCAGGCCGGTGCGCGACCAGGTGCGCTGCGTGTTCATGATGATGCCGATCAGGATGCCCATGAGCAGGAGATTGGAGAGACCCGCGCTGATGAACGGCAGCGACATGCCCTTGGTCGGAAACATTCCCGTCACCACGCCGAGGTTGATGATCGCCTGGAGGCAGATCATCAGAATGGTGCCGGAAACGAGCAGGTATTGGAAAAGATTGGGCGCGCGGCGCAGGTGCAGAAAACCCGCGATGAAGATGATCGTGAACACGCCCACGACGCCGAGAGTAAACGACAGCCCCAGCTCCTCGCCGATCACCGCAAAAATGAAGTCCGTGTGCGCCTCGGGCAGGAAGTTCATCTGCTGCCTTCCCTGCCCCAGCCCGACGCCGTCGGTTCCGCCCACGGCGAAGGCCAGCAACGACTGCCAAAGCTGGTAGGTGCCCGACTGCTTGTTGCCCTCAACGTCCATGTAGGCGGTGAACCGCTGCAGCCGGTTGGGGATCAAAATGACCACCACGGTGAGCGCCGAAGCCGCCATCACCACCGCCGGGATAATGTAGCGCCAGCTTCCGCCGGCCAAAAAAAGCATCAGGAGGCCGACCGTGAAAATCAGCGCGGCCGTGCCCAGATCGGGCTCCTTGGCCACCAACGCGGCGAACACCACCACGATGCCGATGGGAATCAGAAAGCCGCGCTTGAACTCGGCGATGCGCGTTTGATTGAGCGCCAGATAATGCGCGAGGCAGAACACCATCGCGATCTTGGAGAGCTCGGAGACCTGCAGGCGGATGGGACCCATTCCGAGCCAGCGGCGGCTACCCTTTACCGAGATGCCGATGTGCGGCACCAGCACCAGCAGCAGCGCAAAGATCGCCGCGCCGCCCACGACCCACACGTGGCGGCGGGCGTATTCCAAATCCAGGCGGCTCACCACCCACGCCGCGAAACCCGCCGCCACCACGCCGACGACCTGCTTGTTCAGATACGAGTAAGGTCCGCCTTTGAAGGAGATCGTCGCGCTGAACAGGATCGTGAGTCCGAGGAAAGCCAGCCCGATGGCGCACACGATGATGATCGCGGCGGGATTGAACGTGAAGCGTCCGCGATGGATGTCGGGCGCAGGAACGTCGTGAGCCATCTGGGCGGTTTCCGGGAGTGCGTGGGTGAACGAAGCGGGTTACTTAAAAACCAGTCGGACTTATTCGGTCTTGGACGCGCCGGACTCTTCGACGCGAATCACGGGAGCGCCTTCGGTGGACTCGGGGGCGGGCGTGATGAGCGGCGAGCCGCCGGCCGGGGCCGGAGCGGACTCGATCACCGGAGAGGTGAAGATCGGAGCAGCCGGAGCGGTGGCGGCGGGCGCGACCGCCGGAGCCGCGGGAGCGGCCTTGACCGTCGTGGCGGGCTTGGTGGTCGTCGCGGATTTGGTCGTCGCAGCCTTGGTGGTGGCCGCGGCGGGGGCGGACTTGGTCGGAATCTTCAGCGTCTGGCCCACGCGGATCTTGGTGGGATCGGCGATGTTGTTGGCGGTGGCGATGTCACCGACCTTGACCTGGTATTTCTTGGCGATGGTGCCGAGCGTCTCGCCGGCCTTGATCACGTGCGTGACGGTCGTGGTCGTGTGGGCGGCGGCAGGCGCGGCCACGGCGGCCGGAGCGGCCATCGACGTCGCGGCGGGCGCGACGGCGGGCGCGGCCTCGGAGGTCTTGCCGGGGATCACGAGCTTCTGGCCGAGCTTCAGCGTGGAGTCGGTGCGGAGATTGTTGGCCGCGGTGAGCTGCTTCACGCTGACACCGTTCTTCTTGGCGATGATCCAGAGGTTGTCGCCCTTGGCCACGGTGTAGGTGGCGGGAGGCGGCGGCGCGGTGACCTCGGCGGCGGTGGCGGTGCCGGGACGCGTCGGGCTGAAGCGCACGGCGGCGGTCTCGCCGGCCGGGGCGGGCGCAACCACGGGCGAAGTGGTGTCGGCGGGGGACAGCGGGGAAACATCCGGGCCGCCGGTGGCGGTCGCGGAGGCGGCCGGCTTCTTGCTCGTGGAGCGGCAACCGGGGATGGCGAAGACAAACATGAACACGGCGGCATGGACGGCCATGACGACACCGAATATTTTAACGATTTTCATAGGTGAGTTTGGTTTTGGAAATTTGGGATTGAAATTAGGAGCCGACCACGGACGCGCCCACATTATTATTCACAAGCGCGACGAATTGCCGCCCGCGGTCCTCGTAGTTTTTGAACTGGTCAAAACTGGCGAACCCCGGACTAAGCAAAATATTGTCACCTGCCACGGCCATGCCCGCCGCGCGGCTCACCGCGTCAGCCAGATCCGCGCAAACCGTGTGCGGAAACCCGCCCGCACCCGCGAACGTCGCCAGCACATTGCGCGTCTCGCCGATGAAGAAGGCGTGTTTCACCTGCGGCTTCAGCCGGTTGACGAACGCGGCGACGTCGCCGCCCTTCGACTTTCCGCCGGCGATCAGGATCACAGGCGCGGCAAAACCGGCGACCGCCGCCTCGACCGCGTGGAAATTGGTGGCCTTGGAATCGTTCCACCAGGTCACGCCGCCGCGCACGGCGACGCGCGCCAGCCGGTGTTCGCCGAGGGTAAACGACTGGGCCGCGGCGTAGAGCGCGGTCTCGCGCAGGCCGTAGCTGCGCCACCAGGCCGCCGCGATGAGGAAGTTTTCACGCTGCGGATAATGCGCGAACACCGTGCCACGGAGCAGCACGTCGCCGGGCAGACCCTCCGTGTTCACATATGCCTCGACCGGCAAAGTCTGGCCGAACTTCTCCGCGTAACGTTGCACGCTCGTGCCGGCGAACACATGTCCTCCGACCGTGCGCTCGAACAGCCGCCACTTGGACTGGAAATACTCCTCCATCGTGCCGTGACGCTCCAAGTGATCCTCGGCGAAGTTGGTCCACAACGCGGCGTCGGCCCGGAAATAGCGCAGCGTCTCGGCTTGGAACGAGCTGACCTCGCACACCGCGATGGAGTCGGGCGCGCCGCCGTCGCGGTCCGCCACGAGTTGGGAAAACGAAAAGCCGATGTTGCCCGTCGCGTAGGCGTCGCGGTCGACCGAGCGCAGAGCGTGGGTGAGGAACTCGGTGAGCGTGGTCTTGCCGTTGGTCCCGGTGATGGCGATGAGCGAACCGCGCCAGAACAACGACGCGAAATCCAGTTCGGGCAGGCACACCGCGCCGGCGGCCCGGGCCTCGGAAATCCACGGGTGCGTCGGCGGAAAACCCGGCGAATACACCACGAGGTGATGTGTGCTGGCGGCCGCACCGCGGAATTCCGTGAGCGCGCCGTCCGCGCCCTTTTGGTCGAAGATCACCCCGGTGCCGCCGAGCTTGGCGACCAACGCGGCCACGGCCCGGCCGCTCACGCCGCCGCCGAAAATGGCGACGGGGTGCGCGAGCAGCGGTTGGAGAAATTCGGGGATGACGAGGGGCATTAGCGGAGTTTCAGCGTGCCGAGGCCGGCCAGGGCGCACATCAGGGAGATGACCCAGAAGCGAAGCACGACCTTGGTCTCGGGCCAACCGGCCTTTTGGAAATGGTGGTGGATCGGCGCCATTTTGAAGAATCGTTTACCTTCTCCGAAGCGGCGCTTGGTGTATTTGAAGAAGCCGACCTGGATGATGACCGAAACCGCCTCGACCACGAACACGCCGCCGACGATCACCAGGGTGAGCGGCTGCTGCACCATGAAGGCGATCATGCCGATCAGGCCGCCGAGCGCGAGCGAGCCGGTGTCGCCCATAAAGAGCTCGGCCGGATAGGAGTTATACCAGAGGAACGCCATGCCCGCGCCGACCAGCGAGCCGCAGATCACCGCGAGTTCGCCCGTGCCGGGCACGTGGCTGATCAGCAGATACTCGGCGATCTTCACGTTGCCGGCCGCGTAGGCCATGATGCCGTAGACGAGCGCGACCGTGATCGTGCAGCCGATGGCCAGGCCGTCGAGACCGTCGGTGAGGTTGATAGCGTTGCTGAAACCGACCACCCAGAAGAACACGAGGACGAACAACGCCGCCACCGGCATCGCGGTGAGCACGGGGTATTTGAGAAACGGAATCCACAGCTCGCGGATCTTCTCCGCGCTCATCGGATGCAACACGAGGGCGACGAGCGCCACGACGGTGATCAGCGTCTGCCAGCCCATCTTCTCGCGCGACGAGATGCCGTCGCGGTTGCGCTTTACGACCTTCAGGTAGTCGTCGCGGAAGCCGACGGCGGTCAGCGCGGTGTAAACGAAGAGCGCCACCACCACCCAGATGTTGGGCTGGGCCCAGAGCGCGGTGCTGAAGAACACCGAGAGGAAAATGAGCAGTCCGCCCATGGTGGGCGTGTTCTTCTTGTCGAACTTCTGAGCAAGTTCGCCGGTACGGTCGTCGTCGTAGTTCTGGCCGAACTTCAGCACCTTCAGCTTGTGGATGAGCCACGGGCCGATGACGAAGCCGATCAGCGCGGCCGTGCCCGCCGCCATGAGCGTGCGAAACGACAGGAACCGCAGCACACGCAGCGGGCCCCAGAATTCTTCGTAGTCTGCAAGGTAGCTCAACATGACGTATCAATGCGCGGCGAGCGCCGCCTCCCCGTTCAAAATGGTTTCAAGCTGGTAGCGGCGGCTGCCCTTGATGAACACCGCGCCGTGAAAATGCGTGAGACGCTCGCGCACCGGGGCGAGCGTGGTGACGACCTCGACCTGCTGCGGTGCAGCGCCGTTCCCGATCGCGCCCTGGCGGACCGCCTCCGCATCGCCGCCGATCACCACGAGGTGGTCCTGACGGCGGAGGCGGATGGCACGGCCCAGAGCATGGTGATACCGGCCGGACTCGGCGCCGAGCTCCTCCATGCAGCCGATCACCAGCAGGCGCGGCTCGATGTCCGGCGCGACGGCGTAGAACGCCTCCAGCGCGTCGGCCATCGCGGCCGGGTTGGCGTTGTAGCAATCGATGTAGAACAGACGGCCGTCCTCGCGGCGGAGTTCGCCACGCAACGAAGTCGGCTGCCAATGGGTAAGGCGCTCGCGCACCGTGTCGACGCGCACGCCGAGCAGCAGCGCGGCGCGGATGGCGAGCGCGGCGTTCTGCGCCATGCCGTCGGACACACGCCGGAGCGCGAAATTGAGCTCTCGGCCGGACACCGAGTCGCGCATGGCGACGAGGGTTTCGTCGGCGCACTGGATGAGGGAATAGAACGTGTTGGCCGGAGGCAGATCCGGCGGCACCGGCAGGTCGGCGCGGCCCAGACGCCAGGTGTTGACGCGGAGGTCGCGGAATGCGGCGAACTCGCAGCACGCCTGGGGAAACAGCGCGGAACCGCCCGTGTGCACGGCGGCGGGCAGAGCGGCCTTGGCCTGGGCGACGCCCTCGATGCCGCCGAGCTCCTGCAGGTGCGCGGGCGCGACCAGCGTGATGATCGCGAAGTCGGGCTCGATCATGCCGGCGAGCACTTCCATCTCCCCCGGCCCGCTGATGCCGGCCTCGATCACCGCGAAGTGATGCCTCGCAGGGTCGAGCCGCGTGAGCGTGAGCGGTACGCCGATGTGGTTGTTCAGATTACCCTCGGTGGCGAGCACCCCGCCCTCTTCGCCGCCGAGCAGCAGCGCGAGCAGGTTCTTGGTCGAGGTCTTGCCAGCGCTGCCGGAGATGCCGATCACCGGTCCGCGGAACGTGCGGCGGTGTTCGCGGGCGATGGTCTGGAACGCCGTGAGCGGGTCGGCCACCACGAGTTGGGGCAACGCGAGGGCGGGATCGGCGCGTCCGACGATGGCGGCGCTGGCGCCCGCGGCCTGGGCGGCGGTAAGAAAATCATGGCCGTCGCGCTTCTCGGTGCGCAGGGCGATGAAGACCTGGCCGTTGCGCAGCTGACGCGTGTCCATGGTGAAGCCGGTGAGCGGCGACTCGGGAAGCGACGTCCATTTACCGGAAGTCCATGCGGCGAGGTGGTCTGGAGCGAAGACGGGCACGGCGGATCACGAGGGGCGGTTGATTTGTTTGATCTCGATCAGCTCGCGCACGACCTGTCGGTCGTCGAACGGGCTGACGGTGTCCGCGAACTCCTGATAGGTCTCGTGGCCCTTGCCGGCGACGAGCACGCAGTCACCGGGCTTGGCCATGTCAAGCGCGAGGCTGATGGCGCGGCGGCGGTCCTCGATCCACGTCATCTTGAGCGGCGCGACCACGCCGGCCTGCATGTCGTTGAAAATCTGCGTGAGTGACTCGCCGCGGGGGTTGTCGGCGGTGGCGAAGGCGAAGTCGGCGTAGGCCTGCACGGCCTTGACCATCATCGGGCGCTTGGCACGGTCGCGATTGCCGCCGCAGCCGAAGACGACGAGCAGGCGGCCGGGCGTGATGGCGCGGAGCATGCCGAGGGCGTTGCTGAGCGCGTCGTCGGTGTGCGCATAGTCCACGAGCACGTTGAAGGCCTGGCCCTCCTCGATGCGCTCCATGCGGCCGGGCACGCCGGCGAAATCGCGCAAGCGGCCGAGGATCGCACGCGGGTCGCGGCCGAGGCCCCACGCGGTGGCGAGAGCGGCGAGCAGGTTGCTCACGTTGTAGCGGCCGATCAGCGGGGAATCGACCATCACCGCGCCGTCGGGCCAGACGAGGCGGAAGGTGGTGTTTTTGAAATTGAGCGAGACCTCCTCGGCGCGGACCTGGGCGGACGCATGCTCACCGTAGGTGACGACGCGGGCGGCGGGCACGGCGGCGTGGATCTTATCCACAAGTTGCACACCATGCGGATCGTCGATGTTGACGACGGCGACCTTCGGCTCGGAACCGGTGTGGCCGGTGAAGAGGCGGGTCTTCACGTCGAAGTAGGCGTCCATCGACTGGTGATAGTCGAGGTGGTCGCGCGTGAGGTTGGTGAACACGGCGGCGCCGAACTCCAGGCCCAGCACGCGCTGCTGGTCGATACCATGGGAGCTGACCTCCATCACGGCCTGTTTGCAGCCGGCGTCGCGCATCTGCGCGAGCATGCCGAAAATGTCGAGGGACTCGGGGGTGGTCTTGTAAGACGGGACGGTGCGGGCGCCGAGGTCGTAGTTGATCGTGCCGATGAGACCGACGCGCTCCTGGCCGCCGAGCAGGTGCTTGATCAGGTGGGTGACGGTGGTCTTGCCGTTGGTTCCGGTGACGCCGACGACTTGGAGGTCGCGGTCGGGGAACTTGTAGAAACTGCGGGCGACGCGGGCGAGCGTGGCGCGGGCGTCGGCGACCTGGATGAAGGTGACCTTGGCGGGCGCGGGAGAAGGGATCTTTTGCGTGACCACGGCGACCGCGCCTCGGTTCACGGCCTCGTCGATGAACGCGGCTCCGTCGGCGCGCAGGCCGGGGAGCGCGAAGAACAGCGTGCCCGGCACGACGCGACGGCTGTCCATCACGAGCCCGGAGATCGGACGGTCGAGGGAGCCTTTGACGGCGATCGCCTCGTTCTCACTGATGTAGTCGGAGAGTTTGGGTGCCATTTTGAAGACGCGGTTGCTGACGTTGGCGGGAGCGCGACGGACGGACGCCGCGCTGCGCGGTTGCTGAAAAGCGTGAATGAGAGCGTGGTTTTGCGTGAGATAGCCGATCATCGACGGCCTCCTTCCATGACCAGCAGATTGCGACCCGGTTCGATCACGGGCTTGATATCGAGATACTGGATGAGCTGCTCGGCAATGTGCTTGAAACTGGGGGCGGCGACGGTGGCGCCGTAGGCGATGCGACCGTTGGGGACCTTGGCGTCGTCGACGATCACGGTGATGACAACGCGGGGACGGCTCGCCGGGAAGAAACCGACGAAGGAGCCGACGTGGTTGCGCTCCGAGTAATGGCCGTTGATGAGCTTCTGCGCGGTGCCGGTCTTGCCCGCGACCTCGAAGTTGGGAATCGCGGCCATGGGGGCGGTGCCCTCCTTGGAGGCCACGCCCTGGAGCAGGCGCGCCATCTGTTCGGCGGTCTTCGTCGAAATCACGTGGCGGCGGACGGAACCAGTGAAGTTATACACCACCTCGCCCGAGCTGTCGGTGACCTGGCGGATGATCTGCGGGCGCATGAGCACGCCGCCACTGGCGATGGTGGCCATCGCATAGTGGATCTGCATCGGCGTGGCCGAAATGCTGTAGCCGGCGGGAATGCGCGTGATGTCCACGCCGCTCCACTTGTCGGGGGAATTGAGGAACCCGGAGACCTCGCCGCCGAAGGGAAAACCGCTCTTCTCGCCGAAACCGAAGGCGCGGGCGTAATCGTAGAGCTTCTGCTCGCCGAGCTTCATGCCGAGTTGGGCGGCGCCGACATTGCTGGAGTGGCTGATGATCTCGGCGACCGTAAGCGGATGATCAAAGTGGTGGTCGTCGCGCATGAAGCGGCGCGGCTTGCCCTTGTAATCGATGGAATCAATCGAGCAGTCGAACCGGCTGTCGGGCGCGACCAGGCCGTCGTTGAGCGCACCGGAGGCGGCGACGATCTTGAAGGTGGAGCCGGGATCGAGGACGTCGGTGATGGCGACATTGCGCATCACGCCCATCTCGTCCTTCGAGAGCTCGTTGTATTCGTTGAGGTTGAAGGTCGGGTAGTTTCCGAGCGCGAGGATGAAGCCGCTGTGCGGGTCGCTCACGATCACGGAAACCTTGGCGGGGTTGAACTTTTTGACGATCTCCTCGATCTCCTCCTCGACGATGTGCTGCACGGCCGAATCGATCGACAGGCGCACGGTGTAGCCGGCGGAGGCGTTGACCTCGCGATTGCGGAACTGAGCGAGCTCGCGGCGCAGGCCGTCCTTCTCGGACTCGCGCCAGCCATCCTGGCCGCGCAGGTAGAAATCGGCGAACGCCTCGACGCCGGCGGCGGGTTCGCCCGCCTTGTTGACGAAGCCGAGCACGTGGGCCGCGAGCTGGTTGTGCGGATAGGCGCGCGTGTAGGAACGGCTGCCGTAAACGCCCTTGATGGCGAGCTTGTTGATCTGGTCGTAGGTGGACTCCTCGACGGTGTCGCTGAGTTTGGCCCAGCGGATCAGGCGCTCGCCCGTGGGCGAGGCCTCGTCCGGCGCGGCGACGGCCTCCTCGGCCGGAGCGGGCTCGGCGGCAACGGCCTCGGGGGCGCGGGTCTTGGCGGTGAAAATGCGCTGAAGCTCCGGCAGCGGCATGTTGATGAGCTTGGCGAGCTCGGGCCACTTGGGCTCGTCCGCCTTCAGCAGGGCCTGCGGATCCACGCCGAGCACGATCAACGAGCGGGAGGTGGCGAGACGGTCGCCCTTGTCGTCGATGATGTCACCGCGCTTGGCCGCATCTACCGTGATCTGGCGGCGGGCGCGGTCCACGTAACCCATCAGACGCTCGCGCTTGAAAACATGCAGATCCAGCAACCGCACACCGACTCCGCCGAAGCAGGCGAGAATACCGGCGCCGAGCAGAAAGATGCGGTAGTTGGAGGCGAAGCCCTTCGACATGGAGTGCGGTTACGAAGCGCGGTGATCAGCGGTAGTTGTTGACGACACGGAAGCGCACGGGCGTGACCGTGCCGGTAAGAACAGCCTCGGGGGCGAAGACCTCGACGTTGTTGCGGGAGGCGAGGCGGCGCTCCGGCGATTCGCTCACGCGGACGACCTGCGGCTCCTTGGGGAGAACCAGGCCGAGCTTCCACTCCGTGTTGCGGCGGGTAAGCACGTCGATCGACTGCTCGGCGGTCACCTGGGTGTTGAGCTCGGACAGGTGGCGCTCGGCCTCAGCGATGCGCTGTTCCAGCAGCTTGGTGTTGTTCGCCGTAATGGAAATCTGGTGACGCAGCCAGACGGTGCCCAGGCCGATGGATCCGCTGAAGCAGATCATGACCAGCGTGTAGACGAGAAGCTGGTTCACAAAAGCGTGGGTGTCTTTCTTGTTCATGGCGGGGAGGCGCTTTGCGCGCGGGGGAGTTTTGGGCGGGTGGGTTTGGTTACAGTTTGCGGAGGGCGCGCAGCTTGGAGGAGCGGCTCCGGGGGTTGGCGGCGATCTCGTCGTCGGACGGCGTGATCGGGCGGCGGGAAAGAAGTTCGGCGTGTTTCACGCGCAGGTCCTGCGGACGGTGGTCGTCCTCGCCCTCGGGCAGACCGGCGAGGCGGCGGAAGAACTGCTTGGCGATGCGGTCCTCGAGCGAGTGGAAGCTGATCGCGCAGAGCACGCCGCCGGGGACGAGCCGCTCGAAGGCGGCGGGCAGCGCGCGCTCGATGGCGCCGAGCTCGTCGTTGACCGCGATGCGAATGCCCTGGAAGGCTCGCGTGGCCGGGTGGATCTTGGAGGTGAAGCGGTCGCGGGGCGGAATCGCCTCGGAGATGAGCGTGGCGAGCGAGGCGGTGCGGGCCAGCGTGCCGGTGCCGCGAGCGGCGATGATCGCGCGCACGACATGGCGCCAGTTCTTCTCCTCGCCATAGTCGCGGATGGCGCGGACGAGCATTTCCTCGGTGGCGGTTTCGAGCCACACGGAGGCGGGCACGCCGGAACGCGGGTCCATACGCATGTCGGCGGAGGCGTCGTTGCGGAAGGAGAAACCGCGCTCGGCGTCGTCGAGCTGGAAGGAGGAAACCCCGAAGTCGAAGAGGATGCCGTCGAACTTATCCACAGGAAGTTCACCGAGGCGGCCGAAGTCGCGGTCGATGAGGGCGAACCGGCCCTCGAACTCCTGGCGGAGGATTTCGGCGCGAGGCTGTGCGGCGGGATCGCGGTCGAGCGCGACAACGTTGACGCCGGGAGCGGACTCCAGAATGGCGCGCGTGTGGCCGCCGCCGCCGAAGGTCGCGTCGAGGTAGCGGCCGCCGGAGCGAGGCGCGAGCAGCTCGAGGGTTTCGCGCAGCAGAACGGGAAGGTGTCCGGGCGTCATGGTGGCGATGGCGGCGTCAAGCGGCATGGCGCAAGGCGGCGGACAGTTGCGGACGCGGATGTTTGAAGAGCGGGCCGCGCAGCCAGACCGGACGGGCGGCCAGAGCGACGGCGAGGTTGCTCTGCTCGAAGCGGGCGCGGACCTCCGTGGAGGACGACATCGAGGCGCCCCAATGCGGGCGGCGCCCGACTCGGGCCGGAAGTTCCAG
>Ga0207689_10001674_pt1 | contig 21049 bp, 21 predicted proteins | sample KBSMisM52_FD_184312 | JGI IMG/M metagenome (GOLD analysis project Ga0207689, IMG submission 184312) | Miscanthus rhizosphere microbial communities from Kellogg Biological Station, Michigan, USA - KBS Miscanthus M5-2 (SPAdes) (version 2) | ecosystem: Host-associated > Plants > Roots >... | reverse complement strand
GCCGCCGGGCCCTGGACTGGTACGTCGAGGTGCTCGACGCCCGCCTGGTCGGCGAGCCGATGACGATGGACGACGGCCGGGTCGGGCACGCCGAGCTGGCGTTGTCCGGCGGGACGCTCTACCTGGCCGAGGAGTTCCCGGAGATCGGCGTGGTCGCGCCGTCCCCGGCCGGCACTCCGGTCAGCCTGTCGCTGCAGGTCCCGGACGTCGCCGAGACGATGCGGCGGGCGATCAGCCGGGACGGCACGATGCCAAGGCCCATGTACGACGACTACGGCAGCCGCAACGTCACGATCGTCGACCCGTTCGGCCACCGGTGGCTGCTGCACACCCCGCTCGACCTGTTGCCGGAGACCGATCGGCAGGGCGACGTCGGCTACGCTTGGCTGACCGTGCCCGACCCGGACCGGGCCGCCGCGTTCTACGCCGCCGTGCTCGGCTGGGACTACGCGCCCGGGCACGCTCCGGGTGGCCGCCAGGTCGTCGGTCAGTCGCTGTCGATGGGTATCGGCCGCGGCGAGCCGGGCTTCCACCTCTCCTACGCGGTGGACGACGTGGCCGCGGCAGTCGAGCGGGTCCGCGCGGCCGGCGGAACGTCCACCGAGCCGGAGGAGCGGCCGTACGGGACGGCTGCCGACTGCGCCGACGACCATGGCACGGTGTTCGCGCTGCACCGGGCCGGGTCCGGGCCCCGCTCGCCGGAGAACGGCGCCCGCCAGGGCGACCTGTCCTACCTGACCCTCGAGGTGGTCGACTCGGCCCGGTTCCGCACCTTCTACGGCCAGGTGCTGGGGTGGACGTTCACCGGCGGCAGCATCGAGGACGGGTGGAGCGTGCCGGGGGTGAGCCCCATGACCGGGATGCACGGCGGAAATGCGGCCGACACCGCGGTGCCGATGTGGAAGGTCGACGACGTGGCAGCCGCGGTGGAGCGGGTGCGTGCGGCCGGCGGGACGGCCACCGATCCCGAGCGGCAGCCGTACGGGACCACCAGCGAGGCCACCGACGACCAGGGTGTGCGCTTCTACCTGGGCGACGCGTGAGCTACGCCGACGCCGAGGACGCCCGGCTGTACGACGCGCAGAACCCGTGGGGGCCGGCCGACGAGTTCTACCTGTCGCTGGTCCGCGCGGCCGGGGACGTGCTCGACGTCGGCTGCGGCACCGGCACGCTGCTCAAGCGGGCCCGGCGGGACGGCCACCGTGGCCGGCTCGTCGGGCTCGACCCGGGCACCGGCATGCTCGCCATCGCCCGCGAGGACCCGTCGATCGAGTGGGTCGACGGCGTGCTGCGGCCCGGCGGGTACGACGCCGAGTTCGACCTGGTCACGATGACCGGGCACGCCTTCCAGGAACTGCGCACCGACGAGGAGGTGCTGGCCACGCTGCGCGGGATGCGGGACGCGATCCGGCCCGACGGCCGGGTCGCGTTCGAGACCCGCAACCCGGGCGCCAGGGCCTGGGAGTCGTGGGACGGCCGCTCGTCCGAGATCCCGTACCAGGGCGACACGGTGACGGTCCGGTACGAGGTGCGCAAGGTCGAGGGCGAGTTCGTGACGTTCGCCGAGATCACCGACGGCGGCCGCTGGCACGACCAGGTCGACCTCGGCACGCTGCGGTTCCTGCCCCGCATCGAGCTGGACCGGTTCCTGGCCGAGGCCGGCCTGCAGGTCGAGACCTACTACGGCGACTGGGACCGCGGCCCGCTCACCGAGGACAGCCCGGAGATGATCTGCCTGGCCCGGTCAGCCGTCTAGACCGGTGCCCGGCCCGTCGAAGTCGATCGACGAGTATGCCCGGAGCTTGGTCAGCGAGTGCCAGCTGTCCACCAGCCGGATCGTGCCGCTCTTGCCGCGCATGACGATCGACTGGGTCTGCGCCCCGCCGGCCCGGTAGCGCACGCCGCGCATCAGCTCGCCGTCGGTCACCCCGGTCGCGGCGAAGTAGACGTTGTCGGTGCTGACCAGGTCGCGGGTGGTGAGCACCTGGTCCAGGTCGTGCCCGGCGTCGACGGCCTTCTGCCGCTCGGCGTCGTCGCGCGGCCACAGCTTGCCCTGCAGCACGCCGCCCATGCAGGTCAGGGCGCAGGCGGCAATGATCGCCTCGGGCGTGCCGCCGACGCCGAGCAGCAGGTCGACGCCGGTGCCCTCGCGGGCGGCCATGATCGCGCCGGCCACGTCGCCGTCGGAGATGAACTTGATCCGGGCGCCCGCGTCCCGCACCTGGCGCACCAGGTCCTCGTGCCGCGGCCGGTCGAGGATGCAGACGGTGACGTCCTCGCGCGCGGCGCCCTTCGCCTTGGCCACCCGGGCGATGTTCTCCCTCGGCGGCACGGTGATGTCCACGACGTCCGCGGCCTCCGGGCCGGTGGCCAGCTTGTCCATGTAGAACACCGCCGACGGGTCGTACATGGTGCCGCGCTCGGCGACGGCGAGCACGGCGATCGCGTTGGGCATGCCCTTGGCCATCAGCGTGGTGCCGTCGACCGGGTCGACGGCGACGTCGCATTCCGGGCCCTCGCCGGCGCCGACCTCCTCGCCGTTGAACAGCATCGGCGCCTCGTCCTTCTCGCCCTCGCCGATGACGACGACACCGCGCATCGAGACCGTGCTGATCAGCGTGCGCATCGCGTCGACGGCGGCGCCGTCGCCGCCGTTCTTGTCGCCGCGCCCGACCCAGCGGCCGGCGGCCATCGCCGCGGCCTCGGTCACCCGCACCAGCTCAAGGGCCAGGTTGCGGTCGGGCGCCTCCCGGCGTACGGCGAGCTCCGGAGGGACATCGGTCACAGCGGCCTCCCGTGGCGCGTGCGGGCAACGACCGCATCCTCCCAGACCGGCGGCCGGGCGGCCGGGCCACAATGGTCGGTGTGAGTACGCAGACGCCGGTGCCGACCGAGCGCCGCCGGCGACCGGGGCGGTCGTTCACCGGGTTGCTCTGGTCGCTGGTGCCGATCCTGGTCGTCGTCGTGCTGCTCGTGCTCTGGCAGCGCGGCGCGCCGACGCCGGTGCCCTCGGTCGACCCCCGCCCCGACGTGGCGTACGCGCAGCGGGTCTCGCCGGTGCCGCTGCCCGCGCCCGGTCCGCTGCCCGGGGACTGGCGGGCGACCAGCTCTCATGTGGATGCGCCGGCGGGGGAGAAGCGGTCGCCGGTGACGCTCACGATCGGCTACCTGACCGGCGAGAACCGGTTCGCCGAGGTCGTCATCGGTGACCGGCCGGTCGGCCTGCTGCTCGACGCCACCCAGCCGGGCGCGACCGCGGCCGGCACCGCCCCGGTCGGTGCCACCCGCTGGCAGGCATTCCGGACGCAGCGCGGTGAGCAGCTGCTCGCCACCACGATCGGCAAGGCGGGCGTGCTGGTCACCGGCGACGCGTCCGGTACGGACCTGGCCGAGCTGGCCGGTTCGGTGCGCTGAGGCCTCAGGCCGCCAGCGGCTGTGCCGCCGTGCGCCGGGTCCGGGCCCGGCCGGCGATCTGCCCGGCGATGTGGTCGGCGTCGCGGCCGACGCCGCGGATCATGGAGGAGGACAGCGAGTCCTGGAACAGCCGGCCGAGGAGATACAGGCCCGGTCGGCCGGTCACCGCGCCGCGGCGCTGCTCCGGGTCGCCGCCGGCGTCCAGCCCGGGCAGGTCGATCCAGCCGGCGTCCGGGCGGAACCCGGTGCACCAGACGACGTTGGCCACGTCGAGCACCCGCCCGTCGGCGAGCGCCGGCCGCCCGTCGGTCACGCCGACGGTCCTGGCCGTCCGTTCCACCCCGGCCGCGGCCAGGTCGGCCGACTTGATCCGGATCAGGGGGCCGCTGTGCGCCAGCGCCTGCCGTCGCATCGCGCGGCCCATCGGCGTGCGGACGGTCAGCACATGCCGGAAGGCGAACATCACCAGGGGAGTGAACAGCCGGGCCGTCCACCGTTCGATGTGCCACGGCAGCTGGCCGGGGTGCCGGCCGGACAGCAGCACCCGGTGCGTCCCGGCCAGGTCGAGCGCGATGTCCGCGCCGGAGTTGCCGGCACCGACGACCAGCACGTCGCCGTCGGCCAGCTGCGCCGGGTTGCGGTAGTCGGCCGGGGTGAGCTGGACGATCCGCGGATCCAGCTCGGCGGCGAACGCCGGGACCGTCGGGATCCGGTCGTAGCCGGCCGCGACCACCACGTGGTCCGCCTCGTACCGGTGGCCGCCCGCGTCGAGCACGTAGCGCTCCCCGTCGTGCCAGAGCCGCCGCACGGTGACGCCGGTCCGCACCGGCAGCTCCCACCGGGCCGCGTAGTCGACCAGGTAGTCGGCGAACTCCTGGTGCGTCGGGAACGACCAGGCCGGCCCCGGGTACGGCATGCCGGGCAGCCCGTCGTACCTGGCCGGGCTGAACAGCCGCAGCGAGTCCCACCGGTTCCGCCAGGAGTCGCCGACCTGCTCGGCGGCTTCCAGGATGACGAACGGGCGGTGCCGGCGGGCCAGCTGGTAGCCCATCGCCAGCCCGGCCTGCCCGCCGCCCACGATCACGGTCTCGAACCGCTCGACGCTCATGGCCTGTCCCCTCTCGGTCGTCGTGAGGAGATGCTCGCCAGGACGGCGGCCGGCCCGCTTCGGAAGCACTGCCCATTCGTGCCGCAGGGCCGTGGGTAGTTCTGCGTAGCCGCGTACCCCGGCGTCAGACCAGCCCGTGCTCGTACGCGTACGCGGCCGCCGCGGTCCGCGAGCTGACCCCGAGCTTGCCGAAGATGTTGCTCAGGTGCCGGGCGACGGTCTTCTCGGACAGCACCAGCTCCGCCGCGATCGCCTGGTTGCTCCGCCCGGCCGCCACCAGCCGGACCACCTCGAGCTCCCGTGCCGACAGCCCGGCGGTGTCCGCAGCCGACCCACGCAAACCGTCCACTATGGACAAGTCCGTGGCGGCGCCGAGCTCGGCGAACACCCGCCGCGCCGTCTCCAGCTCCAGGTCCGCCGACTCCCGGTCGCCCAGTGCCCGGCAGGCCTGCGCGATCAGCGTCCTGGTCCGGGCCGCCTCGTACGGCACGTCGAGCTCGTGCCACTGCCGGCAGGCCGCCCGCAGCGCCGGCAGCGCCTTCTCCGCCGCTCCCTCGGCCAGCCGCACCGTCCCGGTCGCCTGCCCGGACATCGCCACCAGCGCGGTGGTGCCGAGCTCCTCGGCGACCGCGGCCAGCTCGGCCGCCGCCTGCGCCGCGCCGGTCAGGTCGCCGGCCGCGGCCAGCACCTCGGCCGCCGCCGGCAGCAACGGGCCGCGCTGGACGAGGTCGGCGGCCTCGGTCAGCGCCCGCCGGATCGCGGCGGCGGCCGCGTCGGTGCGGCCCTGCGCCAGCCACAGCAGCGCCATCCCCGGCTGGATCTCGCCGCCGTAGCGCAGCGCGTCCCGGTAGGCCGCCTCGGCCTCGGCGAACTCGCCGCGCAGCCGGTGCAGCTCGGCGAGCTCGTAGAAGGCGGCGCCGGCCACCAACTCGCCGTACCCGGCGGTCAGCTGCGTGCAAGCGAGCCTGGCCTCGCCCAGCGCGGTCGGCCAGCCGCCGCTGAGCCGCAGCAGCACGACCCGGTGCACCCGGCACAACCCCCGGTACGCGCCGGTGAACTCCGGCTGGGCCGCGCACCAGTCGGACAGCGCCTGCGACCACTCCCGCGCCCGGTGCAGCTCCTGCAGCTCCTGGCAGATGCCGATCGCGACGCAGTAGATCATCCCGGTCGCCCGGGCCGACAGGTCGCCGCCGGCGGCCGCGACCATCGCCTCGTCGAGCTGGGCCAGCCCCGTAGCCATCCGCCCGGCCATGATGAGCGCGCCGCCCGACATCATCAGCGCGGCCGCGGCCAGGTCGGCGTCGCCGCCCGAGACGGCCGCCTCGACGAGGCCCTGGGACGACGGAACCATCTCGGCGAACGCGCGGGTTCTGGCCAGCTGCTCGGCCTCGTAGAGCTGCAGGTATGCCTGCTCCAGGCAGTCCGGGTCGGCCTCGGCCAGCCGGCGCGCTCTGGCCATCCAGGCCCCGGCCTGGGCGAACTCCCCGCCCCAGGACAGCGTCTTGCTCAGCCAGTAGGCGCAGCGCAGGGCCGGGCCGATCGCGCCGGTGTCGGCGTTGGCGAGGTAGGCCCGCCGCAGCAGCCGGACCGCGTCGTCGCCGCGGCCGGCCAGGTCGGCGGCCTCGGCGGCGAGCTCCAGGTCGGCGGGACCGAGCGGCTCGACCTCGTCGGCCGCGCTGAACCGGGCGAACGCGTCCGCCCACGCCTGCCGCCGGTGCGCCTCCCGCGCCCGGTCCAGGCCCTGGTCCATGCCACATTCCACCGCGAAGTGGTCGCCGCTGTCATCGGATTGGCCTACTCTCCGGCGTCCCCGAGCGCGGCGTCGAGGCGCTTGCGGGCTCCGTCCAACCACTGCTGGCAGATGTCGGCGAGCTTCTCGCCGCGCTCCCAGAGCGCCAGCGACTCCTCCAAGCTCAGGCCGCCGGCCTCCAACCGGCGGACCACCTCGGCCAGCTCCTCCCGGGCCTGCTCGTACCCCAGCGACGGCTCGCTCACGGCCGGCACGCTACCCGCCCGACCCGGCCCGCCCGCTCGACCCGGCCGGCTCGCTGGACCCGGCCGGCTCGCTGGACCCGGCGGGGTCGCTGGACTCGGCGGGCTCGCTGGACTCGGCGGGCCGGCTGGACCTGGCCCGTCCGCTCGACGCGGCCCGCCCGCTCGACCGGCGCGGACCGCTCGAGTGGGGCGGTCCGGCGACGGCGTCGAGCGAGCCGCCGGCGACGCGCACCCGCAGCGCGGTGCCGTCCGGCGCGTCGGCCGGGTCCCGGACGACCGTGTCGTCGGCCGCCTTCTGCACGACCGCGTACCCGCGCTGCAGCGTCGCCGCGGGCGACAGCGCCGCCACCCGGGCCCGGGAGTGGTCGAGGTCCGCCTCGGCCGCGGCCAGCCGGGCCCGCACCGACCGCCGGGCCCTGGTCCGCAGTCCGTCCACTGTGGACAGCGACCCGTCGAGCGCGTGCGTCGCGCAGCGTCGCCCGGACCGGCGCAGCGCGTCGACCTCCGCGAGCCCGCGGTCCACCCTGGCGCCGAGCACCCGGCGGCCCCGCTGCCGCAGCGTGTCCACACGCGACAGCTCCTCGGCGACGTCCGGCACGACCCGCTTGCCGGCGTCCGTCGGCGTCGAGCACCGGACGTCCGCGACCAGGTCGAGCAGCGGGGAGTCCGGCTCGTGCCCGATCGCGCTGACCACCGGCGTCCGCAGCGCCGCCACCGCCCGGATCAGCGCCTCGTCGCTGAACGGCAGCAGGTCCTCGACCGAGCCGCCGCCGCGGGCGACCACGATCACGTCGACGGACCGGTCGTGGTCGAGCCGGTGCAGCGCGTCGACGATCGCCGGCACCGCGGTCGGCCCCTGCACCGGCACCGCCTCCACCCGGAACGCGACCGCCGGCCAGCGCCGTCGCGCGTTCTCCAGCACGTCCCGCTCGGCCGCCGACGCCCGCCCGGTGACCAGGCCGACGGTGGTCGGCAGGAACGGCAGCGGCCGCTTGCGCTCCGGCGCGAACAGGCCCTCCGCGTACAGGATCCGCTTCAGCCGTTCCAGCCGGGCCAGCAGCTCCCCGACGCCGACCGGGCGCACCTCGGTCGCCCGCAGCGTCAGCGTGCCGCGGCCGACGTAGTAGTCCGGCCGGGCCCGGATCACCACTCGCGCCCCGTCGGTCAGCACGATCCCGTCGAGCACGTCGCCCCGACAGGTCACCGACACCGACACGTCCGCGGCCGGGTCGCGCAGGGTGAGGAACGCGGTCGCGGTGCCGCGCCGGTTGAGCTGGGTGACCTGGCCCTCCACCCAGACCTCGCCGAGCCGGGCCACCCACTCGGCGATCTTCATCGCCACCGTGCGGACCGGCCAGGGGGACTCGGGACTGGTCGGGTTGGTCACCTGGAGCGCAGCGTCGTGAGCCGGTTCTCGAGCATGGTCAGGTACGGCGGCCGGGCCCGGGTCGCCCGCTCGTACGCGAGCAGCGCCTCGATCTGCTCGGCCGACAGCCCGCGCAGCCGGCCGCGCAGCTGCGGGATGGACAGGTCGTCGTAGCCCGCGACCGGCGGCCCGCCCGGCCCGCCGACCGCGATGTCCGCGGCCAGCGCGGCCCCCGCCGCGGCGGCGTCGGCGGCCAGCGCCATGCCGTCGGCCGGCATGTCGGTGCCGGGCTCCGTACCCGAGCCCTCGGGTCGCCCGTTCGGCCGGTCCGCCGCGGCCGCGTCGACGTCGAGGTCGACCACGGTGAGCCCGGCGTCGGCGAACGCCGCGTCGGCGGCGGCCACCTCGTCCTCCTCGATCTCCCCGAGCACGTTCTCGGTGTCGGCCTCGGCCTGCTCGGCCCTGGCCTCGGCCAGCTCCACCACGTCGGCGTCCCGGTCCGGGTCGAGGTCGAGCTCGACCTCCTCGACGAGCGCGGCCTCCTCGACCGACTCCGCGGTCAGCGCGTCGGCCAGGTCCTCGGCGGCCAGTGCGTCGGCAACCCCGTCGGCCGCCTCGGCAACCCCGTCGGCTGCCTCGGTCGGGTCCGGGGCGGCGTCGAAGGCCGACGGCGGCCGGGCACCGGCCGGCTCGTCGTCGTCGAAGCGGGCCCACGGCGCGTCCTCGCGGCGGCGCAGCTGGCCGAGCACCTCGTCACCGCGGGCGATCAGGCCCGCGTACGTCTGCTGGGCCTTGAGGGACGCCTGCAGCGCGGTGCTGACGGCCAGCACCGGCAGGCCGACGAGCTGCTGAGGCACCTTGCGCGCGGCGTCGATGGTCAGCGCGGCCAGCCCGGCGGCGGCGCGCAGCGGCGGCGGGATCGGCGTGCTCATACTCACAGCCTGCCGCATGTGCCGGCCGGACGCTCGTGACCCCCGCACGTACCATCGTGGGCATGATCCCGACCGGTCCGAAGAAGGTCCTGCTCGCCACCCCGCGCGGCTACTGCGCCGGTGTCGACCGGGCCGTCCAGACCGTCGAGCGGATCCTCGAGCTCGAGGGGCCCCCTATCTACGTACGGAAGCAGATCGTGCACAACCTGCACGTCGTGCGGGCGCTGGAGGCGCGCGGGGCGATCTTCGTCGACGAGACCGACGAGGTGCCCGAGGGCGCCACGGTGGTCTTCTCCGCGCACGGTGTCGCGCCGGTGGTGCACGAGGAGGCCGCTGCCCGCAACCTGCGCACGATCGACGCGACCTGCCCGCTGGTGACCAAGGTGCACAACGAGGCCAGGCGGTTCGCCCGCGAGGGATACGAGATCCTGCTGATCGGCCACCAGGGCCACGAGGAGGTCGTGGGCACCGCCGGCGAGGCGCCGGCGGCGACCACGCTCGTCGACGGTCCGGCGGACGCGGCGACCGTGCAGGTCAAGGACCCGGACAAGGTCGTGTGGCTGTCCCAGACCACGCTGTCGGTGGACGAGACGCTGGAGACGGTCCGGGCGCTGGGGGAGCGGTTCCCGACCCTGAACTCGCCGCCCAGTGACGACATCTGCTACGCCACCCAGAACCGGCAGGCCGCGGTCAAGGCGATCGGCGCCCGCGCCGACCTGTTCCTGGTGGTCGGCTCGGCCAACTCGTCGAACTCCCTGCGGATGGTGGAGGTCGCCCGCGACCACGGTGCCCGGGCCGCTCACCTGGTCGAGGACGCGACCGCGATCGACCCGGCCTGGCTCGACGGCGTCGCCACGGTCGGCCTGTCCAGCGGCGCCTCGGTGCCGGAGATCCTGGTCACCGACGTGCTGGCATGGCTGGCCGAGCGCGGGTACGGCGAGGTCGAGGAGGTCAACGCGGCCGACGAGAAGCAGTCGTTCGCGCTGCCCCGCGAGCTCCGTCGCCTGTCCGGCGCCTAGCGCCGGTCGCGGCGGATCAGCCAGACCACGACCGCGACGGCGGTGGCCGACGCCATCGCCGGGAACCCGTACACCAGCCAGCTCGTGGCCAGGTCGATCAGCCCGCCGCCGGTCTCGCCCCGGCCGAGCAGCACCGCGACCGCGGACGCGGCCACGAACACCAGCGGCGGCGCGAACACCACGGTCAACAGGTCGCGCTTGACGACCAGCAGCGACGCGATCAGCGTGCCGAGCACCAGCCCCGCCGCGAAGATCAGCCGCAGCGCCGAGCCGGCGAGCACGTCCAGCAGGCCGGCGACCGCGCTGATCCCGGCGAGCAGCGCCACGGCGCCGACGCCGGTCAGCGTCGCCCCCACCCGACCGGACGGCGGCGGAGCGTCCCGGCGGTCTCGCACATCGTCACGCCTCTGGTCGACGTACACGCCTCGCTCCTGTTCGGATCGGTTGCGGCGCGGCACGCGCGCACTCTACTTGCGCTGACGCGGCGGGACCGGTGACTGTTGCGAGTGCCCCGCGGACACTAGCTGTTCGACGCCTCGCGGCCGCCGAGCAGGTCGCCCTGGGTGGGGCGGCGGGTGCCGGACAGCGGCACGATCGTGTCGCCGGAGACCAGCACCTCCTTCTCCACCGAGCGCGCGGCCGACTCGACCTGCCGCGGCGCCGGCAGCTCCTCGTCGGTCACCCGCAGCTCGCGCAGCTTCCGGGCGCTCACCAGTACCCGGCTCTCCAGCGAGCTGACCGCCTTGTTGTAGCGGTTGACCGCCGAGTTCAGCGCCGTACCGACCGCATCCACATGACTGCCCATCGTGGCCAGCCGGGTGTAGAACTCCCGGGCCAGCTCGTGCACCTCGCGGGCGTTGCGGGCCAGCGCCTCCTGCCGCCAGGCGTAGCCGACCGTGCGCAGCAGCGCGACCAGCGTCGACGGCGTGGCGATCACCACGTTGCGCTCGAAGGCGTGCTCGAGCAGGCCGGGCTCCTGCTGCAGCGCCGCGTCGAGGAACACGTCGGCCGGCACGAAGCAGACGACGAACTCCGGGCTCGGGTCGAACCGCTCCCAGTAGGCCTTGGCCGCCAACTGGTCGACATGCGTACGCAGGTGCCGCGCGTGCGCCTTGAGCCTTGCCTCCCGGGTGGCCTCGTCCCTGGCCTCGGACGCCTCCAGGAAGCCGGAGAACGCGACCTTCGAGTCGACCACCACGTTCTTCCCGCCGGCCAGGTGCACGACCAGGTCGGGCCGGAGCAGGCCGTCGACCGTGCTGCTGGTCGGCTGCTCGGTGAAGTCGCAGTGCTCGAGCATGCCGGCGGATTCCACCACCCGGCGCAGCTGCAGCTCACCCCAGCGTCCCCGCACCTGCGGTGCGCGCAGGGCGGTGACGAGCTGCGCGGTCTCGGTGCGCAGCTGCTCGGAGGTCTGGCGCATGGTGGCGACCTGCTGCAGCAGGGAGGCGTACGCGCCCTCCCGGCCGCGCTCGACCTCCCGGATCTGTGCCTCGACCTTGCCGAGCGTCTCCTTGATCGGCCCGACCATGCCCTCGATCGCCTGCTGGCGCCGGTCGAGGTCGCCGCCGGCCTCGGTGGTCGCCTGCTTCAGCCTTGCCTCGGCGAGCCGGACGAACGCCTCGTTGTTGCGGGCCAGTGCCTCGCCGGACAGCGCCGCGAACGCCTCCCGCAGCCGCTGCTCGCCGGCCCGCTCCGCGTCCAGCGCGGCGGCCGACGCCGCAGCCTCCGCCTCGGCCATCCGGGCCCGGTCCTCGGCCCGGTCCTTCTCCGTCCGCAGTCGCTCGGCGTCGGCACGCAGCGTGTCCCGCTGGGCGACGGCCCGGGCCGCACCGCCTCGGCCCAGCGCAAGGCCGGCGGCCAGCCCGACCACGGCGGTCAGCGCAGCCAGGATCAGCGTGGTGACGTCCACCGCAGCATCGTCACACCACCGCCGGCCCGATCCCCGGCAAGCCGCCCGGCGCGTCGCAGGGTCCGGCTCCAACCCGGCGGATCCGTAGACTGGACTGTCGTGGCACTCACGATCGGCATCGTCGGCCTCCCGAACGTCGGGAAGTCCACCCTGTTCAACGCGCTGACCAAGAACTCCGTGCTCGCCGCGAACTACCCGTTCGCGACGATCGAGCCCAACGTCGGCGTGGTCGGCGTGCCGGACCCCAGGCTCGACGAGCTGGCGAAGCTGTTCGACAGCGCCCGTACGGTCCCGGCGACGGTGTCGTTCGTGGACATCGCCGGCCTGGTGCGCGGCGCGAGCGAGGGGCAGGGCCTCGGCAACAAGTTCCTCGCCAACATCCGTGAGTCCAACGCGATCTGCCAGGTGATCCGCGCCTTCGGTGACCCCGACGTGGTGCACGTCGAGGGCCAGGTCTCGCCGAAGGACGACATCGAGACGGTCAACACCGAGCTGGTGCTGGCCGACCTGCAGACGGTGGACCGGGCGCTGCCGCGGCTGGAGAAGGAGGCCAGGCTGCGCAAGGACCGCGCGCCGGTGCTCGCCGCCGTCCAGAGTGCACGGTCCATCTTGGACAGTGGACAGACGCTCTCCTCGGCCGGTGTCGAGCTGGAGCCGCTGCGCGAGCTGTCCCTGCTCACCACCAAGCCTTTCCTGTATGTCTTCAACGTCGACGAGGAGGCGCTGGCCGATCCGTCCACACTGGACTCGCTGCGGGCACTGGTCGCCCCGGCCGAGGCGGTGTTCCTGGACGCGAAGGTGGAGGCCGAGCTGATCGACCTGCCGACGGCGGACGCGGCCGAACTGCTCGCCTCGATCGGCCAGGACGAGCCGGGCCTCGACCAGCTGGTCCGGGTCGGCTTCCGCACCCTCGGCCTACAGACCTTCCTCACCGCCGGGCCGAAGGAGGCCCGCGCCTGGACGATCCCGATCGGCGCGACCGCCCCGGAAGCGGCCGGCGTGATCCACACCGACTTCCAGCGCGGCTTCATCAAGGCCGAGGTCGTCTCGTACGACGACCTCATGGCCGCCGGCTCGATGCAGGCCGCCCGGGCGGCCGGCAAGGTCCGCATCGAGGGCAAGGACTACACCATGCACGACGGCGACGTAGTCGAGTTCCGCTTCAACGTCTGAGCCGGCGCACGACTCGTACCGAAGGAGGAGCAGGCGTGGGTACGACGTACCTGCACGCGGTGGCCTCGCTGGACGGCTACATCGCCGACGAGCACGACGACGTCGGACCGCTGCACGACTGGTATTTCAGTGGCGACCATCCCCTCGTCGACGAGGACCACGCCGACGTTCACGGTGCGCCGTTCCGGGTCTCGGCCGCCTCGGCGGACTACGTGCGCGGCATGTGGTCGCGCCAGCAGGTCCTGGTCATCGGGCGGCACCAGTTCGATCTGACCAACGGCTGGGAGGGCCACCCGCCGGCGAGCGACCACGTCGTGGTCGTGTCCCACCGACCGAAGCCGCCGGGCTGGCATCCGGAGGCGTCGTACCACTTCGCCACCTCGGTGGAGGAGGGAATGGCGCGGGCACGGGAGCTGGCCGGAGACGGGGACATCGGCGTCGGCGCGGGAGACGTCGGCGGCCAGGCGCTGTCGCTGGGGCTCGTCGACCACGTGGCGATCGACATCGTGCCGGTGGTCTTCGGCCACGGGAAGCCTTACTTCGGCGCGCTCGCCGACGGGCCCCTGATGCTCGACGATCCCGACGTGGTCATCCAGGGCACCGGCGTCCTCCACCTGCGCTACCCGGTGCACCGGGATCGCTAGCGTCGGTGGTCGCAGCGACCCGGGACGGGCCGGCGCGGTGCTCGGCGTGATTGAGCGGCTCTGCGGTCGAGAACGGGCGTTTGCCTGACGGCGGATCTCTACCTATGTAGAGTTCCGGCCGTGACGAGGCGACCTTCCGCTCAGACCGCTGCCGTACTGCGTGCGCTGGCCGGTGATCGCGGGCGCTGGCGGTACGGCTACGAGCTCGGCCAGGAGGTCGACCTCAAGGCCGGATCGCTCTACCCGATCCTCATGCGGCTGCATGCGCGCGGCCTCCTGGAGAGCTGTTGGGAGGCGGAGCCGCCGGGCGGCCGTCCGGCCCGGCACCTCTACCGGCTGACCGGCGCGGGGATCCGGGCCGCCGCCGCGCTGCCCGCGGCGGAGCCGGCTCGGGCCCGGACGGCCCGGCGACCGGTGAACGGCTCCGCACGCATCGCCAGCCGCGGTGCTCGATGAGCGCCGACCTGGCCGGCGGCGTGCTGCAGCTGGTGGTCCGCGCGCTGCCGGCGCGGCAGGCCGAGTGGGGAGACGCGATGCGGGCCGAGCTGGTCGGGATCGCCGGTCGGGGCGAGCGGCGGCGGTTCGCCGTCGGTTGTGTCCTCGCTCTGCTCCGCCGCCCGGCCGGTGCGCTGGCTGTCGGTCGGTGGCTGGTGTGCGGGGTGCTCCTGGTCGCCGCCGTCGCGCTCGGCTGGGCGATCGGCGTCCCCCGGATCCGGGCCGAGGCGCTCGGCGTCGTCGCCGGCCTGGTTCTGGGCCACCGGCTGCTGCGCAGCCGGATCGGCTTCGGCCCGGTGGCGGCGGCTCGCGGCGCCCGACTGCTCGCCGCGGGGGGAATCCTCGCGGTCGGGGCCGAGGCCATGCTCGAGTTCCGCCGGCTCCGGGTGGATCCGCCGCTGACCCTGCCGGTGAACGCGACGACCGGGGTCTACGACGAATCCCGGGCGACCTGGAACCTGATCGCGCTGGCCGTTGTGCTCGCTGTGCTCCTGATCGCTCTCACCGGGGTGACGTCCGGTCGGGTGGCCGTCCGCCCGTCGACGATCGTCCTCGGAGCCGGCACCGCGGCTGTCGCCGCGACGATCTGGCTCGCGGTCGTGCTGTTCCACCCGGCCGCCTCCACCGGAGCCGGCCCCGCCTTGCTCGGCGTGCTGGCTGCCGGCCTCGTGGCCAGCGTGTGGGCCGGCGACTCTTCCTGGGCGCCCGGCGAGCCGGCGGCTCGGGCCGACGCCCGCCAGGCCCTGGTCGCCGGCCTGCTGGCCGCCGCCGGCACGACGACCGCGCTCGGCCTGCTCATGGACCTGTTGCCGCTCACTGGCCACTGGGTGGCCAACGACGCCCCACCGGGGTTCGCGGCGCACCCACCGACCCGGCTGGTCGATACTGTCGTGGTCTGGCTTCCCGGTCTGGTGTTCACCCTCGGCCTGATACTCACCGTGCGGCGGTCATCGCAGGCGCCGCACTCGACCGGCTCGACCGAGGCTCGCTCGACCGACGATCACGCATCAGGCGCGCCCATGACCACCGGTCGAGACGTCGTCGTAGCCCGCTTCACCCGGTAGCTGGCACCACCGGCCGCACAGCTCCCGCACAGCTGGCTCCCACCAACCACTCAGCGGACTCCCATCAGCCGCTCAGCCGGCTCTCATCGTGCGCTCACGCTGCGGACGGATCGTTCACAGCGTGACCCCCTGCGGGTCCCCAATGCCAGCGCGGTCGCCGTGCCGACCCACCACCGGCGACCGCGCTGGTACTCAGAGCAGTCCGCTTCGACCGGCCGTCCTGGGCGACCGCCGGGCACGTGCCGGATCCGCCGGTCGGTCGTCAGCGCACCATGTCCTCGACCCTGCCCTGGCGGGTGGACACCCGATCACTCGATACTCGGGCTCTCGGACACGCGCGTTTCCGAGCGGCTCACCCGCAACCATGCGGCGAGCGCCTCGACCGATCGGAGCCTCCAGTGACCGAACCTGCGAAGCCGGTCCAGCTGACCGTGATCGACACGAACACCGCCCCGTGGGAGCTCTTCCCCATCGAGTACATCAAGGCGAACCTCGAGCACGTCCCGCTGGTGAACGACCCCGACACCGGGATGATGGTGCTCAAGATGGTCTACCGGGCCGGGTTCACGAACCCGTGGCACAGCCACCCCTGCGCGCACGGCGTCTACGTGCTGGAGGGCGCGCTGAACACCCATCAGGGTCGGTACCCGGCCGGGAGCTTCGTGTGGTTCCCGGAAGGCGGGATCATGGAGCACGGTGCGACCCAGGACGAGGACTGCACGTTCCTGTTCATCACCAACAAGCCGTTCGCCATCCACTACGTCGGAGACGAGAGCGACCCGGACGCCCCGAGGACCTAGACCGGCACCGCCTTCCGACCGTCGTGGTCGTGGTCGTGGTCCTGGTCGGCCATCGTCGGGAGGTCCACCGGGAACAGTGAGCCCGCGATGGAGATCATGGGGGTGTGCAGACTCGGGCGTTGGGGGCTGATTTCGGGGTCGGGATCGGGGAGCGGTGGTTCGAGGACTACCACGCCGGGGCGGTGTACGAGTACGGGTATGTGACCGTCAGCGCGGACGACATGCTCGAGTTCGCGCGGCGGTTCGATCCGCAGCCGATCCACGTCGACCCGGAGTTCGCGGCCGGCGGTCCGTACGGTGGGTTGATCGGAAGCGGATGGCACTCGGGAGCGCTGGCGATGCGGCTGCTCGCCGACCACTACCTCTCGCGCGTCGCCAGCCTCGGCTCGCCCGGGGTGGACGAGCTGCGCTGGCAGGTCCCACTCCGCGCCGGCGACACCCTCCGGCTGCGTACGACGATCGTCGAGGCGCGCCCGTCCCGATCCAAGCCCGACCGCGGCGTCCTGGTGACCGACGTGGAACTGATCAACCAGGACGACGGCCGTCCGATCAGCTTCCGCGCCGTCAACTTCCTCCTCCGCCGCCCGACCTGACCGGCGGCGCGCGCCTCCACCCGCGGGCGTCTACTCACGACCGGCTCCAGCCGTCCTGGCGGTACGGACGGGAACCACTCCCCGGCTCGAACGGTCGCCGTGGCCGACCCACCACCGGCGCCCGCGCTGGTACTCAGAGCAGTCCGTTCACCGCGCCAGCCGCCCGAACACCTCGGCGGCGGCCGCGCCGAATCCCTCCGGCTGCCCGGCGGCGGCGAACGTGCGGCCGACCTCCTCGAGCTCGTACGCCCAGCGCCAGCCGCGCTCGGCCCCGGTCCGGGCCGCCTGCTGCGACCGGGTCGGCAACCCGGGAAGGCTCAGCGTCCACTCGGTCAGCAGCTCGTCCTCGACGCCGAGCTCTCGGGCGGTGGCCCGGATGGCCACCAGCAGCGCGGTCGTGCCCTTGGTCCAGGCCGCATACGTCATCTTCAGCGCGGACGCGTCCGGCACGATCCGGGCGGCCAGGTTCGTGCCGGCGAACAGCGCCGCCACCACCGGCGCGTCCGGTCCGGACAGGTAGAGCCGGGTCGTGTCGGCCCGGTGCGGCGGCGGGCCGATGATGCCGCCGTCCACGAACCGCCCGCCGACGGTCTCCCCGACCCGCGCCGCCGTCGCCGGGCTCACCGCGTTCGCGTCCAGGAACAGGCCGCGGTAGCCGGCGAACGCCGAGGCGACCTCGACTGCGGCGTGCGGCGGGCAGACCGACATGACGACCTCGCAGGCGTCCCGCAGCCGGTCCACCGTGCGGAGGTCGGTGAACTGCTCGGCCCGGGCCCTGGTCGCGTCGCTGCGCCCGGCCGAGGCCCAGCCGACCTCGATCCCGCGCGCCACCAGCACGCCGCCGACCGCCGCGCCCATCGACCCCGGATGCACGATCCCGATCATGGCGCGACGGTAACCCGGCGCGGACCCGAGCCGTCAGCGACCGGACTGGATGTATCCGATCAACTGGTCCCGGTCGGCCTCGAGCTCGTCGATGCGGCTCTTCACGACGTCGCCGATGCTGATGATCCCGGCCAGCCGGCCGTCCTGGGTGACCACCGGCACGTGCCGGATCCGCCGGTCGGTCATCAGCCGCATCATGTCCTCGACCGTGTCGCCCGGGCCGGTGACCACGACGTCCGAGGTCATCACCGTCGAGATCGGCGCGTCGAGCAGGGCCGCCCCGGCGGTGCGCAGCGCCCGGACCACGTCCCGCTCGGAGACGATCCCGTCGACCCCGCCGTCGGCCGAGACGACGACCGCGCCGATGCGGTGCTCGGCCAGCAGGTCGAGCAGCGCGGCGACGGTGGTCTCGGGCGATGCCTTGGTCACCACGCTGCCCTTGCGTTTGATCAGGTCACTGACGAGCACGCGGACCTCCTGACCGAGAAGGGATCACCAGACTACGGCCAGTAGCACGCGCAGGGGAGTGCCTACGATCCAGGGGTGAGCGGGGTGCGGCGGTTCCGGCTCCCTCGCTGGCTGCGGTGGGGTGCCGGCCTGGCGGCGTTCGTGTTCGCGATCGAGTATCTGGTGATCCCGCAGATCGCCGGTGCGCGCAATGCGCTGCACACGCTCAGCGACGTGAAGCCGGCGTACCTCGTCATCGGTACGGTGCTGGAGATCCTCTCGGTGATCGCGTACGCGGCGCTGACCCGGTCGGTGCTGCCGGCGAAGGGCCGGCCCGGCTTCTGGACGCTGCTGCGCATCGACACCACGACGCTCGGGGTCAGCCACATCGTGCCGGGCGGGGCGGCCACCGCCAGCGCCGTCCGGTTCCGGCTGCTGCACGTCCACGGCGTGGCCGGGCCGGACGCGGCGCTCGGCGCAGCGGTGCAGGGCGTCGGGTCGGCCATCGTGCTCAACGTGCTCCTCTGGATCGGCCTGGTGGTGTCGATCCCGGTACGGGGGTTCAACCCGCTCTACACGACCGCCGCGATCGTCGGGGCGTTCCTGGTCGCCGGCGGGGTGATCGCGGTCATCCTGCTCACCCGCGGGCAGGAGTCGTCGGTCCGGTTCGTGCGCGCCGTCGCCCGGCGGATCCCGTACGTCACCGAGGACACGGTGGAGCGGTACGTCCGGATCGCCGCCGCCCGGCTGCGCGAGCTGGCCAAGGATCGCCGGATGCTGGTCCAGGCCGTCCTCTGGGCCACGCTGAACTGGCTGCTCGACGCGGCGGCGCTGTGGGTGTTCGTCGCCGCGTACGGCTTCCGGCTCGGCCTGGACGGGCTGATCGTCTCGTTCGGGCTGGCCAACGTGGTCGCCGCGCTGCCGGTCACGCCGGGCGGCCTCGGCCTGGTCGAGGGTGTGCTGGTGCCCACGATCGTCGGTTTCGGCGCACCGCGCAGCGTTGCGCTGCTGGGTGTCGTCTCCTACCGGCTGGTGAACTTCTGGATGCCGATCCCGGCCGCCGGGTTGGCGTACCTGTCGCTGCGGGCGGAGTCGCTGCGGCTGCCGGACAGCTGGCGGCAGCTGATCAGGCGGCCGCGGGACGAGGACGACGAGGTGGTCGCGGGCGACCTGCCGCTGGCGGACGACCTGCCCCTGGGCGACGACCTGCCGTCGGGCAGCGACGTCCGGTCAGACGACGACGCGCCGCAGCACCCGTGACTCCCACGGCTGCAGGGTGCCCGTCCCTGCCGTGCCGTGCGTGCCGAGCAGCAGTTCCGCCGAGGCCCACGGCGCCGGCTCGGCCAACGCGACACCGGCCGGCGAGCCGGACACGTTGCACAGCACCAGCAGCTCGGTCGACTCCAGCCGCCGGGTGAACGCGTACACCTGGCGGTCGTCCGGCAGCAGCATGGTGAAGTCGCCGAGCGCGACCGCGGGCTCCTCGTGCCGCAGCGCGATCAGCCGCTTGTAGTGCGCGAGCACCGAGTCCGGGTCGTCCCGCTGGGCGGCCGCGTTGATCTCGGCGTGGTTCGGGTTGACCGGCAGCCACGGCGTGCCGGTGGTGAACCCGGCGTTGGCCGAGCTGTCCCACTGCATCGGCGTACGCGCGTTGTCGCGGCTGGCCTCGCGCAGCCCGGCGAGCACCAGGTCCGGGTCGGCACCCCGCGCGACCGCGTCGGTGTAGTGGTTGATCGACTCGATGTCGCGGAACTGGCCGATGCCCGACCAGGGGAAGTTCGTCATGCCGAGTTCCTCGCCCTGGTACACGTACGGCGTGCCGCGGTGCAGGTGCAGCAGCGTGCCGAGGGTCTTGGCCGACAGCGGGCTGCCGTCACCCCAGCGGGAGACGATCCGCGGCTGGTCGTGGTTGTCCCAGTAGAGGCTGTTCCAGCCGACGTCGGCGAGGCCGGCCTGCCAGCGGCCGAAGCTGGCCTTGAGGTCGCGCAGGTCCAGCGGGTGCATGTCCCACTTGGACGCGGTGTGGTCCAGCCCGACGTGCTCGAACTGGAACACCATGTCCACCTCGGCCCGGGCCGGGTCGGTGAACAGCCTGGCCTCGTCCACGGTCACCCCGGGCATCTCGCCGACCGAGAGCAGGTCGGGGTCGGTCAGCACGGCCTCGTGCATCTCGTGCAGGAACTCGTGGATCCGCGGGCCGTCGATGAAGTACGCCGACCCGTCGCCGTACGGGACGGTGCCGAGGGCGGGGCCGTCCGGCAGCGCGGTGTCCTTGGAGATCATGTTGATGACGTCCATCCGGAAGCCGTCCACGCCCCGGTCGAGCCACCAGCGCATCATCGCGTACACCGCCTGGCGCACCTCGGGGTTCTCCCAGTTGAGGTCGGGCTGCTTGCGGCTGAACAGGTGCAGGTAATACTCGCCGGTCCGCTCGTCGAGCTCCCAGGCCGGGCCGGTGAAGAACGAGGCCCAGTTGGTCGGCTCGGCCCCGGGCGCGCCGGGCCGCATCCCGGAGCGCGGCGGCCGCCACCAGTACCAGTCCCGGCGCGGGTTGTCCCGGGACGAGCGTGACTCGACGAACCACGGGTGCTGGTCCGAGGTGTGGTTGACGACCAGGTCCATGACCAGCTTGAGGCCGCGCCGGTGCAGGTTCGCCAGCAGCCGGTCGAGGTCGGCCAGGGTGCCGAAGCTCGGGTCGACGTCCTCGTAGTCGCTGATGTCGTAGCCGCCGTCGGCCCACGGCGAGCAGTAGACCGGGGACAGCCAGATCACGTCGACGCCGAGCTCGACCAGGTAGTCCAGCTTGGACTCGATCCCGGCCAGGTCGCCGATCCCGTCGCCGTTCGCGTCGGCGAAGCTGCGCGGGTAGATCTGGTAGACGACGGCGCTCTTCCACCACGGCTCGGCCACGCACAAAGACCCTAAGGCGTACGGCTCGACGGGCCGTATCCGGCCGGAATACCTCTGGTACGGAGGTGATTTACTTAGCTGTAGCTAAGCAACTTGGAAGGTCGCGCATGGCGTACAAGTGGATCGCCCTGTCCAACACCACGCTCGGCGTCCTGATCGCCACGGTGAACCAGTCGATCGTGATCATCTCGCTGCCGGCGATCTTCCGCGGCATCGGGCTGGACCCGCTGGCCCCGGGCAACACCAGCTACCTGCTGTGGATGCTGATGGGCTACCTGCTCGTCTCCGCGGTGCT
>Ga0207689_10001660_pt1 | contig 21098 bp, 16 predicted proteins | sample KBSMisM52_FD_184312 | JGI IMG/M metagenome (GOLD analysis project Ga0207689, IMG submission 184312) | Miscanthus rhizosphere microbial communities from Kellogg Biological Station, Michigan, USA - KBS Miscanthus M5-2 (SPAdes) (version 2) | ecosystem: Host-associated > Plants > Roots >... | reverse complement strand
TCGGCGCACTCGGGCTGGTAGTGGTTGATGAGCAGCCCGATGTAGTGGAGCTTGACCTGCTGCCAGACCTCGATCGGCAGCGTCGCCGCCGCGAATTCATTCTGCAGCCGCTCGGTCGCCTCGGCGACGCGGCGCGCGTAGTACTCGATCCGCTGCGCCTGCGCGCGCTGCTGGCCGTGCCAGTCGGCGGCCTCGAAGCGCGCCTTCGCCTCGACGCTTGCCTGGCGAAAGAGCCGGTAGTGGCGGTCGAAGCCGTCGAGCATCGCGCGCGCGATCGCGAACGCGCGCTCGTCGGTGAGCGCGGTTGGAAATACCGTCTGCGCCTTCAAGCCTTCGTCCTCGCGCGGGCGCGCAGCGCCTGCCGCGCCGCGCCTTCCTGGGCGACGACCTCGTCAAGCGTCGTCTGCAGCTCGGCCAGACGCGCCTCGAGCTGCGCACGCTGGCGACCGAGGACGTCGACGAAGCGGCGCAGCTGCGCGTCGGTGTCGCGCCGCGTCTCGTACATGTCGACGAGCTCCTTGACCTCGGCGAGCTTGAGGCCGAGTCGCTTGCCGCGCAGCGTCAACGTCAGCCGTGCGCGGTCGCCGGCGCTGTAGACGCGGCTCTTGCCCGCCCGCGCGGGCCGCAGCAGCCCGCAGTCCTCGTAGAAGCGGATCGCGCGCGTCGTCAGCCCGAACTCGCGCGCGAGCTCGCCGATCGAGAACGTCGGCGTCGCGGCGGGCGCGCCGCGGGGGCTGGCGAGACGCGAAGCGGCGGCGCGGGCCATGACCAACTACACTCGTACTTGACGTTTACGTAAAGTGCAGAAAGTGTACGGGAAGCGGCCGCGATGAACGCCCTCGAGAGCCAACTCGACTACTGCCTCGGCACCGCAATCCCGGAGCCCGGGCGCACGTTCGAGGTCGCCCCCGGAGTCCTCTGGGCGCGCATGCGCCTGCCGTTCCGGCTCGACCACATCAACGTCTGGCTGCTGCGCGACGCGATCGCCGCCGGGCCGGGCGAGCCGGCGCGCGAAGGCTGGAGCATCGTCGACTGCGGCATCGACGACCCGGCGACCCGCGCCGCGTGGGAAGAGATCTTCGCGACCGCGCTCGGCGGCCTGCCGGTACTGCGCGTGATCGTCACGCACATGCACCCCGACCACATCGGCTCTGCGCACTGGCTGTGCGAGCGCTGGAACGCGCGCCTCTGGATCAGCGCCACCGACTACGGCGTCGCCCGGACGGCGACGCGCGCGAGCGCCGGCTTCGGCGGGCCGCTCTCGGCAGCGTTCATGGCGCAGCACGGAATGGCAGCGGACCGCGAGAAGGTCGGCGGCGTCGCCGCGCGCAGCAACTACTACAAGAGCCTCGTCCCCGACGTCCCGGCGTCGTACCGACGCCTCCTCGGGGGCGGTCGCGTCGCGATCGGCAGCGGCGCGGCGCGCACCGACTGGACGTGCCACGTCGGCTACGGCCACGCGCCCGAGCACATCGCGCTGCACAACGAGGAGGCCAGCGTCCTGATCAGCGGCGACATGGTGCTGCCGCGCATCTCGACCAACGTCAGCGTTGTCGACGTCGAGCCCGAGGCCGACCCGCTGACGCTCTACCTCGACTCGATCGAGCGGATGCGCGCGATCGACGCCGGCGTCCTCGTCCTGCCGTCGCACGGCCTACCGTTCAAGGGCCTGCACACGCGGATCGGCCAGCTGCAGGCGCACCACGCCGAGCGCTTCGCCGAGACGCTCGAGGCGTGCGCGGCGAAGCCGCTGAGCGCGTTCGAGCTCGTCCCGGTGCTCTTCACCCGCGCGCTCGACCTCCACCAGATGACGTTCGCGATCGGCGAGTCGATCGCCCATCTGCACGCGCTCTGGTACGCCGGCAAGCTCGGGCGCGAGATCGGCAGCGACGGCGTGATCCGCTTCCGGACGGTCTGAGCGCTGCTCAGGTCTCGGCCCTGCCCTCGGCGCGCAGCCGCGCGCGCGACGCACGGTAGTCGGGAACGACCGACTCGACGATCGCCCAGAACTTCGGGCCGTGGTTCATCTCGCGCAGGTGCGCGAGCTCGTGGGCGACGACGTAGTCGATCGTCGCGAGCGGATGCTCGATCAGCCGCCAGTGCAGCCGCACCGAGCCGTCGGCGCTGGCGCTGCCCCAGCGCGTCGTCGCCGACGAGAGCGCGAGGCGGCGGACGCGGACGCCGAGCTTGGCAGCGAAGTGCGCCGTGCGCTCGGCGAAGACACGGCGCGCCTCGCGCTGCAACCAGCTTTGCACGGCCTCGCGGATGCGCTCGGCGGCGGCGTCGCGCGGCAGCGCGACGACCAGGCGCTGCACCGCGCCGGCCGACGCGGCGAGCGCGGCGCCGCCGGCGACGGCCGCCGCCGGATCGAGCACGACGGCGAGCTTGCCACCGAGATAGTCGATCGCGACGCCATCGCGCCAGACGACGCGGGCCGCGGCCGCGCCCGCCGCGCGCTCGCGCTGCTCGAGAAGCCGGGCGACGATCCAGCGGCGCTTTTCCTGCACCGCGTCGTCGATCTCGCGCAGCGGCACGCGCCGCGCGGCGCGCACCGTGAGGCCGTCGCTGTCGACGACGAAGCCGATGCTGCGGCGGCGGACACGGACGAGGCGAAACGCGACGCGGCGACCGTCCAGCACCGCCTCGCGCGTCGCCTCGCGATGCCGCCACGGCGCGTCGACGCTCGGCGCGTCGCCTGCCGGCTCGATCGGCGGCGCCGACGCCGGTGGCGGCGGCGCTGTCGGCGCGACGGGCTCGAGCGCATCGAAAAGCCCGAGCTGCAGCGCGTCGACGATCCGCCGCAGGCCGCGGCGCAGGCCTCGGCCCGTCACGCCAGCGCCGGCGCGCCGCGCTCGCCGACGTAGGCGTCGGGATCGAGGCGGCGCATCTCGGCCTCGATCCAGCGCTCGACCTCGCGCATCAGCTCGTCGGCAGCGCGTCCGGTCGAATCGATCGGCGCGCCGATCGAGATGTCGATCACGCCGGGGCGCAGCAGGAAGCTCTTGCGCGGCCAGCAGCGCGCCGACGTCACCGCGATCGGCACCACCGGGCGGCCGGTCTCGACCGCGAGGCGCGTGCCGCCATGCTTGTAGGTGCCCTGGCTGCCGCGTGGCGTCCGCGTCCCCTCGGGGAACATGATCACCCAGTTGCCCTGCGACATGTAGCGGCGGCCCTGCTCGGCGACCTTCGCCCACGCCTCGGCGCGCTTGCTGCGGTCGATGTGGATCAGGTCCATCCGCGCCATCGTCCAGCCGAAGAACGGCACGAAGAGCAACTCGCGCTTGAAGACGTAGCACAGCGGCCGCGGCATCAGCGTCGGGAACGCGAACGTCTCCCACGTCGACTGGTGCTTGGGCAGCAGGATGACCGGCGTCCCCGGCAGGTGATCGAAGCCCTGGACGCGCGAGCGCACGCCGCAGATCGCGCGCGCGCCCCAGATCGCCATCCGCAGCCAGACGATCACGAACCAGTACAGCCGCTCGCCGCGCACGAAGATCGACACGACCAGACACAGGACCGCCCACGGGATGACCGTGACGACCATGTAGACGACGAAGATCGCCGAGCGAATGGCGGCGATCGCGTTCGTCATCGGTCGAAGGGCAGGAAGACCGAGTCGGACGTGTCGGTGTCGCCGCGCGCCAGCCGCTCGCGCTGGATCAGCTGGTGCGCGAACGACGCGAGGTCGGCATGGAAGACCGCGTGCGGCACCGTCTTCTTGATCACGCGCAGTGCCGCGTCGTCGAGGAGCGCGCCCTTGCCGGTGCGAACCAGGTGCGGCGCACAGCCGGCGGCGGCCGCCGCCTCGAGGTCGCGCAGCGAGTCGCCGACCGCGTACGTCTCGCGCAGCGCGACGCCGTAGCGCTCGCCGATCGCCGTCAGCATGCCGGGGCGAGGCTTGCGGCAGGCGCAGCCGTCGTCGGGGCCGTGCGGGCAGAAGAACACCGCGTCGACGCGGCCGCCGACCTCGGCGAGCGCGCGGTTCATCTTGGCGTGGATCGCGTTCAGCGTCGCGAGGTCGAAGAGGCCGCGCGCGATCCCTGACTGGTTGGTCGCGACCACGGTGTGCCAGCCGGCGTGGTTGAGGCGCGCGATCGCCTCGAGCGAGCCGGCGATCGGCACCCACTCTTCCGGCGACTTGACGAAGTCGTCGCGGTCCTCGTTGATCGTGCCGTCGCGGTCGAGGATGATGAGCTTCATCGCCTAGACCGCAAGCCTCGACAGGTCGGCGACTCGGTTCATCGTCGATCGCAGCGCGGCCAGCAACGCCAGGCGGTTGGCGCGCACGACGGGCGAGTCGACGTTGACCATCACGGTATCGAAGAAAGCGTCGACCGCCGGCTTGAGCCCGGCGAGCAGACGCAATGATCGAGCGTACTCCCCCCGACGGTAGGCATCGTCGGCGCGCAGGCCGACATCGCCGAGCGCCGAGGCGAGCGCGCGCTCCGCGGGCTCGGCCAGAAGCGCGCTGTCGACGCTCGCAGCAGCGCCGTCGCTCTTCTTCAGGATGTTGACGACCCGCTTGTTGGCGGCGGCGAGCGCTGGAGCTTCGGGCAGCTGGACGAACTCGCGCACCGCCTGCACTCGCTGCACGGTCTCGTGCAGCGGAGGTCGGTCGGCGATCACCGCGTCGACCGTCTTGGCGTCGAAGACGCTCGCGAGCTGGTGGAAGTAGCGCTCGTAGACGAACAACGCGACCTCGTCGACGACCGCCGGCTCGAGGGCGACGGCAAAGGCGCGCTTCGTCTCGATCAGGAGCTCGCGCAGATCGAGCCGCATCGGCCGGCCGACCGACGCTGCGGCAGCGCCGACGGTCTCGAATGCCTGGATCAACGTCAGCGCGTGGCGACGCAGCGCATACGGGTCCTTGTCTCCGGTCGGCTTCACGCCGATGCCCCAGATTCCGACCAGCGCTTCCGCGCGATCGGCGATCAGGAGCGCCTCGCCGACCAGGTTCGCTGCCGCGTCCGCGTCGGCCTCGTCTCGCCGATGCACGTACTGGTCGCGGATCGCGGCGACCACGTCCGGCTGCTCGCCGTCGTGCGCGGCGTAGTAGCTGCCCATGATCCCTTGCAGCTCGGGGAACTCGCCGACCATGTCGGTCAGGAGGTCGGCCTTGGCCAGCTCGGCTGCGCGGTCGGCGCGGTCGGGGTCGGCGCCGATCCGTTCCGCGACCCAGCGGGAGATGCGCCGCAGCCGCCGCACGCGGTCGCCCTGGCTGCCGAGCTCGCGGTGGTAGACGACCCGGTCGAGCTCGGCGACGCGCGACGCGAGCGTGCGCTTGCGATCCTGGTCGAAGAAGAACTTGGCATCGGCAAGGCGCGGACGGACGACTCGCTCGTTGCCGGCGATGACGTTGGCGGGGTCGGCCGGCCGGATGTTGCTGACGACGAGAAAGCGGCTCGTCAGGCGCCCTTCGGCGTCGAGCAACGGAAAGTACTTCTGGTTCGCCTTCATCGTCAGGACGAGGCACTCGGACGGCACGGCGAGGAACGCCTCGTCGAAGCGGCACGTCAGCACGTTCGGCCGCTCGACGAGCGCGGTGACTTCGTCGCGCAGCGCGTCGTCGTCGATCGGCGCGAGCCCTTCGCGGCCCGCGGCGGCGGCGAGCTGCGCGTCGATCTCGGCACGGCGCGCGTCGAAGCTCGCCATCACTGCACCCTCGTCGCGCAACTGCGCCGCGTAGCCTTCGGCGTCGCGCAGCTCGATCGTCGGCGTTGCCGCCTCGAAGCGATGGCCCTGCGTCGTGCGGCCGGCGTCGAGCCCGAGCGCGCGCACTGCGACGACGTCGCTCCCGTGCAGCGCGACCAAGCGGTGCGCGGGACGCACGAAGCTCACCGTCGTCCAGCCATCGGCGAGCTGGTACTGCATCACCTTCGGGATCGGCAGCGCGACGAGCGCGGCGTCGAGCGCGCGCTGCAGGCCTTGGGCGAGCGTCGCGCCCGGCTCGACGGTGTCGAGGAAAAGCACTTCGCTCTTGCCGTCGATGCGGCGCTCGAGCTTCGCGACCGCATCGGCGCCGGCACCGAGAGCCGCGAGCTTCTTGGTGAGCGCCGGCGTCGGCGCGCCGGCGGCGGTCAGGCCGACCGCGACCGGCATCAGCTTTTGCTTCACCTGGCGATCGACGGCGCGTTCGGCGACGGCGTCGACGAGCACGGCGAGGCGGCGCGGCGTCGCGTACTCGGTCCGCTTCGCGGCGGCGACGAGGCCATCGCTTTGCAACCGGCCGACGAGCGCGTCGGCGAACGCGGCGCTCAGCTTTTTCAGCGCCTTCGGCGGCAGCTCCTCGACAAGCAGCTCGACGAGCAACGCGCGCACGGCGGTCATGCCGCGCGCTTCTGCGCCAGCTGCGCGATCGTCTCGTCGGCCCAGGCGCGCGGCGCGAGCGGAAAGCCGAGCCGCTCGCGGCTGGCGAGGTAGCTCTGCGCGACGCTCTTCGCGAGGTTGCGGATGCGGCCGATGTAGGCGGCGCGCTCGGTGACGCTGATCGCGCCGCGCGCGTCGAGCAAGTTGAAGCTGTGCGCCGCCTTCAGCACCTGCTCGTACGCCGGCAGCGCGAGCTGATCGGCCATCAGAGCCTGCGCCTGCCGCTCGTGCGCGGCGAACGCGGCGAGCAGGAACTCGACGTCGCTCTTCTCGAAGTTGTACGTGCTCTGCTCGACCTCGTTCTGGTGGTAGACGTCGCCGTACTTGAGGCTGTCGGTCCACTGCAGGTCGAAGACGTTCTCGACGCCCTGCAGGTACATCGCGAGCCGCTCGAGGCCGTACGTGATCTCGCCGGTGATCGGCCGGCAGTCGATGCCGCCGACCTGCTGGAAGTAGGTGAACTGCGTCACCTCCATGCCGTTCAGCCAGACCTCCCAGCCGAGGCCCCATGCGCCGAGCGTCGGGTTCTCCCAGTCGTCCTCCACGAAGCGGACATCGTTGGTCGCGAGGTCGAAGCCGAGCGCGGCGAGCGAGCCGAGGTAGAGCTCGAGGATGTCGGGCGGCGCCGGCTTGAGGACGACCTGGTACTGGTAGTAGTGCTGCAGCCGGTTCGGGTTCTCGCCGTAGCGGCCGTCCTTCGGCCGCCGGCTCGGCTGCACGTAGGCCGCCTTCCACGGCTCGGGGCCGAGCGCGCGCAGGAACGTCGCGGTGTGACTGGTGCCGGCGCCGACCTCCATGTCGTACGGTTGGAGCAGCGCGCAGCCGCGCTCGCCCCAGTACGACTGCAGGCGCAGGATCAGTTGCTGGAAGGAGAGCATCGGGCGCCCGTTCTGGTCGGCGGATCGGCGGCGCCGCGCGGGCCGCGCGACGGCCGCGATTCTAAGGAAGCACCGAAGGGGATTCGGTGGGACGCGACGAAGGCACCGTGTCGCGCGGACGGCGAAGCACGAAGAGGAGCGCGACCGCAGCGAGCGCGAGCGGCCAGAGGCCGAGGTGGCCCGCCCAGACCGCGAACGGCGTCAGGCCCTGGCGGCCTTCGACGCTGCCTTCGAGGATGCCCACGGTGAACGGCGGCAGCGAATGCGTGACCGCGCCGCGGTGGTCGATGACGACGGTAGCGCCGGTGTTGGTCGCACGGATCATCGGCCGCTGCAGCTCGAGCGAGCGCATCCGCGAGATGCGCAGGTGCTGCTCGACGGCGATCGTCTTGCCGAACCAGCCGATGTTGCTGATGTTGGCGAGGATCGTCGGCGCACCCGCCTCGGGGACGAACCGCGCCGCCAGCTCCTCGCCGAACAGGTCCTCGTAGCAGATGTTCGGCGCGACGCGCTCGCCGCCGACGTCGAACGACGGCGCCGCGAGCGGGCCGCGCTCGAAGTCGCCGAGCGGGATGTTCATCATCGCCGTGAACCAGTGGAAGCCGTTCGGCACGAACTCGCCGAACGGCACGAGGTGGTGCTTGTCGTAGCGGTAGAAGCCTTCGGGCAGGACGCTCGCGTCCGCCGAAATCCCGATCGCCGAGTTGGTGTAGCCGTGCGCCGCGTCGCCGAGCGGGATGCCGAGGATCGCAGAGCGACCGGGCATGCGGAAGCGCTCGAGCAGGCCGTGCCACCACGCCTCGTCGAGCTCGTCGGGCATCACCGGGATGACCGTCTCGGGCCCGACGACGAGCTCGCCGCGCGCCGCTTGGATCTGCTGGGCCGTCGCGGCGAGCCCCTCGCCGAGATATGCCGGCTCGAACTTCTCCTGCTGCGGCACGTTGCCTTGCAACAGCGAGACGGTGAGCGTGCGCGTCGGCGACGAGAAGTCGACGCTGCCGAGCAGCGCGCCGCCGACCAGCGCGACCACGAGCGCGCTCGCCGGCGCGATCCAGCCGCGCGCCCGGCGCAGATCGGCAAAGCCGAAGCGCGCCGCCAGCCCGGCAGCGAGCGCGCCGATGCCGTAGACGCCGAGCCACGGCGCGAAGCCCGCGAGCGGCGAGTCGACGTGCGCGTAGCCGCTGGCCGCCCACGGAAAGCCGGTGAAGAGCACACCACGCGCGAGCTCGGCAAGCAGCCACGCCGCGGCGAAGCAGACCGCCGAGCGCGCCGGGGAGCGCGGCCGCCAGCGCGCGACCGCCGCCATCGCCGCGCCGAAGTAGAGCGCGAGGAACGCGGCGAGCGCGAGCACGGCGAGCGCGGCGAGCGGCGCCGCCAGTCCGCCGTAGCGATGCATGCTGACGAACATCCACCACGTCGCGGCGCCGATCCACGCGGTCGCGAACGCGAAGCCGAGCGCCGCGGCGTGGCGCGGCGCGGCGACGCCGACGCGCCAGGCGAGCAGCGCGATCGCGACCAGCTGCAGTGGCCAGAGGTCGCCGGCAACGAACGCCGCGGTCTGCAGCGCACCGAGCGCAGCCATCGTCGCGAGCTCGATCGCCGGGCGTCGGTGCCAGGCAACGGGCGTCGCGGCGGGCGCTTGCGCTTCGGGAATGGAGCTCAAGCTCCGTCGGACCCGAGTGCTTCCTCGGCGGCGCGGGTCACCTTGAACCAGCGGACGGAGCCGCCGCGCGCCAGCATGACCGCGAAGGCGAGGCCGCCGATCGTCAACGATTCGCCGCGCCGCGGCACGCGACCGAGCTCGTGCGCGACGAGGCCGCCGATGGTGTCGAACTCGTCGGTCGGCAAAAAGACGTCGAACGCCTCGTTGACTGCAGCGACGGTGGCGTCGCCGGCGACACGCTGGCTGCCGTCGGCGAGCGTGTAGATGCTCGTCTCGGCGTCTTCGCGCTCGTCGAACTCGTCCTCGATCTCGCCGACGATCTCCTCGAGGACGTCCTCGAGCGTCAGCAACCCGGCGTTGTGGCCGAACTCGTCGATCACGATCGCGATGTGGTTGCGATTGGTGCGAAAGTCGCGCAGCAGCTCGTTCAGCCCCTTCGATTCGGGAACGAAGAACGCGGGCCTGAGGAGCGTGCGCAGGCTCAGGGTCGGCGAGCGCTGGAGCTTGAGCAGGTCCTTGGCCATCAGCACGCCGATGATGTTGTCGCGCCGCTCCTCGAAGACCGGGAACCGCGAGTGCCCGGTGTGGATGATGACGTGCAACATCTCCTCGTACGGCGCGTCGATGTCGAGCAGGTCCATGTGCGGGCTCGGCACCATGACGTCGCCGGCGGTCATGTCGGCCATGCGGATGACGCCCTCGAGCATCATCCGCGACTCGGGCTCGATCAGCTCCTTCTGCTCGAAGTCGGCGAGTTGCGAGATCAGCTGGTCGCGCGAATCGGGGCCGCGGGCGACCAGATCGAGCAGCTTCTTCAGCAGGGGACGCTTCTCCGCCGGCGCGGCGGATTTGTCGGCGCCTCGCGTGGCGCGGGCGGCGGGAAGGTCGGACATCGGAGACGGCCGCGGGGGCGGCCGAACGGAGGGTTCCAAAGCTTACCGCATGGCACTTTGCGCGCCCGCACCGGCAGTTCCCTTGAAGGACGCGGCCGGCGCCCCAATGTGGCACGCTCGCGTCCGGCGTCGCCCACCGGCAGCCGACTTCGTCCCACACTAGGTGAGCCCATGGCCCTGATTCCCGCGACCATCCTGACCGGCTTCCTCGGCTCGGGCAAAACGACGCTCCTGAAGCGTGTGCTCACCGAGGCGCACGGCCAGAAGATCGCCGTCATCGAGAACGAGTTCGGCGAGGAGAACATCGACAACGAGATCCTGGTCCAGGACGCCAAGGAACAGATCATCCAGCTCAACAACGGCTGCGTCTGCTGCACGATCCGCGAGGACCTCCGGACGACGCTCGCCGACCTGGCCGAGAAAAAGAGGAAGGGCGAGCTCGACTTCGAGCGCGTCGTCATCGAGACGACCGGCTTGGCCGACCCCGGCCCGGTCGCGCAGACATTCTTCATGGACGACGAGATCGCCGAGACCTACCTGCTCGACTCGATCCTGACGCTGGTCGACGCCAAGCACGGCGACCAGCAGCTCGACAGCCGCCAGGAAGCGCGCCGCCAGATCGGCTTCGCCGACCAGATCTTCATCAGCAAGACCGACCTCGTCGACGACGAGACGGTCGCGGCGCTGATCCACCGCGTCAAGCACATGAATCCGCGCGCGCCGCAGACCAAGGTCAACTTCGGCGAGGTGCCGCTCAAGGACGTCTTCGACCTCAAGGGCTTCAACCTCAACGCCAAGCTCGACATCGACCCCGACTTCCTGAAGGCCGACGAGCACGACCACCACGACCACGACCACGACCACGGCGAGCACTGCGACCATCCGCACCACCATGCCCACGACGACGACGTCAAGTCGTTCGTCTTCCGCGCCGACAAGGCGTTCGACGCCGGCAAGCTCGAGGACTTCCTCGGCGCGATCGTCCAGGTCTACGGGCCGAAGATGCTGCGCTACAAGGGCGTGCTGCACATGAAGGGCGCCGACCGCAAGGTCATCTTCCAGGGCGTGCACCAGCTGATGGGCTCCGACCTCGGACCGAAGTGGGCGCCGGGCGAGAAGAAGGGCAGCAAGATGGTCTTCATCGGCATCGACCTGCCGCGAGACATCCTGAAACAGGGCCTCGAGCAGTGCCTCGTCTGAGCTGCGGAACGGGACCCTGAACGGGGTCTCGATCGCGCGGACAGCGTGACTACAATCCGCGGCGCCTGAAACCAGGCCCGCCCGCGCGATGCGCCTCGCATGCGAGGCGCGCAGTGCCGTTGCGAGGAGATTCCGTGAAGAAGCCAGCCGCCAAGAAGACATCGAAGAAGCCCGCCGCCAAGGCCGCGCGCGCGCGGCCGGCGGCCAAACCCGCGCCGCGCCGAGCCGCGCCCGCCAAGGGCAAGCCCGCCGCAGCGAAGAAGAAGCCGGCGCCGGCCAAGAAGGTCGTCGCCCGCAAGGCGGCGCCGAGCAAGGCCCCGGCCCGCAAGGCGCCGCCGCCGAGGAAGGCCGCGCCCGCCAAGGGCAAGGCCACCCCGGTCGCGAAGAAGGCAGCCAGCGCGAAGGCGCCCGCGGCGAAATGGCCGTCGCCGGCGCCCAAGCCCGTCGCCGCCAAGCCCGGTGCGCCGCAGCAGCCCACGCGCGTGCCGACCGCTGCCCCCACCCCGACGACGGCGCAAGCCGCAGGCGCGCCCGTTGCCACGGGCAGCGACTTCGTTCCCCGCAAGCCCGGAAGAGGCACCCCGAAGTACTTCGTCGCCCCTGTGCAAGCACCCCTGCCGCCGCCGACCTCGAGATTTGCCGATCGCTTCGCGCCGCCGCGGCCCCCGACCCGACAGATGAACAAGACAGAGCAAGACACGCCGCGACAACAGCACAAGGCCGACCCGAAGCTGGCCAACGCCTGGAAGACGAAGGCAGGCCGCGACCTCACCGACGACGAGCTGCTCGCGATGCCCGAGTCGGAGTACATGAACGACAAGCAGCTCGAGTTCTTCCGGATGAAGCTGCAGGCGCTCAAGGACGACCTGCTGAGCAACGCCGGCGAGACGACCGAGCACCTGCGCGAGGACACGTCGATCGTCCCCGACCCCGCCGATCGCGCGACGATCGAGGAGGAGCACGCCCTCGAGCTGCGGACGCGCGACCGCGAGCGAAAGCTCCTGAAAAAGATCTCGCAGTCGCTTGCCCGCATCGACTCTGGCGAGTACGGTTTCTGTGACGAAACCGGCGAACCCATCGGCCTGGGGCGCTTGATCGCCCGGCCCACCGCTACACTGTCGCTCGAGGCGCAGCAGCGGCGCGAGTTGAAACAGAAGATGTTCGGCGACTAGTTCGGCGTTCGCCGATGCCGTGCCGGGTCCGGTCACGAGCCGGCCGCGGCCGATCCGCTAGGACTTGTTCTCGATGGCGGAACCCAAAGACACGACGAGTTTCTTTCGCAAGGTCGTCAAGTTCGTGGCCAATCCGGCGACGGAGTGGACCGACCTCGACGCCCAGAACGACGAAGCGCGCGAGAACGATTACGCCAAGGGCGAGCTCAAGGCGATGATCGAGCGCAAGCGGCGCAACGATTTCGTCCGCAAGCGCGAATTCGACATGCTGCGCAAGGTGCGCCGCGAGGGGCTCTCGGGCGAGCAGCTCGCCGCGCTCGGCGGCTCGTCGCGGATCGACGACTCAGAGCCGCGCACCGCCGAGACGCCCGCGCGCCAGGATGCCGGCGTGAAGGCCAAGATCGACGAGATCGAGCAGCAGATGGTCGGTGACGGCTACTCGAACACGAGAGCGCGCGCGCCCGAGTTCTACAACGCGCCGACGCAGCCGGCGCCGCTCGACGTTTCGAAGCTGAAGCCGGCGGCGGTCCGGTCGCAGCTCGGCGGCCGCGTCGAGGATTTCTCCCCTGCTGCGGCGCCTGCGGCCCGCGCGCCGGCCGCGCCGGCGGCGGCGCCAGTACCGGCGGCAGCGCCCGCGCCCGCCCCCGCCGCGGCCCGCCCGCCGGCGACGGCGATCGACCTCGACATGCCCCAAGCCGAGGAGTTCGGCAAGGCGTTCGCGGTCGCCAACAGCGAGGTCAGCCACGACCCCGAGCTCGACGAGGCGGTGATCGCCTTCGCCAACGCCGACTTCGAGCTCTGCGAGCAGTCGCTCTCGGGGCTCACCCGCCCCGGCGGGACGCGCTCGCAGCACGCCGAGACGTGGCTCGTGCTGTTCGACCTCTACCGTGCGACCGGACAGCAGCACAAGTTCGAGAGCCTCGCGATCGACTACGCGCAGCAGTTCGGCTGGTCGGCGCCGCAATGGTTCTCCATGCCCAAGATGGTCGCCGAGGCAGCGAGCGACGAACGGCCGAGCAGCTCGCGCATCGACGGCCAGGTCGGCTGGGTCGCGCCGCACTACCTCGACGCCGAGGCGGTCGCCCGGCTCGGCTCGCTGGCCCTGCAGATGCCGCTGCCCTGGGTGTTCGACTGGGCCGGGCTGCAGTCGATCGACGTCGAGGCGGCGAGCCGCCTGTCGGAGCTCTTCCGCAGCTGGATGCCGCAGGACCTCGACATGCGCTGGCTCGGCGGCGAGCGGCTGTTCGCGGTGCTGCAGGAAGCCGCGCCGACCGGCGCCCGCGATTCCGACCCGGCGTACTGGCAGCTGCGCCTCGACGCGCTGCGCATGAGCAATCGCCCCGACCACTTTGACGAGGCGGCGATCGACTACTGCGTCACCTACGAGGTGTCGCCGCCGTCGTGGGAGCCGGCGCGCTGCGTCGTCCGCATCACCGGCTCGAACCAGCCGACGACGCAGCCACCGCTGTCGACGGTGGTGAGCGACGTCTCGACGTCGTTCCTCGAGTCGCAGATCACCGACGCGCCGCAGCTGGTCGAGGTTGGCACCGTCGAGCTCTCCGGCCAGCTGATCGGCGACATCGGCAACACGCTGAAGAAGATGGACAACGAGCTCGGCACCGCCAAGATCGTCAACGTGTCGTGCGCGCGGCTGATCCGGGTCGACTTCATCGCCGCCGGCGATCTCCTCAACTGGGTCCTCGCGCGTCGTGCCGAGAACCGCGCAGTGAGCTTCGTCGAGGCGCACAGGATGGTCGCGCTGTTCTTCGGCGCGATGGGAATCAACGAGCACGCGAAGGTCAAGGTCAGGACCGTCTGACCGCTCGACGGTTCGGCGCCGGGGCGCCGGCGCCCGCGTGCCGCTCGTCGCCCTCGCCGCGGGGCGAGGCGCTCCTTCTTAAACTCGGCTTGCCATGGTGCTGTGCCCGCAGTGCAACGAGGAGAACCCGCCGAAGTTCCGGCTCTGCGGGTACTGCGGCGCGCCGCTCGCTCCCGCAGCGCCGCCGCTGCCGCCGCGCGAGGTGCGCCGCACCGTCACGATCATCTTCTCCGACCTCAAGGGCTCGACCGAGCTCGGGGAGTCGCTCGACCCCGAGGTCCTGCACGACGTCAAGGAGCGCTACTTCCAGGCGATGGCCGCCGAGATCACGCGCCACGGCGGCAAGATCGAGAAGTACATCGGCGACGCGATCATGGCGGTCTTCGGCTTGCCGCAGCCGCACGAGGACGATGCGCTGCGCGCTGTCCGCGCCGCCGCCGGCATGCAGGAGGCGCTCAAGCGCGTCAACGTCGAGCTCGGCGAGCGCTACGGGGTCGCCCTTGCCAACCGCACCGGCATCAACACCGGCGAGGTCGTCGCGGTCGACGACCCACAGGCAGCGCAGAAGCTCGCAACCGGCGACGCCGTCAACGTCGCAGCCCGGCTCGAGCAGGCCGCGCCGACCAACGAGATCTATCTCGGCGCGGTCACGCATCACCTGGTGCGCGACGCGATCGAAGCCGAGGCGGTCGAGCCGCTGACGCTCAAGGGCAAGAGCGAGCCGGTCGCGGCGTTCCGCCTGATCGCGGCGCGCGGGCTGGACGGCTACGCGCGCCGCGAGGACAGCCCGATCGTCGGCCGCGAGGACGAGATCGCCGCGGTCGACCGCATCCTCGGCGAGATCACGAACGAGCGCGAAGCCCGGCTGGTGACGATCTTCGGCCACGCCGGCATCGGCAAGTCGCGGCTGGCGCGCGAGGTCATCGCGCGCGCCGGCGAAGGCGCGCGAATCGTCAAGGGCCGCTGCCTTGCGTACGGCGACGGCATCACGTTCTGGCCGCTGCGCGAGATCGCGGGCGGTGCCGCCGGGATCCGCGCCGACGACGGTCCGGCCGAGGCGCGCGCCAAGCTCGCCGAGCTGATCGGCGACGACGACGTCGTCGCGCGCATCGCGTCGGCGATCGGACTCAGCGAAGGCGCATTCGCGCTGCACGAGGTCAACTGGGCGGCACGCAAGCTCTTCGAGAGGCTTGCCGTCGACGGCCCGCTGGTCGCGCTGATCGACGACATCCACTGGGCCGAGCCGGCGTTCCTCGACCTGATCGAGCACGTCCTCGACTCGGCCGAGAACGCGCCGATCCTGCTGCTCGCGACGGCGCGCCCCGATCTGCTCGAGAAGCGCCCGGCCTGGGCCGAGCGCGACGGGGCGCTGCGCATCGAGCTGAAGCCGCTGAGCGACGCCGCCGCGGCGCGCGTCGCCGAGAACCTGCTCGGCGCGTCGTTCCCTGCCGACGTCGCGGCGCGCATCGTCGCCGCCGCCGAAGGCAATCCGCTCTATGTCGAGCAGATCCTCGCGATGCTCGTCGACACGAAGGCGATCCGCAAGCAGGACGACGGCCAGTGGGTGCGCGGCGAGAACTACGGCGAGATCGACATCCCGCCGACGATCAAGGCGCTGCTCGAGGCGCGGCTCGGCCAGCTCGCGCCGGGCGAGCGCACCGCGATCGAGCCGGCGTCGGTGATCGGACTGCAGTTCGCCGCGCCCGCGGTCGCGTCGCTTGCTCCCGAGCGCGCGCGCCAGTCGATCGAGGAGCAGCTCGCCAACCTGACCCGAAAGCAGTTCGTCCACGCGCTGCCATCGGCGGAAGACGCCGAGCTGATCTATCGCTTCCACCACCATCTCGTCCGCGACACCGTCTACGGCAGCTTGCTCAAGCGCGTCCGCGCCAACCTCCACGTCGACTTCGTCAAGTGGGCCGACAAAGTCAACGCGGAGCGCGGCCGCGGCCTCGAGTTCGAGGAGATCCTCGGCTACCACCTCGAGTCGGCGCACCGCTACCTCGTCGAGCTCGGGCCGCTCGACGAGCGCGGCCACGAGATCGGGCGCGACGCGTCGCGCCGGCTCGCGTCGGCCGGCGGCCGCGCGTTCGGCCGCGGCGACGCGCACGCCTCGGAGAACCTGCTGCGGCGCGCGATCGCGCTGCTTCAGGAGAGCGACCCGCTCCGGCTGCCGCTGCTGCCGCAGCACGCCGAGGTGCTCCTCGAGCTCGGCCGCTTCGACGACGCGCGCGCGCTCGTCGAGCACGCGCATGCGATCGCCGCGCTCGTCGGCAACGACCGCGTCCGCGCCGCCGCCGACCTCGTGCGCATGCACGTGCGCCTGCACAAGGCCGAGCCCGGCAACTGGAGCGAGGCGACTCAGCAGCTGACCAGCGAGACGATCCCGCTCCTCGAGCAGCAAGGGGCGCACGCCGAGCTCGCGCGCGCCTGGCGGCTCGTCGCGCTGACGCGCCAGGTCGCCGGATCGCTCGGCAACGCCGGCGACGCGATCCTGAAGGTGGTGACGCATGCCCGCGCCGCCGGCGACGAGCGCTTCGTCGCGCGCAGCGCGCTCGGCCTCACCTTCAACGTGCTCTACGGCCCGACGAGCGTCCGCGAGGCGCTGCAGCAATGCGAGAGCTTCGTCACCGACGGCATGCGCGACCGCCTCGTCCAGGGGCTCATCATGTGCAAGGTCGCGCAGCTGCGTGCGATGAACGGCGACTTCGCCGACGCGCGCACGCTGTACCACCAGGCGCGAAGCCTCCTCGACGACCTCGGCCAGTCGGTCAACGTCGCGACGACGTCGTTCGACCTCGGCATGGTCGAGCTGCTCGCCGGTGACCCCGTCGCCGCCGAGCGCGCGGTGCGACCGGACTACGAGACGCTGCAGGCGATGGGCGCGACGTACCTGCTCTCGAGCATGGGCGCGATCCTCGCGCGCGCGGTGCGCGCGCAAGGGCGCGACGACGAGGCGCTCGAGCTGACCGAGGCTGTCGAGTCGGCGGCCGCCGACGACGACGTCGACGCGCAGGTGCTCTGGCGCGGCATCCGCGCGCCGATCCTCGCGCGCGCCGGGCAGATCGCCGAGGCCGAAGCGCTCGCGCGCGCCGCGCACGAGCGGGCGCGGCAGACCGAGATGCCGGAACTGCAGGGCTTCGCGCTCACCGAGCTGGCGTCGGCGCTGCAGCTCGCGGGACGGATCGACGAAGCGCGCGCTGCGATGGCCGACGCGATCGTGGTGTACGCGAAAAAGGGCGACGTCGCGTCCGAGGGGCGCGCCAGGCGCCTGCTCGCGATGCTGGAGCGCGCCGGCTGAAAAGAGAAACGGGCCCACTGGGCCCGTTCTGCGAGAGGGAAGTGGCTTACCAGTTGATGATGCCGTTCGTCTTGCCGAGGACGCGGATGTGCCAGCTTCCCGAGCCATCGACGAAAGTCTGATTGTTCGCCGGAGTGGCGGGGATGTAGCAACGATCGGCCCCGCTAGGGATCGAGAAGACCGGGCCAGCTGCGACGTCGCACTGGTTGATCGCATACGTGTTGACGCCGTCCGTGTAGATCAACGTGCCATTGAGGTTGTTGATGTCGGCAAAGCCCTTCAGCGTCGACTTGTCGCGCAGCAGATCGACGAACAGCGGATTGGTGGCGTCAAAGGTGATGAGCGCGCCCGTGATCGGATCGACGATCCTCACAGTCGACTTGAAGCACTTCTTGAACATCGCCGAACAAGAGCTGCTGTTGATGTCCTCCTTGAGGTCGATCGGGACGTCCTTCGGGGGAGTCACCAGCGTATTCGAATTGCCTATCGCGACCTTGAAGCCGTTGCCGCCCACGATGTAGCTGCGCAGCCCCGCGGAGCTGTCGAGCGACAGGATGATGGGCGGGCTGTCGTGCTGAACGACGTTGGAGGGATTCGAGTCCGAGTTGCCCTGTCCGGCTTGGACGGTCCACACCAGCTTCAGCGTCGAGTCCTGCCCGGAAGTCGGGGCGTTCGGCGTCGGAATGATGAACGTGATGGCTGCGGAGGTCGCGGGAACCGTCGCCGGCAGCGAGACCAGGCAGACCAAGCCAGAGCCGAGCGGTGCGACCTGGGAATCGACCGTACACCCTTGGGGCACGATCACGAACACCGGACCCTGCCCATCGTTGATCGACGTACGAACCTTGAACCAGGCGTTGTTGATGTTGCTCGAGGTCGCGTTGGTGAGAGTCGCCCTGTACGCGGCATTCAAGGTCTGCCCGAGTGCTGCCTTGACGCCGCTGTACGACACGGAGGGGGCACCGGAAGCGTTGTTCGGGACCAGAGGGTCGACCACCACGTCGATGAACTTCGTGCCGGCAAATGCGGACGCGGAAACAAGCGCCGCCCCAAGCAAGCCGACCGATGCCAACGCGCGCAGCGAACGCGCGACTGGGCTCCTGTCGCGAGCGTGGCGGCGATCAATGACAACTTCCGAACTCTTCATGCTGAACTCCCGTTGGTGTCTGTTAGCCCGCCAACTTGGTGGTTGGCTTGACGTCGAAAGAGAGCGACCACGATCTTCAGCCGATCTGCGGTCCGGCTTCTTTCCGCGCCTCGGCAAGGGTGCCGCGGACTGGGCCGCACTGTAAGGCACGTCCTACGTCGCGGCCGGAAATCCGCCTACGCCAACCCCCTTGAACGCGGGGGTAGCGAGCCCCGTTCATCCACAACCGTGTGGAGGCCCGACCAAGAGGACGGCGCGATCGAGGGAAACCCTGATGCCGCGCCGGCTCCCGGCGGCGCGGCTTGAGTTCGAACGCGCCCGCCACAATGTGCGCCCGATGGACGAGTCCTACCACGGCACGACGATCGTCAGCGTGCGCCGCGACGGCAAGGTGGCGCTCGGCGGCGACGGCCAGGTGACGCTCGGCAACGTCGTCGCCAAGTCGACGGCGAAAAAGGTCCGCCGCCTCTACCACGACAAGGTACTCGCCGGCTTCGCGGGTGCGACCGCCGACGCGTTCACGCTGTTCGAGCGCTTCGAGGCCAAGCTCGAGAAGCACCAGGGCCATCTCGTCCGCTCGGCCATCGAGCTGACGAAGGACTGGCGCACCGACCGCGTGCTGCGCCGACTCGAGGCGATGCTCGCCGTCGCCGACCACGAGACCTCCCTCATCGTCAGCGGCAACGGCGACGTCCTCGAGCCCGAGCACGGCATCGTCGCGATCGGCTCCGGCGGATCGTTTGCGGCCGCTGCGGCGCGCGCCCTGCTGCAGGAGACGCAGCTCTCGCCGCGCGACATCGTCAAGCGCTCGCTCGAGATCGCCGGCGACCTGTGCATCTACACCAACCAGAACCACACGATCGAGACGCTCGAGTGACGGACGCCGCACGCAAGTCGAGCATGACGCCCAAGGAGATCGTCTCCGAGCTCGACCGCCACATCGTCGGCCAGGCAGCCGCCAAGCGCTCCGTCGCGATCGCGCTGCGCAACCGCTGGCGCCGCCAGCAGGTCGACGAAGGCATGCGCGCCGAGATCACGCCGAAGAACATCCTCATGATCGGCCCGACCGGCGTCGGCAAGACCGAGATCGCGCGGCGGCTGGCGCGGCTCGCCGATGCACCCTTCATCAAGGTCGAGGCGACCAAGTTCACCGAGGTCGGCTACGTCGGCAAGGACGTCGACTCGATCGTCCGCGACCTCGTCGACATGGCCGTCAAGCAGGAGCGCGAGGCGGCGATGAAGCGGCAGCGTGCGCGCGCCGAGGACGCCGCCGAAGATCGCATCCTCGACGTCCTCGTGCCGTCCCCGCGCAGCGACTTCGGCTTCTCGAGCGGCGCGCCCGCCCCCGCCGAGGACAACACGGCGCGCCAGGTCATGCGCAAGCGCCTGCGCGAAGGGCTGCTCGCCGACCGCGAGATCGAGATCGAGGTCGCCGAGCCGAAGCCCGCGCTCGAAATCATGGGGCCGGCCGGCATGGAAGAGATGGCCGAGCAGCTGCGCGGCATGTTCGCCAACCTCGGCGGCAACAAGAAGAAGACGCGCAAGCTGAAGATCGCCGAGGCGCAGCAGCTGATCCTCGACGAGGAGGCCGCCAAGCTCGTCAACGACGACGACGTCAAGGCGGGTGCGGTCGCCAACGCCGAGCAGAACGGCATCGTCTTCATCGACGAGATCGACAAGGTCGCGTCGCGCTCGGAGACCTCGGGCCCCGACGTCTCGCGCCAGGGCGTGCAGCGCGACCTGCTGCCGCTCGTCGAGGGCACGACGGTCAACACCAAGTACGGCATGGTGCGGACCGACCACATGCTGTTCATCGCGTCGGGAGCGTTTCACCTCAGCAAGCCGAGCGACCTCATCCCCGAGCTGCAGGGGCGCTTTCCGATCCGCGTCGAGCTCGGGTCGCTCTCGGTCGACGACTTCGAAGCGATCCTGACGCAGACGCACGCCAGCCTCGTCAAGCAGTACAAGCTGCTGCTCGCGACCGAGGGCGTCGAGCTCGAGCTCGCGCCCGATGCGATCCGCCGCGTCGCGCAGATCGCGTTCGACGTCAACGAGCGCACCGAGAACATCGGCGCGCGCAGGCTTGCGACGGTGATGGAGCGTCTGCTCGACGAGGTCAGCTTCGATGCGCCCGACCGCAACGGGCAGACCGTGCGGATCGACGCCGCCGCGGTCGACGACAAGCTCGCCGAGCTGGCGAAGAACGAGGACCTCTCGCGCTACATCCTCTGAGCGAAGACGCTCAGGAAGCGCCGCGCTCCGACTGCGCCTGCAGCTGCAGCAGTCCGTCGAAGATCAGCGTCTCGACGGTCTCGAACGGCAGGTCGCTGATCGACGCCAGCTTGACCGCGGCGCCGCCGCTCATGAGCAGCGCCGGCTCACGGCCCGAGTGCCTGAGGAGCTTGCGGTGCATGCGCTCGACCGCGCCGGCGATCGCGTCGGAGCCGCCGCTCATCAGCGCGTCGCTCGTGTTGGTCGGGAAGTCGACCGCTTCGCCGGTCGGCGCCTTCAGGCCCGCGGTGCCCATCTCGAGCGCGCGCAGCATCAGGCCGAAGCCCGGCAGGATGAGGCCGCCGAGAAAGCGGCCGTCGGTGTCGAGCGCATCGACCGTCACCGCCGTGCCGACCATGATGACGAGCGCCGGCCGCGCCGGCCCGCGCGC
>Ga0207689_10001656_pt1 | contig 21117 bp, 23 predicted proteins | sample KBSMisM52_FD_184312 | JGI IMG/M metagenome (GOLD analysis project Ga0207689, IMG submission 184312) | Miscanthus rhizosphere microbial communities from Kellogg Biological Station, Michigan, USA - KBS Miscanthus M5-2 (SPAdes) (version 2) | ecosystem: Host-associated > Plants > Roots >... | reverse complement strand
ATCGGTTCCCATCCGAGAAAATCCAATCAATATGCCGGCCAAGGTAGCGAGCGGGATTGTGAAGCTGAGGATACCCGGGAACATTGTGGCTGCGATTCCGGCGACGACCGAAAACGGCAAGTCCGTGTAAAGCAGAACTTCTGCGAGGCGGGAAACCTGTTGGGCAAAGAGAACTGCCGACAACATCAAGAGTGAAAGCAGAACATAAGGTATGGTCGCCCAAACTATGTATCTGGGAATCAGCAGTGACGTAGGCTTGAAGTTGTTCTTGAACAAAACGGGTCCGCTATTGAACAAACGTCGGCCTTACTCGTGGGAGGCGCTCCAATACTCTGCCAATCATCTGGTGCGTAAGTTCGGCTAACTCCTTCTTCGTTCTTACTGGAACATCCCTGGCTCCCTCCGCAAACTTGGCTGGCGACAGTTTCTCCGTGGTGCGCAAGTGAGCGTGAAGTCGTTGCGACACAGTGCCACCTCGTCCATTGCTACATGTCTGACAGCGTAGAACCATTTCCGAAGATGAGATGAAGACAGGTTCGTCAGTTGTAAATGCACGATGACAATCAGCGCAAGTTTTTAGGTCCGGCATAAACCCTTCTATCTTCAAAATCCAGACCTCGAAGTAACGCAGGATCGCCTGGAGGTCGTTTGGGCTCTGACCGATCGCGTCAAAGCAGGCGCTCGCCATTCGATAAAGGAGTTCGTTAGCTTGATGAGGGGGAGAAAACTCAATGAGTAAATCCCCTAGGTACGCCAAACCCGTGACCGTCGAAGCATCGGACGAAAGGTTAAAGTTTGACTTTAGGATTTCGGTCTGGCGTATCGAAACCAGCTCCTGGTTTTCCCTCTCGTAATACGTGAGCTTTACGAAAGTGAACGGCTCCAGCGACGCTCCGAATCGATTCCTTAACTTGCGGCATCCTTTGGCGACGCCTCGAACAAGGCCGGCAGCTTTAGTGAGACAAACAACGATCTTGTCAGCTTCAGCCAGGTTGTAGGTTCGAAGTACCAGCGCTTCGGTGTCGACTAAAGCCATCTTCGAAGGCTCACGGTATGAAGTAGAGGAGCCAACCCAAAACTAATCCAATCACCATAAACTCGGCGAAGACCTTCAATCCGTATAGGAGTCGTTCCCTTGCCGAATCTTTTGCAACTGCTCCAAATACCGCCGACGCAAGAACAGCAAATACCGTCATCACGAAGAAATGTCTCATGGCTTCCTCCCTGCGGCGATATCAAATGCGTCGAGCATTGTCAGGTAATTAAGAAGGCCGGCGATTAGCAGAAACGTGTTGCCGTATTCGTAAGTCGCTCGAGCCGCTTGAGCCAAATCATCAGCAAAGCCGATATCCAACAACCAACATACGATATACAGGGCACCAGAACCTAAATTGGCGATCATTGGCGGAACTTGAAGCAAGGGGGAAGAACCCTGTCCCGTCGACAAATTGAACATGTGTCCGCCCATTTGCATGCCCAGAAAAAAACAAACCCACACGGAGCCGCCCATCAAAGCCGCTCGCGTCCAGCGCCTGTTTAGCAAGTGTCCCGCGCCGGGGATAAACCAAGCTGCCGCTCCGACAGCCCAAGCCATCGGGGGCGTCGGGGCAGCTTGTTGAATTGCTTTCTCAGTCTTTACCAATCTAATCCTCCATTAGTGCATCGCTAATACTTTACCTGAACTTCACATCCAATCCTTAATTGTTAACTTGAGCCGTCGGCATTGCGACCTCTCACGATTTACCTTAACGACTAGTGTCAGTAGAGGAGGTGCGCCCGTCTGATCTCATGGAACTCTTGAAGTGGTTGTTTCCAACTTGAGAGTAGTTCATGAAGTCCGATTCCCTGTTCAAATGCTTTTCGAATCTTATCCGTTCCGCTGATTACGTCGAAAGGGTTCTTATCGTAGACATATTCGTATGGTGGTTCTTTCCAGCGAAAATCGTTTGGGTAAAGATCGTAAGCTGCTTTCACCATTGCCACTCCAACGCTTACCGGCTCGAATACATTTCGATCCGTTACGTGTATCTGCACTCCGCCGCATGTAACTCGCGCATGCTTTTGAAATGTTGGCTGAAACGCGCAGGCGCGAAAGCGAACCCCCTCAAACTGCAATGCATTCAGATAGTCCGCATATTGATCTGGATCTATGTAAGGCGCGCCGATTAGTTCAAACGGACGGGTTGTGCCTCTGCCTTCAGACATTTGCGTGCCTTCAAAATGCACGGTACCAGGAAACACGGTAGCGGCATCAACTGTCGGCATGTTGGGTGACGGCAGCACCCATGGTGCGTCAGTTTCGTCATGCCATAAGTCACGGTTCCAGCCATCCATCGTTACGACATCAAGTTCGCATTGGATGTTGAAGTTTTTGTTGAAGAGTAATGCTAGTTCACCGGGAGTCATGCCATGACGCGTTGGTATTGGGAATAGACCAACGAAAGAAGCGAACTCTGGCTCGAGGGTATTACCGGCGACCTGGGTTCCGTTAATTGGGTTCGGTCTGTCACATACGATCACTCGCTTACCGAATTGGCGGGCAGCCCGCATGCAATTCGCCATAGTGTAGATGAATGTATAAATCCGACAGCCAACGTCCTGCATATCGAAAACCAGAACGTCGACATCCTGAAGCATTGCCTCAGTAGGCTCGCGAGTTTCACTGTAAAGGGAATAGACAGGCAGACCGGTCTTTCGATCTGTGGCGTGATCGGTCTCTATCATGTTGTCCTGAACGTCGCCCCGGATGCCGTGTTGCGGTCCGAACAGCGCCTTCAGTTCTATCCCGGCTTGTTGATGAAAGAGATCAGCCGCGTGCTCATATTCGTGATTGACGGATGCTTGATTGCAGATGAGTCCAATACGAGCACCGGACACGAGTTCAACTTTTTCTTTAAGTAGTTTCTCAACGCCGAGTCTAACGGGTTGAAGCGCTTTTGATCTCGCCAATGTTTGATTCTCTCGCTCTAGAGTTAATGTCATTCTTTAGCTTTTCAGCCGCAAAGAACCGATCCGCCATTTACATTCAGCACTTCACCGGTGATGTAACTTGCCCATTTTGAGCAAAGGAAAACAATTGGCGCAGCCAGTTCGTCGGGTTGTCCGATCTTTCGTAATGGTATGGTTTGCAAGATTGATTCAAGCTTTGCTTTGTCGATGAAGACACCATCATTCATGTCAGTCTCAACCCAACCGGGGGCGACACAGTTTACGTTGATACCAAATGGCGCCAATTCAACAGCCAGTGATTTTGTAAACGAAATCTGTCCACCTTTGGATGCAGCGTAGTTGGAAACTTTAGCCTCGCCGCGTTGCCCAGCTGTTGAACTCACTATGACGATTCGCCCAAATTCCTGCTGCTTCATCACGGGCACAGCGGCGCGGCAAACAGTCCACGTGCCCTTCAAATTAATCGCTATTGTTCGATCCCAAAGCTCTTCGGAGATTGATTCGACGGCGTCGCCTTCCCATATCCCTGCATTGCAAATTAAGAAGTCGAGTCGGCCAAAGTGTTCGAGTGTTTCTTTAACAACTCGAGAGCCATCTTCAAGTGTTGAGACATCACCTTGTATGGCGACGGCTTTGATGCCACGTGTCTTAGCTTTAGCCACAGCTTCATTCGCAGCTTCAACATCTCGTACGTAGTTGACTGCAACAGATGCACCTAGCTCCGCAAACAATTCAACTACCGATCTCCCAATGCCTCGTGAAGCACCGGTTACCAAGGCAACTTTACCCGCCAGACCTAAGGTGTCGTTTGGCACGCGTGGTTCTTCCCTTCTCTATACAGCAGCTGGAGTCGATCTTTCGTCGTTTAGTTTTCGAAGTACGCGCGCCCTCACTTCGTCTACAAATGTCTTGAACAGCCGTTGCGAGAACTGATCTGTCTTCCAGCCTAGCTCCGGATGCCACTGAACCGCGACGACAAAACGGTCATCGCGCGGATCCTCTAATGCCTCAATCAGTCCATCCGACGATCGGGAAACAACAGCCAGGTCCTTGCCCGCTGTTTCAACTGCCTGGTGGTGGTGGCTGTTAACCAGGAGAACATCAGAGTCGATAGCGAGTCGATTCAATTGGCTCCCGTCAACCAACGTTACTTTGTGAGACGCCCTGTCACGTGGGACGCCCTGCTGATGTTTGATTGCGGCTGGCACCTGCGAATCAATGTCCTGGATGAGGGTTCCACCTCGGGAGACATTCAAGACTTGCATGCCAAAACAGATGGCTAAGATTGGCAGTCCACGTCGCTCTGCAGCGGCAATGATTAGCAAGTCTGTTTCGTCTTTGATCGGGTGGACCGTTCCCAACCCCTGATGCGGCTGCTGTCCATAGCGAATCGGATCGACGTCCGAATCACTTCCAGGTAGTAGAACTCCGTCGAGGCAATCGACAACTGAGTCGATGTAATCAACCTTTGGGATGAGACTGATGTGCACGGGCGTGCCGCCCGCAGCTTCAACTGCCTCACTGTAGTGGCGCGAGAGATAGAACCTATCGGTTTCTAATTCAATGCGCATCGGGATGCCGATTAGAGGTCGCTTTTCCATCTTTTGATCCACCGTTAGCCGCTGGTTCTTGCGAAAAGTATCATAACCCAACTTGTATTGAATTGCCGTGATCGCATGGGAGTGGCCGTCCTTGACTTACATTCAAACGAATTCCTATAGTGCTCACTAAAGAAACATGCCGAAGCGATCCCAAAAAATGCGCAGTACAACTGTCCTGTTGGTACGGAAAGATGCGCATGTCGCACTTGCTGGAGACGGGCAGGTGACGCTCGGTGAAACTGTGATGAAGGCGAGCGCTAAGAAGGTCAGACGTCTCTACAACGATCAGATCCTGGCAGGTTTTGCAGGAGCGACCGGCGATGCCTTCTCATTGCTGACTCGCTTCGAAAGTAAGCTCGAACAGTATCACGGCAATCTGGAGCGAGCGGCGATCGAACTCAGTAAAGAATGGCGCACCGATAAGATGTTGAGGCATCTGGAGGCGCTGTTAGTTGTTGCCGACAGTAAGAGTTCCTTCCTGTTGTCCGGGAATGGAGATGTCATCGCACCCGACGAAGGCGTTCTCGCCATAGGTTCCGGTGGCTCCTATGCTCTTGCGGCTGCTCGTGCGCTTCTAAAACACACCGATTTGCCTGCTAAAGAAATTGCAGTTGAAGCCCTTCGCATCGCAGGCGAGATTTGTATTTACTCCAATCAGAACATTGTTGTTGAGGAATTGTAGACACCTGCAAGCATGAGGTGTGCAGTTACAGTCAATGGTTATCTACTTAGCTGGTGAAGTTGATGAAGAAGCTCGACTCGACGAGATGTCGCCGCGACAAATCGTGAGTGAGTTGGACAAGCATGTCGTCGGTCAACGCAATGCAAAGCGTGCGGTCGCTGTGGCGTTGCGTAATCGAGTACGGCGTCAGAAGCTGGCCCCCGAAATGGCCGTCGATGTCATGCCCAAGAACATCATCATGATTGGTTCGACCGGCATCGGCAAAACCGAGATCGCCCGGCGCCTGGCACGAATGTCAAACTCTCCGTTTCTGAAGGTTGAGGCTTCAAAGTTTACGGAAGTAGGTTACGTAGGTCGTGACGTAGAAAGCATGATTCGTGACCTTACAGAAATTTCAATCGAAATAACGCGACAGGAAAAGAGCGAGGAGGTTGCCGAAAAAGCGGAGCTCAACGTTGAGGAAAGAATTCTTGATTTGTTGCTTCCGCCTCTGCGTTCGAATGCAGGCTATTTTGATTTTGACTCGGAAACATCCGAAGAAGAAACGACTGAAGAAGCTGATAGTCCTGCGAAAGATGAGCAGTTTCAACGGACGCGCGAAAAGCTGAGAACTCAATTGAGAAGCGGGAAACTTGATAACCGGCTCATCGAGCTTGAGGTTCGAGAAAAGAACTTTCCAGTCATTGAACTTGCAGGACCCCAGGGCGTCGAAGAGATGGGTATCAACATGAAGGATATGTTGGGCAATCTCTTTCAAGGTCGGACGAAGCGCCGCAAGATGCGCGTTGACGAAGCAATCGAATACATGATGCAGGAAGAGGAAGAGCGACTTATTGACATGGATCAAGTCGCTCGAGCGGCGATTGAAAGAGTCGAGAATTCAGGAATCATTTTCCTCGACGAGATTGATAAGATTGCCGGCAGAGAATCCGGTCATGGACCTGACGTTTCGAGAGAAGGTGTTCAGCGCGATATTCTGCCGATTGTCGAAGGCACGACTGTGAATAGTCGTTACGGTATGGTTCGCACGGATCATATTCTGTTCATTGCTGCCGGCGCTTTTCACGTTTCAAAACCTTCTGATCTAATTCCGGAATTGCAGGGCCGCTTCCCCATTCGGGTCGAGCTCGAGTCACTCACGATCGAAGACTTCAAACGAATTCTTACGGAACCAAGAAATGCGCTCATTAAGCAATACCAGGCAATGATGGAAACAGAAGGCGTGACGATTGAATTCACCGGTGATGCGATCGACTCGATTGCCAACTTTGCAGCGCAGGTGAACCAGCAGACGGAAGACATTGGCGCTCGCCGGTTGCAAACGATTATGGAAAAGCTTTTGGAAGAGATTAGTTTTGAAGGACCAGACCTTGAGCCGAAGAAACAACGTATCGACGCGGCCTATGTAGAAAATATGCTCGCGGCAACTGTTAAGGATCAGGACTTGAGCCGCTACATCTTGTAAAACTGACAACTCGCCCTGAAGGACAATCCCACCGTTGACCCACTTGGATTCAAGTATCCCTTCCACTAAACGCTTTCGAACCGCCACGGTCTACTTGGCAATATTGCTGCTGGTGTCGTTTTCTGCCGCGTGCGGTAAACGAAGACCACCGCTTCCTCCGACTGAGCGAGTTCAACAACGCACCGAACTGCTTTCAGGCGCACAGCAAGGCAATGAAGTGATCCTGACCTGGCCAGCACCACCGCGCAACGCACCGGATAGCAGCGTACAAAGTATTCGTCGGATTGATGTCTACCGATTAGCGGAGAAACCTGATGCACGGCGAGGATTGACGGAAGATGAGTTTGCTGCGAAAGCGACGCTGGTTGGCTCTGTAACGTATGAGCAAATCAGGAACGCCGGCGAGTCTTTAACTTATGCGGACGCTCTCGAATTGACTGGTACGCCGGCTCGACTTCGTTATGCGGTGCGGTACGTTAATGCTTCAGGACAACGCGCAGCCTTTTCAAACTTCCTGTTGATTGAACCCGCTGTCCGGATTGCACAGCCACCGACGATGCAACGCACTGGCAAGGAAGTAACCGAAGATGCCATCAACTTAACCTGGCAACCGCCAGTCGCTAACATCGATGGTTCAACACCAGTCAATCTGTTGGGCTACAACGTCTATCGAATGGACGAGTCGCAGAGTACTCCCGGACAAACACCTCTTAATTCGTCCTTGATCTCCGGGACCGAGTTCGCTGATAAGAATTTCAAGTTTGGCAGTGAGTATCGGTATTTGGTCCGGGCTGTTTCGTTGGGGACCGAAGGTGCGCAGGTCGAAAGCTTAAACTCCAACATCGTTCCGGTATCACCGCGCGATACCTTTGCACCTTCGGCACCAGGGGGAATCAGTATTGGCCCGAGTCCCGGTCGCCTGTCGATCTTTTTCGCGGCCAATCCCGAATCAGATATTGCCGGCTACAATATTTACCGATCGACTGATCCAGATTTACCAAAGGCGAGTTGGACGAAATTGAATTCGACACTCTTGACGCGTACTTCATTCATCGACGACAAGGTCGAAAGCGGAAAGAAGTATTACTATTACCTGACCGCCGTTGACACAACCGGAAATGTGAGTCAGCTGTCCGATGTCTATTCTGAAATAGTTCCCTGAGACTCGATTTGAAGAAATGAAACTCTGTCGCATTTCACACTCGAACTTCTCGTCACCCAGGTTTGCTGTGGTGAAAGAAACGAAGGTTTATCCACTGGATGAAACGTTTACATTCGATCGCATCGACGTTCCTCCGAACGCCAGTTCACTCGATCTCGACGACGTACTCTTGCTCGCCCCCGTCACCCCTTCAAAAATCGTCTGCGTAGGACGAAACTATCTCGAGCATGCGGCTGAACTCGGCAATAAGATGCCTGATGAGCCGCTGCTGTTTTTGAAGCCACCTTCATCGATCATTAGCCACGACGAAGCGATTCGTTTACCACCTCAATCGCAGCAAGTTGAACATGAAGGTGAACTCGGAGTCGTCATCGGACGAACGGCAACCCGGATCGGCGAGGATGATGATCCGTTGAGTTACGTATTCGGCTATACCTGCGTCAACGATGTGACGGCCCGCGATCTCCAACGTAAGGATGTGCAGTTCACGCGAGGCAAGTCATTCGACACGTTTTGTCCGGTCGGACCCTGGATCGTTACAGACATCGATCCTACCAATCTCAGCGTGACGACGCGTGTGAATGGTGAAACAAAACAAAATGGCAACACCGCGGACATGGCTTTTCCAGTTGCTTTTCTAATAAGGTATATCTCACACATTATGACTTTGAATCCGGGTGACCTAATTGCGACTGGAACACCAGCCGGCGTGTCACGAATGAAGGACATGGATGAGGTTGAGGTAGAAGTCGGTGGTATCGGAATTCTAAGGAATGTCGTCATAAATCCCGATAGAAACAGGATAAAGGGTTAGGAATAGGAGTTTAGTCATGAAGTTCTTTCTCGACACAGCAAACCTAAACGAAATCCGCGAAGGCGCCGCTTTAGGATTAGCAGATGGTGTCACAACAAACCCATCGTTGATCTCAAAAGAGGGCGGCGTGGATTTCAAGCAACACATCGCTGCGATTTGTGAAATTGTGCAGGGACCGGTCTCTGCCGAGGTAACAAGTCAGGACAAAGATGGAATGGTGCGTGAAGGTCTCGAGTATTCAAAGATCGCACCCAACGTCGTCATCAAATGTCCACTCACTCGTGAAGGCCTGAAGGCTACGCGACAGTTGTCCGATGGCGGTATTCGAGTAAACGTGACGTTGTGCTTCTCAGCTGCTCAGGCGATTCTGGCTGCCAAAGCTGGTGCGTCGTTCATTAGTCCGTTCCTTGGAAGGCTCGACGATATCGGCCAGAACGGCTTGGTACTGTTGCAGGAGATTGTCGAAATCTATCAGAACTACAGCTGGAAAACTGAAGTGCTGGCAGCGAGTCTCCGTCACCCTATTCACGTGATCGAAGCAGCGCGGCTGGGAGCTGATATCGCAACTATGCCGTTCAAGGTAATCGATCAGTTGTTCAATCATCCGCTGACCGATAAGGGGCAGGCTCAATTCCTGGCTGACTGGGCGAAGAGTGGGCACAAGTAGCGAGTCAGGCCGAATTTTAGTTCGCACCCATAAGTATGACGGCGCCGAACATCGTCGTTGGTTTGCTGAGGTAATAAAGTACGAGTCTCCACTTATCGTGCTTGACGCCCAGTTTGATCAAGATATCCAACACGATCTGCTCGGGACGATTGCTTCGGGAACACTGAGTACGGAGTTCTACTGGTTAGATCGCTGGTACAACGTCTTTCGCTTTGCCGAGCCTGACCGGTCGTTAAAAAGCTTTTACTGCAACATCAACATGCCGCCTGTGTTTGATGGTGAAGTTCTTAGCTATGTCGATCTCGACATTGATGTCCTCGTTGAACCAGACTTCTCATATCGTGTTTTGGATCTGGAAGACTTTGAGGCAAACGCTGAGCTCTATTCCTACCCAGCAGACATTCGCGAAAGCGCGCATCGCGCGCTCGATGATCTTCTCAAGTTAGTCGAAAGGCGAGCGTTTCCGTTCGACGTCAAATAAGAACGATCCTTCTATGGCTTCAAAGCAACAACCCAAACCAGCGCGCACCAAGCTCGACCTTCTTCGCGAGAAGCAACAACAAGCTGAACTCGGTGGCGGAACGTCGCGGGTTGAAAAACAACACGAGTCGGGAAAGATGACTGCCCGTGAGCGAGTCGAGTTTTTGCTGGACGAGGGTACGTTTGAGGAGTTCGATAAGCTGGTTGTCCATCGTTCGAAAGACTTCGATCTAGAGAAACAAATCTATCCCGGTGATGGAGTAGTGACCGGTCATGGACTAATTGAAGGTCGAAAAGTTTTTGTCTTCGCCCAGGATTTTACTGTCTTCGGTGGTTCCCTTTCAGAAACCCACGCTGAAAAGATCTGCAAGGTGATGGATCTTGCGATGAAGGTTGGCGCGCCGATCATTGGCTTGAACGATTCTGGTGGAGCGCGCATCCAGGAAGGAGTCGTGAGTCTCGGAGGCTACGCGGACATCTTTCTACGTAACACGCTCGCTAGTGGGGTTGTGCCGCAGATTAGCTGCATTATGGGTCCTTGTGCCGGCGGTGCCGTTTACAGTCCGGCGATAACTGATTTCAACGTGATGGTGAAGAACACGTCCTACATGTTCATAACAGGTCCGGACGTCATCAAGACTGTGACTCACGAAGAGGTCAGCAAGGAAGAGCTGGGCGGGGCAATCACCCACAACAGCGTGTCGGGGGTTGCTCACTTTGCGGCTGAATCCGACGAACATGCGTTGCGGATTGTTCGTGAACTACTCTCCTTTATTCCATCCAACAATCTCGAGGATCCACCCCAAACGGTCGCGGACGATCCAATCGATCGCGTGGAGCCAAAACTCAACACGATTGTTCCGGAGGCCTCAAATCAGCCCTACGATATTCGCGAAATAATCAACCTCGTTGTAGACGACGGATACTTCTTCGAAGTGCAGCAGATGTTTGCGCAGAACATCTGTGTTGGTTTTGCGCGACTGGGCGGGCGGTCCGTAGGCATCGTTGCGAACCAACCAGCGTACCTTGCCGGTGTCCTGGACATTGCTGCTTCTGTTAAAGGCGCGCGGTTTGTTCGCTTCTGTGATTGCTTCAATATTCCGCTGGTTACGTTTGAAGATGTGCCCGGATTTCTTCCAGGGGTTTCGCAGGAGCACGGCGGCATAATCACGCACGGCGCAAAGCTACTCTACGCCTTTGCAGAGGCGACTGTGCCGAAGGTAACGGTGATCACGAGGAAGGCGTATGGCGGTGCTTATTGCGTTATGGCTTCGAAGCACATTCGCACTGACGTTAACTTCGCCTGGCCGTCCGCAGAGATTGCAGTGATGGGAGCTGAAGGTGCCGTTGGTATTCTGTATCGACGTGAGTTGAATGAAGCGCAGGACAAAGATGCTGCTCGCCAGGCGCGCGTTACTGAACTCGAGGATAAGTTTGCAAATCCGTATATCGCAGCGGAACGCGGCTTTGTCGATGAAGTGATTGAACCGGCTCAGACGCGAGTGAAACTAATCCGGGCGCTTTCCCTTCTCGAAAATAAGCGCGATTCCAACCCACCAAAGAAACACGGAAACATCCCGTTATAAAAAATTACTTACCGAACCCGTGACGTCGGTTCAAAAATAATCAACCGGCTGTTCGGCTCAAAAGTAACCTTGAAGGGATAGAGGGCGCGTCTACCAATCAGCAGCGGAGTGTCGGAAGGCACACCAGTTAGTAAATCTGTCGGGACACTTCGCAATACCAATGCACCGATACTCACTGTGGTTGGGACAACGGCCCTAGATTGAACAGCACCACCCCCAAGATCGGTAACCCCTCGATGGGTGTGATTTCTGCCATCTGCGCCAGGGTCGTTTACAGCCAATCCAAATCCCGAACCAGTGTCAATCAGCGCAAGGCGACCATCACCAAGCTTTACAAACGGACGGTTACTCCCTCCTGTTCGGATCCAGCGGACGATGGCGCCGTCCTTTGGTGGATGTGATACGTCTAATCCATTACTACGAGGTTCGAAAGCAAGTAGTTGATGGTTCGGTAAATCAATAGAGAAGGCCAATGCGCCAAACAGATCGGTTGGATCAAAGATACCGTCAATCGCACCCGGAAGGTTCGACACCACTGCCAGAGTGGGTCTCCCAGGTACTTCGTTCGTAGTAGTCCCCAGTGATATCTGGGCACCACGCGTTTCCTCATTGGATGAGATAGGCGCTGTGGTTAGTCCTCCAACAAGTTCACGTTTGGACTTTGAAACACTGAGACCAGCTGCCGATACGACTCTTCTGGTTACCAACGACGCACCCGCACCAGTGTCGATGGCAAATGTGAAAGGACCGGCTCCGTTAAGCCATCCGTTCACCAGTAAGCCGGCGCTTCTATCTTCGCGAAAACGAATGGGCGACAACGCCGTTGCTTGTGCCAACGGATCTCTGCTTTGTTCAAGGGCATAAGAATGGGCAGCCCCCAAAAGTGGAGCTGCCCATCCGGTTGTTAGAACAATGAGAGTACCTAGAGTTAGGGCAAGTTTCGCTTTGCTCAACACCCTTACCTCGTCAATTAGTAGTTTCGATTACGGTTGCGCAGCTTGTACGTGTAGAGTGCGGAACCACCAGCACCACTCAACGCACCAATCGCAGCGCCCTTCTTGCCACCAACCAACGCACCAATTGCTGCACCGGCACCCGTACCCATTGCTACGGTGAGCTTATCTCTATGCTTACTCCAAAAGCTTCGGCCCTTAGGTTGTCCGTAGTCGTAGTAAACACGACGTGGGCCAGCGCTACTGCTAACCACATTCCGGGTAACAACGCGCGAACGAGAATTGCTTACTCCACCGACTCGGTTTTCGGCGACGGCCGCAGCGTTGTATCCATCAGCAAAGCCTGATTTGTAGGCTGTTTGCTCAGCAGCAGTATTAAATTCTGCCGGTACCACTTCACCTTCGGCCGACTGAGCTGAGTTAGTAGCTGGTGTAGTTTGTGCCACGGTTTCAGCCGCAGCGGGTTCACTCTTGTGCATTACCAGCGCGCCAACAGATCCGCCAATCAAAGCCGCAATCAAAGCCACTGGTAGAAGTTTGTTTGTCATAATCATCGCTCTGCTTCTCCTTGCAAAGTTCTAAGTTCTCTCAACCACAAAGGAAGACTGCAAGAGCCATTCCCACTTCGGCCGAGGATCACGATTGTTGAGCAGTTCGGCCGAAACATTAGCAAAAATCCGTTCGGAAGTGTCGGATGCAAGAAATTTGCAAGTTAAAGCGAATTGTCCTGCAGCATAGGCAGGCGATGAGGTACCCGATATGGAACCGACGATACGGGGAGAAGACACCAAATGCGTTATCGATCAGTACAGGCGATCAAAAGAAAAACCGGGAAAAGCGAACTCTTCCCGGTTATCCAGAAAAACTATTCAACTAACCTTAGGCAGCTTTGGTCGTTTGGGCAGGCTTGTCGCGCAACAATTCCAAAGCTTTCTTCAACTGTATGTCCTCAGTAGCAGGTTTTGGCTGCGGAGGTGTTGTTGCGTCGCGCTTTTCATTGCCTGGTTCAGGTTTAGAAGCCGCGTCATCATCGTTGCCCGTCAGGTCATCCGGGTCAACTCCGTCGGCGACTTCCTGTCCTTTCACCTCAACGGATGGCGCCACGCCCGAGTGGGCGCGATCTTCACCTAAGAAAGTCTTACCACTTGAGTTTGCCCATTTCACGGTTGTCAAAAGCAGCCCGTCGCCACCACGTAATGTGAACAGCTGCTGTTCTGTTCCAGCACCAAAGCTCTTTTCGCCGACAACCTGGCCGCGATTTCGTTCGATGATGGCAGACGCTACGACTTCAGCAGCACCCGCAGTACCAGAATCAATCAGAGCGACAACAGGGCCTGAGAACAACACGGCCTTAGGATCAGCCGGAAAGGTTTTAAGTGGTTTCCCTTCACGACCAACAGTCTGCGCAAGCATGCCATCTTTAATAAACAAGTTGGCGACGGCGACTGCTTCAGTTAAGGAACCGCCCGCAGTGTCTCGCATGTCGATCACGACCTTCTGAGCGCCCTGCTTAACTAAATCCTGAAGGCGTGCCCGCGCGTCGGCGGCTTCACCATCGGCGAAACTGTTGAGCCGCAAGATTCCGACGCGAGCTGCTTCCATTCGAGATTCAGCCGCCGGCGCTCGGAAAGTCCCTCGCTTGACACTTACTGTTAGCGGGCTGGCGTTTGCACGTAGTATGCGCAATTTCACTTCACTACCCGCAGCACCATTCAAAAGCTGCTTGGCGTCGTACAACGAAATATCACGAGTAGCCTTACCGTCAATATATTCAATGATGTCACCTGTGCGAAGCCCGGCCTGATCAGCAGCTGATCCCTTTACCGGAGCGATCACATAGAGGTATGAGGCGACTTGGGAAAGCTCAGCTCCAATACCTGCCTGATTATCCTTGGCGTTTTGGTTATACTCACGAACCTGATCGGGTGTTAGGTAGGTCGAATACGGGTCAAGTCCGTATGCAAGGCCACGCAACGCGCCCGCTCGAACCTTATCCATGTTTGGCTCATCCACGTAGTCATTTTGAATGTGCTGAAGCACGCTTTCGAAAATTCGAAGCTGAGCGTTCGGATCATTCGCCGGTTGTTGAGCTCGAGTGGAAATCCAGCCTCCAACCACTGTATACAGAGTTAAGGTGGCGGAGATCAGGATCAAAATAAACTTGGTTCGAAATGACATTTAATTACCTCTTGGATACGTAACAACAGAAGCGCCAAACATCGCGCGATTCGCGAGTTTGAGTATGATACAGGCGGCATTTAGCACGTGCAAGCGTTGCTTCCAGCACTCGTGATGCCGACGTTAAAGCGAATTGTTTTGATGACCAAAGAACAAACTCAATCACACACTCAAGGCCCAGTTCTCGCTCTCGATCTCGGTGCCAAGCTCGTTGGAGCGGCGGTATCAGATGATCGTTTAGTCACGATAAAGCGACTAGCTCCACTCAAACGTTCAAATTGGAAACAGCTACTCAAAGACGTAGAAACGCTGGTCAAACGCTTGGACGCTCAAACGTTAGTAATTGGTTTGCCACTTAGATTAGACGGATCCAGTGGTTCTGCGGCTGAGGAAGCCACGCGGATAGCAGGAAATTTTGCGAAGTCTTTGAAGCTGCCGGTTTATTTGCAAGACGAACGTTTGACCTCTTTCGACGCGCGCGAGTCACTGTTGGCGGATGGGCACGCAGAAAAAGAGATCAAGGGCCTTATTGATGGAGCGTCTGCTGCGTTGATTCTTCGAGACTTCATCAAAAACATTTCACTAAGAAAAAAGGTTGTGCTCTGACACGTCGAATTCCTTCGGTCATACAGCCTGCTTATTTTGTTAATCGAAACATCTGATTGAATACGAACAAAAATATGATGAAGCGACTCTTTATCCTAATAGTCATTCTCGGTCTGATTGCCGGAGTGGCATCCGGTGCGTGGGTCTACCGAGACCTCCACAAACCTGTCAAACACAACAAGTCTGGACAGTACATCGAGATTCCAAAAGGTTCTTCTCCGGCGGCAGTGGTGAAGAAGTTGGCCGATGCAGGAATCATCGATCATGAATGGCCCTTAAGAATCTATCTGAAGGGATCAGGCGCCGGCTCTTCGTTGAGAGCTGGAGAATATGACTTCCCGTCACCAATCTCGCCTCTCATGGTTGTTGCGAAACTTAGGCAAGGAGAACGACGCCTCAACCGTATTACCATCATCGAAGGCTGGACTAGATGGGACATTGCTCGGGCGATGGTGCAGTTTCCTCAGTTCCATCTGGAGAAAGAAGCTCAAGCATTAGAGTTAATGAATGACGTGAGCCTGGTCAAGGATCTGGATCCGACTGCCACTAACCTGGAAGGCTACCTCTTCCCAGATACCTACGAATTCGCACCGGAAACTTCTGCCGTGGATCTTGTCCAGATGATGATCAAACGCTTTCGAGCCGTTTGGAAGCCTGATTGGGCTGATCGGGCGCGAGCACTCGGTATGACGCCTCGTCAAATTGTCACAGTCGCGTCGATTATTGAAACGGAGGCAAAACTCGCGAGTGAACGTCCCGTCGTGGCGTCAGTTATTTATAATCGACTGAGAAAAAATATACCTCTGGCGGTCGACTCTGCCGTTATCTATGCATCAAAGCTAGAAGGAAAGTGGCGTTACGATGGAAAGGTTTACAAAAGCGACATCGAGCGCAGGTCGCCCTATAACACACGACTGAATGTTGGGCTTCCTCCAGGGCCCGTTGCCTCCCCTGGTGAGAGTTCATTGAATGCGGCTATAAACCCAGTCACTTCGGATTACCTGTACTACGTTCGCAATCCGGCGCGTGACGATGGTGCGCACAATTTTTATGTCAATGGCGGGGACTTTGAGAGCGGCGTCCAGGCGTTAAGACAATGGGAGCGCGATAGGGATGCTGCGGCTGCGCAGAAACGCTCGCAGTGAGTTTATGGGTGCTTGTAATTGATTCAACGTTAATCTATTCTCAAAGTACCCCGAGGTTCTTTTCTTTTCTGCAAAAAGTAAGGTGGCAATCATGCTTCGAATAACAGCTGGACTTGTCGCATTGGTCGTTTGTTGTGTACCAGCCTTTGGCCAGGGAAAAGGCGTCGATAAGCAAAGTGAGCGCGTAAGAGATACAGGGACGCGGACCGCCGGCGCAAATGGAACCAAGCAAGACACAGGAACTGGAAGAGGAGTCGATTTTGGAAGTGGAAGAACTGCCGAGGTAACGTTTCTTCCAAATCCGTATCGAATGACAGCTCGTCGCGACGTTCTAATAACGGCCATTCAAGACTTAATGCGCGATAAGAAACTGGTCGTTGATGACGCTGCGTCAAAACCTACTGACGGCATCATTGTTAGCCAGCCTTTCACGTTCATTAAAGGTGCTGTAGTTTCTCAGGCGGAGATCAGCCGGTATGCTGACGTTCCGGTTTCATCCTCACGAGGATGGACACGTGGCCGCTACACTCTCACAGTTGAGGTTCAACCTATCGATGGTATGAGTGCGAACGTGTCTGTGAACGCAAAGATTGAAGGTCGTACCGATGGAGCTACCGGAGCTGAATGGACAACCCTGCGTAGCACTGGACTAGTGGAAGACGAGTTCTTAAACGATCTCGTTACAGCGGTCACCGGTGCTTCACCGCCAGGACGTAATCCGTAGCTAGTTGTTTTGTTCAAGTATCGGATTAACCCCAACCCGAAAAATTCAAGCTAAGGAAATACATCAAGCGATAGATGATTAACGATCCATTTCACCCAGAAGAAGCAATTGCTCGAGAGAAAGAGTCTACTCGCCGAAAGCTTCTTGGAGTTGTTTGTGCGGTGGCTGTGACAGCAGTTTTGCTGGTGGGCTATGCAGTAATGCGTCGGCTTCATGCGCAACAGGTTCAGGCGAACGCAGTAGTACCAGCGCCACCGGATAACGGACCAAAAGGTCCTCCAGTTGCTCACATACTTGTCGATCAGCCTTCACTTGAGAAAGGCATGACGACAATTGGCGGTGTGGTGAAAAATACATCTCAAGCCGATCTAAATGGGCTCGCCATTTCTCTTGAGCTTCATCGACGAAAAGACGGAGCGTCAGAACAGAAGTTGGTGCCCATTGAACCAGCGACATTGGGGCCGCAAGAAGAAGGCTCATACGCGCTGAAGATCTCTGCTTCCGATTATGGTTCGATCACGTTGGTCGGATTACGTGCTGATCCCGATTCAAAGTTAATCGCGTTCACCACATCACCCGGTAAGCAACGAACACCGGAACGATTAGAACCTCGTACTGTGATTGTGAAGAAGCCTGGACGCCCGGGCGAGTTTCTAAACACACCTGACAATCCCACACGAGTACCCTAGTTTGATTGAAGTGATTTCTTAGAGGTCGGCATGCCGAGACTTAAGGTCACTTGCCAAGTCTTAGCAGCGCAAAGCATCAGCTCAAGCGATACCTGACCTTGCTCCTGAGCTGGTTACGTAACAGTGATAAGGTCCTATTACACGAGCGCATGAGCAGAACGGAAACCAAGCGAACTCTAGTTTTCACTTCCCTGCTTGTCAGTTTGTTTTTCTGCAGGTACATCGTTAGCGCACAAACATCCACTCAGCCGAAGCCACCACCCGCGCCTACCATTTCCGCCGACAGAAGATCGCCTGACGACAATGCTCCGCTGACGACATTTGAAGAGGAGATTCGAGCGAAGCGTCTGATCAAGTTGGCTGAGAAAGAGCACGAGGACAACCTCAAACGAGCTCGTGAAATCTCTCAGATAAGTCAGGATCTACGAGCGGTCGCTACGAATTCATCGGCAGCGCCGCGTCCCGACCTGAAGAAAGTCGATCGACTTGAGAAGCTAACAAAAAAGATTCGCGGTGAAGCCGGCGGTGAAGACGACGATGTGCAGATCATAGATACACCCGGGGATATTTCCTCCGCCGTCTGCAAGATCGCTGAGACCGCTGATTTACTATCCAAAGAGGTTCAGAAAACTCCCCGCCAAGTAGTCTCAGCTGCGGTTATCGATCGAGCTAATGTTTTACTTCAGCTGGTAAAAATACTTCGCGGCTTTATTCGTTAACCTTAAAGCGATGCATACTCCGAGTTTCTCTACGGCCCGCCACCAATTACTCATAGTTTGCCTGTTCGCTGTTCTTCTTCTCCTCGTTTGTCCAATCGCACTCAAGGCTCAAGATGATGATGTTGTGCGAGTCAACACTGATCTGGTCGTGCTGAACGTGACCGTTATGGATAAGGCCGGACAGTATGTGCGGGCATTAAAACCAAAAGACTTCAAGGTCTACGAAGATGGCGTTGAAGTACCCTCGGGTGCCATGGTGGATTTCGGTTTTCAAGAATCACCTTATGCTGCTGTGGTTTTGCTCGACAGTTCCGGGAGTATGGAGTCGAGATTCTCGCTCGCACGCTCCGCCGCCATTCGTTTTCTCGATGGTCTGCGCGACGAAGATGTAGCTTCAGTTTATCGATTCGATTCAAGCGTCGAGCGGATCCAGGAGTTTTCTGGTGGGCGTGATCTCGCTCCAATAGGCTATGCAGTACGAGCTAAGGGAATGACCACGCTGAACGACGCAATTGTTCAGGCCGCAAAGGTATTGGCGGAACGTCCAGAGACTCGGAGAGCTATTGTCATTCTTTCTGATGGAATGGATACATATAGTAAGGCGACTTCAAGCAAAGCCCTGGAGACTGCACTCAGCGTGGGCGCTAGCATCTATGCCGTGGACATGTCGGCCCTGGACACTCCAGGTTTCGCCAATCGTCAGAGTGCCATGCAGCTAAAAGGCTTTGCCGAAAAAACCGGAGGACGATTTATCGCAACTCCCGGCGGCCAGGCTTTGCGTGACGCGTTTACTGAAATAGCGGAGGAGCTGGGGCACCAATACACAATTAGTTATCGCCCCACAAATACAGCCCGAGATGGAAAGTGGCGAGCCCTTGAAGTTAAAGTAAACCGTGAGGGATTGGATGTAAGGACCCGCAAGGGATACAGAGCACCGAAGAAATAATTTTACCTTAAGAGATACTTGAAGTTTAGCGAGTTGTTTTTGTAAGCGCCTTCTCACGGTGACGTTCGAAAGCAAGCTCAATCAATTTCTCAAGTAGCTGAGTGAAACTTAGCCCCGACGCTTCCCACATCTTCGGATAACCAGAGACCTCAGTGAGTCCCGGCAAAGTATTCAACTCATTGATGACGAGTTCCCCGCCCTTTTGTTGAAGGAAAAAATCTACCCGAGCGAGACCAGCGCCATCGACCGCTTGAAAAGCCTGGATTGCCATGCGTTGAATCCTGGCGGTTATGGTTTTGGAAAGTGGAGCGGGCACCACGAAACTTACGCGGCCTGTGCTTGCATACTTCTCTGTGTAGTCTAAGAACCTGGCTGACTCTTCGTAGATCACGTACTCGCCTGGCAGGCTTGCTTGCGGCTCATCATTTCCGAGAATCGCACATTCGATCTCACGACCAACAACTTCTTCCTCGACGATAATCTTGCGATCGTACTCTGCTGCCAGATCGATCGCTTCGGCAAGTGTTTTCTTATCCGTCGCACGTGAGACGCCTACTGATGAGCCAAGGTTCGCAGGTTTTACAAAGCATGGCAGGCCAAGATTACCTTTCACATTCCGCAGTATCTTTTCCGGATTGCTGCGCCACTGAGAACGAAGAAACCAGATGTGCTTGCAGATTGGTAAGCCAGCCTGCACAAAGAGCGACTTCATCGTTACTTTGTCCATGCCGCACGATGAAGCTAGTACACCGCAGCCGACATAAGGAATGTCCGCCATTTCCAGAAGACCCTGGAGTGTTCCATCTTCGCCAAATGGACCGTGAAGGGCGGGAAAGACGACATCAAGTTTTTCGGCTACTGCTGACGAGGCCTGCGGTCGCAAAGAAATAAGCCCTTTGTGCGATGGGTCTCCCAACAGTGCCACATCCCCAGGGTCATCACCCGGCTTGGATCTCAACAGCCGATGCACTGCAGTCGGTAATAGCTGAGTTGATTGCGATGGTCCTAGCCACTTCCCGTCTTTTCCAATAGCGATCGGCACTACCTCAAACTTTTTTTGATCAATCGCCTCGATAATGGCACGCGCTGAACGAACCGAAACTTCATGCTCGCCTGATCGACCACCAAAGATAACGCCCACGCGAAGTTTTTTAGGCACCATGTCTCCTGCGACTAAAGAATTGTCTTGCCAAAGGCTGATAAGATTAACTCAACCCCAAGCTCTGCGGTTTTGTTATTGAAATCGAGAGCAGTGTTGATTTCAACTACCTCTAGAGAAAGCATACCGCCGTGTTCAGCAATTTTCTCCATGCCTAGATGAGCCTCCCGATAAGTCAGCCCACCTCGAACAAGGGTTCCAGAACCAGGTGCATCACCAGGATCAAGAGCATCCACGTCGAATGTAACGCTATAACCTGCACTGCCTCCCGATGCAATCGCAATAGCATCGTCCATGCACGCTGCCATCCCTCGCTCATCAATTTCGCGCATGGTAAAGAAGCGCATGCCCAGTTTTCTTATCAACTCGCGCTCGCCGGAATCAATATCTCGCGCCCCAACATGTGCGCACAGCCGGGGATCAAGTTTTGGACTGAAGCCTGCGATGTTTGTGAGTTCGCTCGTTCCGAAGCCGAGCAATGCTGCGAGAGGCATTCCGTGAATGTTTCCTGACGGCGTGGTCTCAGGTGTATTCATGTCTGCATGAGCATCGAACCAGATCAGACCAAGCGTTTCGTGTTTCTTGCGATAGT